>OKNQ01000038.1_pt1 | contig 89317 bp, 74 predicted proteins | sample 1612851 | NCBI WGS metagenome assembly OKNQ01 (sample SAMN04436821, study PRJEB24849) | human gut metagenome | biome: human gut; feature: NICU; material: stool | host: Homo sapiens | place: USA: Saint Louis, MO | collected 2011-05-26 | reverse complement strand
CCAACTTATTGCTGACCACCTCCATAGGAGGTGGTGTTCATGCAGGGATAAAAAAAGGGCCGGAAAATCCGGCCCTTAGGGATAAAAAATGAGTCAGATAATCAGGCGTAGCCGTAGCTCATCAGACGCTGATAGCGACGGTTCAGCAGATCTTCTTCGCTCAGAACATCGAGGTCAGCCAGATCGGCCAGCAGCTGCGCTTTCAGAGAGGCAGCCATGACTTCCGGATTACGATGCGCGCCGCCCAGCGGCTCAGGAATGATGGAGTCAATCAGCTTCAGTTCTTTCAGACGCGGGGCAACAATCCCCATCGCTTCGGCGGCCAGCGGCGCTTTATCGGCGCTTTTCCACAAAATGGAGGCACAGCCTTCCGGGGAGATAACGGAATAGGTGCTGTACTGCAGCATATTCACTTTATCGCCCACGCCGATTGCCAGCGCGCCGCCGGAACCACCTTCACCGATAACGGTGCAGATAACCGGGACGCTCAGACGCGACATTTCACGCAGGTTGCGGGCAATCGCTTCAGACTGGCCGCGCTCTTCCGCACCGACGCCCGGGTAGGCGCCCGGGGTGTCGATGAAGGTGATGATCGGCATTTTAAAGCGTTCGGCCATTTCCATCAGGCGCAGTGCCTTACGATAGCCTTCCGGCGCCGGCATACCGAAGTTGCGGCGAATTTTCTCTTTGGTTTCGCGCCCTTTCTGGTGGCCGATAATCATTACCGGACGCCCGTCCAGACGCGCAATCCCGCCTACGATAGCTTTATCGTCAGCATAGGCACGGTCACCGGCCAGTTCGTCGAATTCGTCGAAAGCCAGGCGGACATAATCCAGGGTGTACGGGCGACGTGGATGGCGCGCCAGTTGCGCAACCTGCCATGCACCAAGATCGGCGAAGATCTTGCGCGTCAGCTCTACGCTCTTTTCACGCAGGCGATGCACTTCTTCATCGATATTAATATCCAGTTTCTCATCCTGGCGGCTAACCGCAGTCAGAGAATCGATTTTCGCTTCCAGCTCTGCAATCGGCTGTTCAAAATCAAGGAAATTCAGACTCATAGTATTCCTGTATTAGTCAAACTCCAGTTCCACCTGCTCCGAGCCGATAAGGCCACGCAGATCGTTAAGTAAACGATCGCTCGGAGAGACGCGCCATGTTGCGCCAAAACGCAACCGCGCGCGTGCATCCGCCCTCTGATAATAGAGGTGTACTGGAATAGTTCCCGAACGGTGGGGTTCCAGAGACTGACGGAGTCGGTTTAAAAGCTGGTCATCAATTTGCCTGTCCGTCAGCGAGATAGCAAGCCCGCGAGCATATTTTTCCCGGGCTTCGTCAATATCCATCACTTCGCGAGCGGTCATTTTAAGCCCACCGCTGAAGTCATCAAAGCTGACCTGTCCGCTGACGATAAGTATGCGGTCTTTTTCCAGCAGCTGCTGGTATTTATCCAGGGCGTCGGTGAACAACATCACCTCCAGACGCCCGGAACGGTCATCCAGCGTGCAGATGCCGATACGATTGCCGCGCTTGGTGACCATGACCCGCGCGGCAATAACGAGCCCGGCCGCCGTGGTCACTTTACCACGATCGGTCGGATGCATGTCTTTGAGTCGTACGCCGCCTACGTAGCGCTCGATCTCTTTCAAGTACTGGTTAATCGGATGCCCGGTCAGATACAGCCCCAGGGTCTCCCTTTCGCCATCCAGCACGACCTGTTCCGGCCACGGCTGGCAGCTGGCGTAGGACTGTTCAATTTGCTCAGGCTCTTCCGCCAGTACGCCGAACATGTCCGCCTGACCGATAGCTTCGGCTTTGGCGTGCTGATCGGCGGCTTTTAGCGCATCGCCCAGTGAATTCATTAACGCCGCGCGATGCGGCCCGAGGCGGTCGAAGGCCCCGGACATAATCAGTTTTTCCAGCACCCGGCGGTTGAGCTTTTTAATATCCGTACGCGCGCAGAGATCGAACAGTTCGCGGAAATAGCCGCCCTGATTACGGGCTTCAATGATCGCTTCTATCGGACCTTCGCCGACGCCTTTGATGGCGCCGATACCATAAACGATTTCGCCATCGTCGTTAACGTGAAAATGGTACAGGCCGGAGTTAATATCCGGCGGCAGGATTTTCAGCCCCATCCGCCAGCACTCATCCACCAGGCCGACGACCTTCTCGGTGTTATCCATATCCGCGGTCATTACCGCCGCCATAAATTCAGCCGGATAGTGCGCCTTCAGCCACAGCGTCTGATAGGACACTAAAGCATAAGCGGCAGAGTGCGATTTGTTAAATCCATAACCGGCGAACTTCTCTACCAGGTCAAAGATTTTAATCGCCAGTTCGCCGTCAACGCCGCGCTTTCTCGCCCCTTCTTCAAAGGTGCCGCGCTGCTTGGCCATCTCTTCCGGCTTTTTCTTACCCATCGCACGACGCAGCATATCCGCGCCGCCGAGGGTATAGCCGGAAAGCTCCTGGGCAATCTGCATGACCTGTTCCTGGTACAGGATAATGCCATAGGTTGGCTCCAGTACCGGTTTCAGGCATTCGTGCTGCCACTGTACGTCCGGATACGATATCTCTTCGCGACCGTGCTTACGGTCGATAAAGTTATCCACCATTCCCGACTGCAGAGGCCCCGGTCGGAACAGGGCCACCAGAGCGATCATATCTTCAAAGCAGTCAGGCTGCAGACGCTTGATCAGATCCTTCATACCGCGCGATTCAAGCTGGAAGACGGCGGTGGTTTCCGAACGCTGCAGCATGTCGAAGCTTTTTTTATCATCCAGCGGGATAGCGGCGATATCCAGCGGCCCCTCGCCGTTCTTCTCGCGACGGGCGTTGATCATCTCCAGCGCCCAGTTAATGATGGTGAGCGTACGCAGACCGAGGAAGTCGAACTTCACCAGCCCGGCATATTCAACGTCGTTCTTATCAAACTGGGTAACCGGATGCTGGCCCGCTTCATCGCAGTACAGCGGGGCAAAATCGGTTATTTTGGTGGGCGCAATCACCACCCCGCCCGCATGTTTACCGGCGTTACGGGTGACCCCTTCGAGCTTACGCGCCATGTCGATCAGCGCTTTAACCTCTTCGTCCGCCTCGTAAATCTCCGGCAGCTGCGGCTCGGCTTCAAACGCTTTCGCCAGCGTCATACCCGGATCGGGCGGTACCAGCTTAGAAATGCGGTCCACAAAGCCGTACGGGTGGCCCAGCACGCGGCCAACGTCGCGGATAACCGCTTTCGCCGCCATGGTGCCGAAGGTAATAATCTGCGAGACCGCATCGCGACCGTACATGTCCGCGACGTGTTCAATCACCTGGTCGCGCTTCTCCATACAGAAGTCAACGTCGAAGTCGGGCATGGAGACACGTTCCGGGTTAAGGAAACGTTCGAACAGCAGGTCGAACTCCAGCGGATCGAGGTCGGTAATTTTCAGCGCATAGGCCACCAGCGATCCGGCGCCGGAACCACGTCCCGGCCCTACAGGCACGCCGTTATCCTTCGACCACTGGATAAACTCCATAACGATCAGGAAGTAGCCCGGGAACCCCATCTGGTTAATCACCTGCAGCTCAATATCCAGGCGTTCGTCATATTCAGGACGGCGTTTAGCCCGCTCATCCGGATCGGGGAACAGGAATTCCAGACGCTCTTCCAGACCCTCTTTGGATTTCTTAACCAGATAATCTTCGGTGGTCATATCCCCCGTCGGGAACTGCGGCAGGAAGTACTCGCCAAGGCGCACGGTCACGTTACAGCGTTTGGCGATCTCCACGGTGTTTTGCAGCGCTTCGGGAATATCGGAAAAGAGCTCGCACATCTCCTCTTCGCTGCGCATATACTGCTGCGGCGAGTAGTTGCGCGGACGCTTGGGATCGTCGAGGGTAAAGCCGTCGTGGATAGCCACGCGGATTTCATGGGCGTCGAAGTCGCCCGGCTCAAGGAAGCGAACATCGTTGGTCGCCACCACCGGTAGGCCGCGGGTTTCCGCCAGTTCTACCGCCGCATGCAGGTAGGGCTCTTCATCCTGACGGCCGGTGCGAATGAGCTCAAGGAAGTAGCAATCAGGGAAATGTTGTTCATAAAAATCAACGCACTGATCCACCAGCGCCATGTTTCCGCGCAGCAGGCTACGGCCCACGTCGCCCATGCGCCCGCCGGAGAGCAAAATCAGCCCTTCTTTTAATTCGATCAGCCAGTCGCGATCGATAATCGGGCCCGCCGCGCCGTAGCCGCGCTGATAGGCTTTGGAGATCAGCAGCGTCAGATTCTGATAGCCAACGTTGTTCGTCGCCAGTACCGTCAGCTGGCTCAGTTCATCGCCAAGCAGCTCGCTCTGGACGTGAAAATCTGCCCCTACAATGGGTTTAATTCCAGCGCCGTGCCCCGCTCCGTAGAACTTCACCAGCCCGCAGAGGTTGGTAAAATCAGTGATCGCCAGCGCAGGCATGCCGAGCGCGGCCGCCTTTTTTACCAACGGTCCGGTTTTCGCCAGGCCATCGATCATGGAATAGTCGCTGTGCACCCGCAGGTGTACGAAACGTGGTTCAGCCATCTTCAGATTCCGCGTTACTTGATTGCTTGCGTGTCGGTTCAGGACGCCAGGCCCAGCGCGCGTTTCACCGGGCCAAAGCTGCGCCGGTATTGCTCGATTACGCCATGTTCCAGCAGCTTTTGCAGATGAAAAGCGGTGGGATAACCTTTATGTTGCGCAAAGCCGTACTGCGGGAACTCCCGGTCCAGTACGGCCATTTCAGCATCGCGCGTCACTTTAGCCAGAATAGACGCGGCGCTGATTTCCGCCACTCGGCTGTCGCCTTTGACGACCGCCAGTGACGGCATCGGCAGCGGCGGACAGCGGTTACCATCAATAAGAACAAACTCAGGGGAAACTCGCAAACCGGCAACGGCGCGCTGCATGGCCAGCATGGTCGCGTGCAAAATATTCAGCTCATCGATTTCATGCGGCTCAGCGCGACCGAGGCTCCAGCACAGCGCTTTTTCTTTGATCTCGTCAAATAGCGCAAGGCGGCGTTTTTCGCTTAGCTTTTTTGAGTCGTTAAGACCGACGATCGGCTTTGCCGGATCGAGAATAACCGCGGCGGTCACCACCGCGCCAACCAGCGGGCCGCGTCCGACTTCATCGACTCCCGCAACCAGATGGGTATGCGGATATACGAATTCCATCATTTTGCTAACTCCAGTACGGCATCCGCCGCCTGCTCATCAGCGTTGCAGCGGATCTGCTGATGCAGCGCGCGGAAGGTTTCATGCATATCGTGGCTGGTTTTTCCGTCGGCCAGCAGCGGCTTCAGCGCCTCGGCCAGCGCCTGCGGCTGGCATTCATCCTGCAGCAGTTCTTTAACCAGTTCGCGCCCGGCCAGTAAATTCGGCAACGACACATAGTCGGTCTTCACCAGCCGTTTCGCCAGCCAGAAGGTAAACGGCTTCATCCGATAGCCGACAACCATCGGACACTTAGCCAGCATACACTCCAGCGCAGCCGTGCCGGAGGCCAGCAGCGCGGCATCGCTGGCGATCATCGCATCGCGCGCCCGGCCGTCGAGCAGGTGGACGGCAAGATCAGGCGCCGTTTCCGCTTTGATGCGCTCGAACTGTTCCCGCCGCTTCGCGTTGACCAGCGGGACAACCACTTCCAGGTCGGGATAATGGTCTCGCAGGAGCTGCGCCGTTTTCAGAAAATCAGCGCTGAGCATCTCAACTTCCGCCCCGCGGCTTCCCGGCAGCAGCGCCAGGCAATGCACGTTACGATCGATCCCCAGACGGTCGCGCGCCGCGCCTTTATCCGGGTCCAGCGGCATCGCATCCGCCATCGTGTGGCCGATAAACCGGCAGGGAACGTTGAATTTGTCATAAAACGCTTTTTCGAAAGGCAGAAATGCCAATACCAGATCGGTGGATCTGCCAATTTTGAAAACGCGTTTTTGCCGCCATGCCCACACCGAGGGGCTGACGTAATGGATGGTTTTGATACCCTGCTTCTTCAGATTACCTTCGAGGGTGATATTGAAGTCAGGCGCATCAATGCCGACGAATACGTCTGGCTTAAGCTCGGTCAATCGACGGGTGAGATCGGCGCGAATATGCAGCAGACGGCGCAGGCGACCCAGCACTTCCACAATGCCCATCACTGCCAGCTCTTCCATCTCATACCAGGCTTCGCAGCCTTCCGCCTGCATCAACGGCCCGGCAACGCCGACAAAGCGGGCATCAGGTATGCGGGCTTTGAGCGCGCGGATAAGACCGGCACCAAGAATATCGCCGGAGGTTTCTCCGGCGACCAGGGCAATCGTCAGGGGACGCAATTCAGCCATTAACGAATCAGGCCGCGCGTGGAGCGGGCAAAAAAGTCGGTAAAGGTCTGCACTTCGGGATACTGCGCCGCCAGCTCGGCAATTTCAGCTTTCGCTTCGTCCAGCGTTTTACCGCTGCGGTACAGCAGCTTATACGCGTTACGAATCGCAGTGATCGCCTCACGGCTGAAGCCGCGGCGTTTCAGCCCTTCGATGTTGACGCCAAACGGCGTCGCGTGGTTGCCCTGCGCAATCACGAACGGCGGAACGTCCTGCGCTACGCCGGAGCAGCCGCCCACCATCACGTGTGCGCCAATAATGCAGAACTGATGCACGGCGGTCATGCCGCCGATGATAACAAAATCATCCAGCGAAACGTGGCCCGCAAGGGTCGCGTTATTGGCCAGAATACAGCGGTCGCCCAGCGTACAATCGTGCGCCACGTGGGCGTTGATCATCAGCAGGTTATCGCTGCCCACCTTCGTTAATCCACCGCCCTGTACTGTGCCACGATGAATGGTGACGCTTTCGCGGATGCGGTTGCGATCGCCAATTTCCACGCGGGTCGGTTCGCCAGCATATTTCAGGTCCTGGTTAACTTCGCCGATGGAAGCGAACTGATAGATCTCGTTATCGCGGCCAATTTTGGTATGGCCGTTGATGACAACATGAGATTTCAGTACGGTACCTTCGCCGATTTCGACGTTAGCACCAACAATACAAAACGGGCCAACGTGGACGTTAGCGCCAATAACGGCGCCTTCTTCTACAATGGCGGAAGGATGAATAAAGGCGGTTTTATCAATCACGTATCAGGCCTCCCGGCTACGGGCACACATCATCGTTGCTTCGCAAACCACTTTTCCGTCAACGGTTGCAACGCCTTTAAAGCGAGTCAGACCGCGGCGGGTTTTTTCAAAAGTGACTTCCATAATCATCTGATCGCCAGGCACGACCGGACGTTTGAAACGCGCTTCGTCAATCCCGGCAAAATAATACAGCTCGCCCGGTTCCAGTTTTCCAACGCTTTTGAATGCCAGAATGCCGGTGGCCTGGGCCATAGCTTCGAGAATCAATACGCCCGGTAAAATCGGCTTACCAGGGAAATGTCCCTGGAAAAACGGCTCATTTACAGAAACATTTTTAACTGCGCGTAGAAAACGACCTTCTTCAAAATCCAGCACGCGATCGACCAGCAGGAACGGGTATCGGTGAGGCAGAAGTTCCAGAATCTCTTCAATGTGCAGAGTATGAGTGTCAGTAGTCAAAATACTCTTCCTGTCTAAATATCCTAAAAGGCAATAATAACACGGCCTGCGGCAATCTCATGAATGCAACAGGCCGAAAATTTAATGTGGCTGGACGCAGCACTAATCTTGTTGATTAACCTTGCGCTCAATGGCTTTGAGGCGCTTGCTCATATCATCAATATTCAGTACCAGCGCAGCGGTCTTACGCCAGACCTTATTCGGCTGCAGCGGGATACCTGAAGAGTAAACCCCTGGCTCGGTGATAGGACGCATAACCATTCCCATCCCCGTGACGGTGACTTTATCGCAGATTTCCATATGGCCGTTGATCACGCTGGCTCCGCCAATCATGCAGTAGCGGCCGATCTTCAGGCTGCCCGCCATGATGACGCCGCCAGCAACCGCGGTGTTGTCGCCAATCACCACGTTGTGCGCAATTTGACACTGGTTATCAATAATCACGCCGTTACCGATGACGGTGTCGTCCAGCGCACCACGGTCGATGGTCGTACAGGCGCCAATCTCCACGCGATCGCCAATAATTACGCGACCCAGCTGTGGGATCTTAACCCAGTTGCCGCGATCGTTCGCGTAGCCGAAGCCATCTGCGCCAATCACCGTGCTGGACTGGATCAGGCAATTCTCGCCGATCTCAATGTCGTGGTAAACGGTGACGTTGGCCCATAAACGCGAGCCGGCACCTATTTTCGTATTTTTCCCAACAAAGCAGCCCGCGCCGATAACCACGTTATCACCGAGGATGACGCCCGATTCAATCACGGCGTTTGGGCCAATCGCCACGTGGGTACCCAGCTTCGCCGTCGCATCGATGACCGCGCTGGGCGCGATATCCTGCGCCGGCTGCGGCGTGGTATCAAGAATTTGAGCCATGCGCGCGTAGGTCAGGTAGGGATTACGCACTACCAGCGCGGCGCTATGAGCAAAAGGTAAATCATCCTGCGTCATCACGACGGCAGATGCCTGGCAAGCGGCCAGGTGTTCACGGTACTTAGGATTTACCATGAAAGTAATATCGCCCGCTTGTGCGGACTGCATGGACGCAACGCCGGTGATGACGATATCGCCATCACCGTGTAATTCTGCATCCAACTGCTGGGCTAAATCAGCCAGTCGAATTGAAGGCATTACTTATTTAACCTGTTTCAGCACATCAGCGGTGATGTCTTTTACATCGCTGCTGTTGTATGCAACGGCATTAGAGTCAACAACCAGATCGATGCTCTGATCTTTAGCCACGCTCTGCACGGCGCTCTGAATACGAGTCACCAGCTTGCCGCGCTCTTCGTTAGAACGACGTGCACGATCCTGTTCGAAAGACTGCGCTTTCTGGGAGAAAGTCTGGCGCTGAGCCATCACGTCTTTTTCCAGTTTGGTACGGTCAGAGCCCGCTTTCATGGACTGCAGACGCTGCATTTTAGACTGCAGGTCGCCTTCCATACGCTGCAGCTCGCTCGCGCGGCCTTTAAACTCGTTTTCCAGCGTGTTAGAAACGCCTGTTTTCTGGGCAACCTGTTGGAAGAGGCTGTTCATGTTAACCATTGCAATTTTATCTGCCGCCTGAGCGGAAGTTACCATTGCTAAACCCAGACCTGCAGCTAATAACCACTTTTTCACAATTAACTCCTTACCATCCCATGAGTACCCAGGGGTACCGTTATTTGCGTGGCCAGGCGATAACCTCAGTTATCGCCAATAGTCAGCGCTATACTGCAACTGCACTTACATTCCATTGTAGCCAATACCATTACCAGGTTTTACCGATGTTAAACTGGAACTGTTCGGCTTTGTCTCCATCGTACTTTTTAAACGGCTGAGCGTAGGAGAATACCAACGGACCTAACGGCGACATCCACTGTACTGCGATACCCGCAGACATACGGATATTGCTTGGATCGCTGTAGTCCGGGTAACCACCATATGCGGCTGAATCCCAGTGAGTATCCCACACGGTACCCATATCCCAGAAGACGGAAGTACGGACCGAGTTCGCATATTTATCGCTAATAAACGGCGTCGGGGTGATCAGCTCAAGGCTGGCAACCGCCATGGCGTTACCGCCCACCGCATCATCAGACTTACACGGTGCGGACTCGCTGCTCTTACATTCGTTATCGTAGCTGCTGTCGTCGTCATGACGGCTGCTGGCCGGGAAATAAACCGCTTTCGGACCGATAGTATTGGACTGGAAGCCACGCACGGTGCTTGAACCACCGGCATAGAAGTTCTCATAGAACGGCATCTCTTTACCGCCCAGACCATCGCCATAACCAAAGCGGGTACGACCCAACATCACCCATTTATGATCGTCATCGATCGGTACATAGGTCGCGGTATCGAGCGTCGCTTTGTAGTATTCGTTATCCGATCCCGGAATCGTCACTTTACCGTTCAGGTTGACGCGTGAGCCTTCGGTCGGGAAGAAGCCACGGTCGAGCTTGTTATACGTCCAGCCGTAGTTGAAGGTGAAGTCGTCAGCGCTGAACGAGTTTCTGTCGTTAGTGTTGTCCGGATACTGCCCCATCGAATTCAGATAACGCCACATGGATACCTGAGGCTGCATGTTGGATAGCTTGTTATGCACATAGCCCAGGCCCGCGCGCAGCGTATTGTATTCGTTAACCGGGAAGCCCAGCGTGATGTCTGTACCATAGCTTTTGTTGGTATAGTCAGACAGGTCCGCATCGTTAGCGTCGAAGTCGTTATAGAAAACACGACCGCCGAGGCTGACGCCATCCACGGTAAAGTACGGGTTCGTCACCGACAGTTCAGTATAGGTCTGATAGTCGTTTTTGGTGCCGTTAATCCCAACGGAATAGCCGGTACCGAGCCAGTTATCCTGCTGAACGCCGGCCTGGAAGCTGACGCCGCTTTCCGTACCGTAACCAACGCCGAAGTTAAAGCTACCGGTGTTACGCTCTTTAACCTTATAGACCACGTCAACCTGATCCGGGCTGCCCGGAACGCGCTGCGTATCGGTATCAACCGTTTCAAAGTAGCCTAAACGGTTCAGACGATCTTTACCCTGATCGACCAGGTCGCTGCCTAGCCAGGCGCCTTCCATCTGACGCATTTCGCGACGCAGAACGGCATCTTTCGAGGTATCGTTGCCTTCGAAGCGAATTTTACGCACGTAGTAGCGGTTACCCGCATCGACGTTCACGTGCAGCTTCACGGTCTTATCGCTATCGCTGATTTCCGGCTGGGACTGAACGCGCGGATAGGCATAGCCGTAGCGACCGAGGAGTTTCTTAATGTCATTCTCCATTTTGGTCACTTTGGTGCCGTTATACAGCTCGCCCGGCTCCACTTTGGTCAGCGCTTCGATTTCCGCCGAATGCCCCGCCAGATCACCCGTCACCTGCACCCCAGAAAGCTTGTACTGATCGCCTTCGGTAATGTTGATGGTGATGTAGATACCTTTTTTGTCCGGCGTCAGGCTAACCTGCGTGGAGTCAATGTTGAAACGAGCATAGCCGCGATCCAGATAGTAGCTGCGCAGCGTTTCAAGATCTCCCGCCAGCTTCTGTTTCTGATATTTACGATCGCCCACCACGTTCCACCACGGCACTTCATCGCGCAGCTGGAAGGTAGAAATGAGTTCATCGGTGCTGAATGCGTGGTTGCCGACGATATTGATCTGCTGGATTTTCGCCGAGACGCCTTCCTGGAATACCAGCTTCAGGTCGACACGGTTACGCGGCAGCGGCGTCACGACAGCTTTAACGCTGGCGCTGTACTTACCGACGCTGTAGTAGAAATCCTCCAGCCCCTTTTCGATATCAGCCAGCGTGGTGCGATCGAGGGATTCCCCTACGCGCACGCCGGATGCCTCAAGGTTTTGCTTGAGCATGTCATCTTTCACCGACTTGTTACCGGAGAAAGTGATGCTGGCAATCGTTGGACGCTCTTTCACCTGCACCAGCAGGGTATCACCATCGCGCAGTACGCGGACGTCCTCAAAGTTGCCGGTGGCAAACAGAGCACGGATGGTGTTACTGATATCATCATCGGTTACGGTATCGCCAGGACGCACTGGCATACTGAGGAGGGCCGCACCAACAGCGACTCGCTGAAGGCCTTCGAAATGAATGTCCTTCACCACGAACCCGTCAGCACCGTATACGGTTGCGCTGCTAAACAGCAGCGACGCTATGAGCAACTTTTTCATCGCCATCGTTATTATGCGTTCTTCCTAACAAACTCTCTTACAACCGAGAGAAATCATTGAAAAGTGCAAGCCCCATTAACAGCACCAGCAATATTGAGCCAATGCGATAACTAAAGTCTTGAACTCGCTCGGATACCGGCCCGCCTTTCAGCTTTTCAATCGCCAAAAACAGCAGATGTCCCCCGTCGAGAACGGGAAGCGGGAACAGGTTGATTATGCCGAGGTTCACGCTGATCAGCGCAAGGAACATCAGATAGTAAATCAACCCAAATTCCGCTGACATCCCAGCCCCCTGGGCGATAGAAATCGGCCCGCTGAGGTTGTTCAGTTTGACATCACCGGTTATCAATTTGCCCAGCATTCGGACCGTTAACGACATCAGCTGCCAGGTTTTATCCGTGGCTTCAGCGATGGCGGCAAATGGCCCGTACTGACGCACTGTCTTATATTCATCAGGCAGCGGGATGACCTTAGGTACGACCCCTGCAAACCCCTCCGCTTTGCCTTTGGTAGACTTCGTATCCGGCGTCAAGGTCACCGACAGGGGGCTACCCTGCCGCTCGATGTCCAGAACTAATGCCCTACCCGGATTATCACGCACCAGATTAACAAACGTCATCCACTGCGTTAACGGTTGACCATCGACTTTAACGATCCTGTCGCCCGCTTGCAAACCCGCCTTCTGCGCCGCCGAGTCAGATTGTACTTCAGCCAGGACGGTATCAATCTGCGCGCTGCGAGGCTGAATGCCCAACGAGGCAACCGGATCTTGTTTATCCGGCTCAAACGCCCAGTGCTGCAGATCGAGGATTTTATCCTGACGTTGATTGGTCCCGAAAGGGGCGACCGTAACTATTGTTTGCCGATCGCCTATCTTCGCCACCAGCGCCATACGTACTGCATCCCAATCAGGCGTTTCGATGCCATCTATCGCTTTAAGTTCCGTTCCTTTTGCAATTTGTGCTTGCGCGGCGATCGAGTTGGGCGTTATGTCGCCAACGACCGGACGCACGCCTGGCACGCCGATAATAAACACCAGCCAGTAGGCAAAAATGGCAAAAAGGAAGTTCGCGATTGGCCCCGCGGCAATAACGGCGGCGCGCTGGCCGACGGTTTTGTTGTTAAACGCGGAGTGACGCATCTCTGGGGCCACGGGCTCAACGCGTTCGTCAAGCATTTTGACATAACCGCCCAGCGGAATAAGGGCGATAATAAATTCCGTTCCTTGCTTGTCAAAACGGCGCCACAGCGCTTTGCCAAAGCCGATTGAGAAACGCTCAACGCGGATACCGCAGCGGCGAGCAACCCAGAAATGGCCAAACTCATGGACGGTGATCAACACGCCCAGCGCAATAATAAAAGCAGCCAAATTCCAGAGAACGCTCAGCATAAAACCTTCCGTCAAATCGTCCTGAAAACCAACAAGAGTAGGCAAGCAAACACGGGCACCGCGGCCGTCAGGCTATCGATACGATCGAGGATACCGCCGTGTCCGGGAATCAGATTTCCGCTATCTTTAATGCCAGCTTCGCGTTTAAACATGCTTTCGGTCAGGTCGCCGAGTACCGAAGCCAGGGCCGCGACAATAGAACACACCAGCAGCACCATCGGCGTGACATTCAGATGGGCCCACCAGCCGTAAGCCCAGGAGATAACTGCTGCCGTTAACAGACCGCCGAAAAAACCCTGCCAGGTTTTACCCGGAGAAACCTTTGGCGCCAGCTTATGCTTACCGAACATTTTTCCGAACATGTAAGCGCCGGAATCCGCGCCCCAGACCAGAATCATCACGTACAGCAACCACAGCGCACCGCTATAATGGTCATCGGTGTAATGCCAGGCCCGAAGCGCCAGCATGCCCCAAAAAAACGGCACGATGGTCAGGACGCCAAAAATCAGACGGAGCGTTTTTGAATTGCGCCAGAAAGCCGCTGAAGCGGGGTAAGTCAGCACTAAAAGCAGCGCGACGACCCACCAGCCTAATGATGCCCATAGCGCGCCCTCAACCAGCGGTTGATGAACGTCATAATGGTATTCCGGCATCAGGAATAGCATCAGCGCCAGCAGCAGACCGCAAAGCACTGACAGCCAGACTCTCTGGGTAGTTGAAGTGAAACCGCTAAATTGCCCCCACTCCCACGCGGCGAGCATACAGACGACTAGCGTAACGATGGCAAAACCCGCGGGCGGCAGTAAAAAAAGCGCCGCAATAACAACGGGTATTAAGACGAAAGCAGAAATCAGGCGATACTTCAGCAAAAGTGACCCCCATCAGGCATTGTTGCCGCCCGGCTCAGTGCCGCCGAAGCGACGCTCTCGATTAACAAAGGCATGGAGTGCACCTTCAAAGTCCTGTTCAGCGAAATCGGGCCAAAGAACATCCGTAAAGTAAAGTTCGGCATAGGCAATTTGCCAAATCAAAAAATTACTAATGCGATGCTCTCCCCCGGTCCTAATAACTAAATCTACGGGAGCCAGTTCATGCATGCAGACCTGCTGGCTCAGCATCTCTTCTGTGATTTGCTCGGGCTGAAGCACCCCGTCTTGCACCTGTTTGGCCAGATGACGAACGCCCTGGATGATATCCCAGCGACCGCCGTAGTTCGCCGCAATATTCAGGGTCAAACCGGTGTTGTTCTCAGTCAGCGCCTCCGCTTTGCGAATACGCTCCTGGAGACGCGCATTGAAGCGCGTGGTCTCGCCGATAATACGCAGACGCACATTATGCCGGTGCAGACTTTTCACTTCGCTATCCAGCGCCCAGACAAACAGCTCCATCAGCGCGCTGACTTCCTGCGCCGGGCGATTCCAGTTTTCACTGCTGAACGCGTATAACGTCAACGCTTCAATACCATTATTCGCCGCGAAAGAGACGGCGCGACGAACAGATTTAGCGCCGGCTTTATGGCCAAAGGCGCGGATCTTTCCTTGCCGTTTTGCCCAACGCCCGTTGCCATCCATAATAATGGCCACATGACGACAGCCATGCGCAGGCAACATTTCGCTGACAGTTTGATTAGCAGACAACATAACGCGTTTTAAGTCCATAATAAGGATTAGCTAAGCTACTAAACACGGGCCACCGGTCAGCGCTGGATACGCATTTTTATCCGGTGCCGGAGCTACGGCCAATCGCAGAGAACAACCAAAAGCTTTACGCAAAAAAGCCGTGTCTTGCCACGGCCACCGTAATCTTTCACACCAAAATGCAACGATCGGATGGCGCAGACTATATCACTGAAGCACAGCGCCCACAAATATCACAACGCGTATCAGAATTTGCGCCACGCCGTCAGGAGCTGGCCTGCGCTTACCCGGGCCATCGCATCAATAGCCAGCACTTCATCAATACTTTGCGGCTCATTTAACGCCTGTTGATCCAGCACCGCCTGATTTATCGCCGCAATATCGGTAAAGCGAATATCCCCGTTCAGAAACGCCGCGACCGAAACTTCATTTGCCGCATTCAGCGCCGTGGTCGCCGCCTGGCCGACATCAAAAGCCTCCATGGCCAGCTTCAGACAGGGGTAACGGCCGTAATCCGGCGCCGAGAAGCTCAGAGTGCTCAACTGACAGAAATCCAGCGGTTTCACGCCAGAATTAAGGCGTTTCGGCCAGCCCATCGTGTGGGCAATCGGCGTACGCATATCCGGCTCGCCGAGCTGCGCCAGGACGCTGCCATCCTGATAACGTACCATCGAGTGAATCACCGATTGCGGATGGATCAGGACTTCCATCTGCTGCGCCGAGGCGTTGAACAGCCAGCGGGCTTCGATATACTCCAGCCCTTTGTTCATCATGGTGGCCGAATCGACAGATATTTTGCGCCCCATCGACCAGTTTGGATGCTTGCATGCCCGATCGGGGGTCATCGCCGCCAGTTCAGAAATCGCCGTTTCCCGGAAGGGACCGCCGGAGCCGGTGAGCAGAATCGACGCCACGCCGTTCTGGGTTAAATCAGCGTATCCCAGATTATGTTGAATTGTTTCCGGCATACTCTGAAAAATCGCATTATGCTCGCTATCAACCGGCAACAATCGTGCGCCGTACTGCTGCACGGCATCCATAAACAGACGGCCGCAGGTCACCAGCGACTCTTTGTTCGCCAGCAGCACCGTTTTACCCGCACGAATGGCTGAGAGCGTCGGCACCAGGCCTGCTGCGCCGACAATCGCCGCCATCACCTGCTCAACCTCGTCGAGCGCCGCCACTTCTGCCGCCGCCTGCTGGCCGCTCATGACTTCCGTTCGGCAGCCCTGCTCGCGCAGTTGCGCACGCAGCAGCTCCGCGCTGTGCGCATCGTCCATTACCGCGTAACGAGGGGAGAATTCCAGACATTGTTCAACCATACGGTCGACATTTTTCCCGGCGACCAGCGCGGTGATAGAAAAGCTATCAGGATTATGGCGCACCACATCCAGCGTGCTGCAGCCGATAGAACCGGTCGAACCAAGAATGGTTAATTGCTTCATGAGGCGTCCAGAATAATGAAGACAGGATAAAAAGCAAAACGCCGCCAGCAAACCCTTATGCATCAATTATCGGTTGACAGAGCGGAGGCGCAAGGCCTTTGACATGGCGCCAAAGGCTACAAGGCCAGCCGTCTAAACGCAATCCCGAAAATTGAGCGTACGGTCTCCTGTACGGCGTTTCAGATTTTACGCAGGCCGATCGTCAGACCTGCGTGTCGGCAGAGAATCAGAACTGCATCAGTTCCGCTTCTTTATCCGCCAGCGCCGCATCAACTTTCTTGATAGCAGCATCAGTCATTTTCTGCACATCTTCCTGAGAGCGGCGATCGTCATCTTCGCTGATCTCTTTCTCTTTCAGCAGCGCTTTGACTTTGTCGTTGGCATCGCGACGAACGTTACGTACGGCAACGCGCGCCTGTTCAGCTTCGCCACGCACGATTTTGGTCAGATCTTTACGACGCTCTTCGGTCAGCGGCGGCAGCGGAACGCGGATATCGCTGCCCGCAGAGCTTGGGTTCAGACCGAGATCGGAAGCCATAATCGCTTTTTCAACGGCCGGGCTCATGGAGCGATCGAAGACGTTGATCTTCAGCGTGCGGGAGTCTTCTACCGTTACGCTAGCCAGCTGACGCAGCGGGGTCGGCGTGCCGTAGTATTCCACGATAATGCCATCCAGCAGGCTGGGAGAAGCACGACCCGTGCGTATTTTGCTGATTTGGGTTTTGAACGCTTCTACGCATTTATCCATGCGTACTTCAGCATCTTTTCTGATATCGCTAATCACGTTACGAATCCTTGAAAACTTGTCTCAGACAGACCAGACGGTCGCCCACTGCAAAAGTGAGCTAAGTATAGTCATGTTTATGCTCAGCGTCTTTCAGGCTGCGGGTCAGCCGCAGCATTCCGCCCACAGAGCATGTTGAAAACCATCGGGTCAAAAACCCGAAAAAGTAAGGCCGAATATTACCCGTATTTGACGCTGACGGGAATTACTCAGTAATTAATGTGCCTTCTTTTTCACCCATCACCACGCGGCGCAGCGCGCCAGGCTTATTCATATTGAATACGCGAATCGGCAGTTTGTGGTCACGCGCCAGGGTAAAGGCCGCAAGATCCATCACTTTCAGCTCTTTATCCAGTACTTCGCTGTAGGTCAGCTGATCGTACATCGTTGCGGAAGGATCTTTGGCCGGGTCAGCGGTAAATACACCGTCGACTTTGGTGGCTTTCAGTACCACATCGGCTTCAATTTCAATGCCGCGCAGGCAGGCAGCGGAATCGGTGGTAAAGAATGGGTTGCCGGTACCCGCGGAAAGAATCACCACGCGGTTGTTACGCAGCAGGCTGATAGCTTCCGCCCAGCTGTAGTTATCGCACACGCCATTCAGCGGAATCGCTGACATCAGGCGGGCGTTCACATAGGCGCGATGAAGTGCATCACGCATTGCAAGGCCGTTCATGACCGTTGCCAGCATGCCCATGTGGTCGCCCACAACGCGGTTCATACCCGCTTTCGCCAGACCAGCACCACGGAAAAGGTTACCGCCACCAATCACTACGCCAACCTGAATACCCAGCTCAACCAGTTCTTTGATTTCCTGAGCCATGCGGTCAAGTATGCTCGCATCAATACCGAAGCCTTCTGAACCTTGCAGAGCTTCGCCACTTAACTTAAGCAGAATACGTTTGTAGACGGGTTTTGCATTGGTAGCCATGTTTCTTTCCTGAGACTGTCAACGAATGAGATGAATTAATTCTGGCGACATTGTACGTCGCTTTTCAGCGTGCCCACTATAGCGGTTGGCTGAATTTACACATTAGGCGCAAAAAGAAGCCGCCCTCAGGCGGCTCCTTTTGAAAATTAAGACTGCTTGGACATCGCAGCAACTTCTGCTGCAAAGTCAGTCTCAACTTTCTCGATGCCTTCACCCACTTCGAAGCGGATGAAGCCAGTCACTTCAGCGTTATGCTCTTTCAGCAGCTGACCAACAGTTTTGCTTGGTTCCATAACGAACGGCTGACCGGTCAGAGAAACTTCGCCGGTGAATTTCTTCATGCGGCCTTCAACCATTTTCTCTGCGATTTCTTTCGGCTTGCCAGACTGCATGGCGATGTCCAGCTGAACCTGGTACTCTTTTTCGACCACTTCAGCGGAAACGTCTTCCGGCTTAACGAATTCAGGCTTGCTTGCAGCGATGTGCATAGCCAGCTGTTTAACCAGCTCTTCGCTCGCGCCTTTAGCGGCAACCAGAACACCGATACGCGCGCCGTGCTGGTAAGAGCCCAGAACTTCGCCTTCCAGGGAAGAAACGCGACGGATGTTGATGTTCTCACCGATTTTAGCAACCAGCGCAACGCGTTCTTCTTCGAACTGTGCTTTCAGAACTTCAACGTCGGTGATTTTGCCTGCAACAGCTGCATCCAGAACTTTGTTAGCAAATGCCTGGAAGCCACCATCTTTAGCCACGAAGTCAGTCTGGCAGTTAACTTCCAGAATGATGCCGTAGGTGCCATCGATTTTAGTGATGATCACGCCGTCAGCGGCAACGTTGCCCGCTTTTTTCGCTGCTTTAATAGCACCGGATTTACGCATGTTTTCGATTGCCAGCTCGATGTCGCCGTTCGCTTCAGTCAGCGCTTTTTTACAATCCATCATACCTGCGCCAGTACGCTCGCGCAGCTCTTTTACCAGGGATGCGGTAATTTCAGCCATTCTTTATTCCTCGGGAGATGTGATCGGCCCGGTTCCAGGAACCAGACAGATTTGAAAGTGAAAAAGGGGCCGCTAAGAGGCCCCTATTTATACACGGTACTAAATAAGGGTATGCCTTATTATTCAGCTTCTACGAAGCTTTCTTCCGCCTGAGAAGCCAGATCCTGAGAACGGCCTTCACGAACGGTAGCAGCAACAGCGCTCAGGTACAGGCTAACTGCACGGATTGCGTCGTCGTTACCCGGGATAACGAAGTCAACGCCGTCCGGATCGGAGTTAGTATCAACGATAGCAAATACCGGAATACCCAGGTTGTTTGCTTCTTTGATTGCGATGTGCTCGTGGTCAGCGTCGATAACGAACAGCGCGTCCGGCAGGCCGCCCATGTCTTTGATACCGCCCAGGCTGTTTTCCAGCTTGTCCAGCTCACGAGTGCGCATCAGCGCTTCTTTCTTGGTCAGCTTGTCGAAAGTACCGTCCTGAGACTGAGTTTCCAGGTCTTTCAGACGTTTGATGGACTGACGAACGGTTTTCCAGTTAGTCAGCATACCGCCCAGCCAGCGATGGTTCACGAAGAACTGGTCGCAGCTCAGAGCAGCGTCTTTCACCGCTTCGCTTGCAGCGCGTTTAGTACCAACGAAAAGGATTTTACCTTTGCGAGAAGCAATCTTGTTCAGTTCAGCCAGAGCTTCGTTGAACATCGGTACAGTTTTCTCAAGGTTGATGATGTGAACTTTGTTACGCGCGCCGAAGATGAAAGGCTTCATTTTCGGGTTCCAGTAACGGGTCTGGTGACCAAAGTGAACACCAGCCTTGAGCATGTCGCGCATGGAAACAGTTGCCATGTTTAAAACCTCTATAGATAAAAGTTGGGGTTATGCCTCCACGTATCCCATATTACCGACCCCAAAGGGCACCCCGGAATATGTGCCGATACGTGTGTGTTGTTACACAAAGTGAGATTTGTCGCTTCAGTCCATCTTGTGTATCTGAGAATGGAACAGAAGTCCGGCGCGCTTTATACCACAAAACAGGACCAGACACCAACTGTTGTTGACGTCGCGTGCTGCTAATGATTCTCAATTTGGCAGCAGGACGCCCGGACTGTTAACATTGTTCAGACATAATCTATTATTGTCGAAAAAATCGACACTGCTGGACACAATCCATGGCTATTTCTATCAAGACATCTGAAGACATCGAAAAAATGCGCGTTGCCGGTCGCCTGGCCGCTGAAGTGCTGGAAATGATCGAACCCTACGTAAAACCGGGCGTCAGCACCGGCGAACTGGATCGCATCTGCAACGATTATATCGTTAATGAACAAAAAGCCGTATCCGCCTGCCTGGGCTACCACGGCTTCCCGAAATCCGTCTGCATCTCTATTAATGAAGTGGTGTGCCACGGGATCCCGGACGACGGCAAGCTGCTGAAAGATGGCGATATCGTCAACATTGACGTCACCGTCATTAAAGATGATTTCCACGGTGACACCTCGAAGATGTTTATCGTCGGTAAACCGACCATTCTGGGCGAGCGCCTGTGCCGCATTACCCAGGAAAGCCTCTATCTGGCCCTGAAAATGGTCAAACCGGGCGTTAATCTGCGCGCTATCGGCGCGGCTATCCAGAAATACGTCGAAGCCGAAGGTTTCTCCGTCGTGCGCGAGTACTGCGGCCACGGTATCGGCCGCGGTTTTCATGAAGAACCGCAGGTGCTGCATTACGACTCTCCGGAAACCAACGTGGTGCTCAAACCCGGCATGACCTTTACCATTGAACCGATGGTCAACGCGGGTAAAAAAGAGATCCGCAGTATGAAAGACGGCTGGACGGTAAAAACCAAAGACCGGAGCTTGTCTGCGCAGTATGAGCATACTATTGTGGTGACAGACAGCGGCTGCGAAATACTGACGTTACGCAAGGATGACACCATCCCGGCGATAATCTCGCACAACGAATGATGAAAAGCCGGCGCCAGCCGGCTTTTTTATGACGGGCACCCTGTGGGCCGCCGCAAGCGACGTTAAAAATCGCTCCCGGCGATTTTTTATGGGCGATAGTTTTTTATTATGGTGGCGCGATGAGCAACTCTTTATCTGATACTGTCTCCCCTGCCCTGGCCGACCAGCCGGCGAATCCGGGCTGCTGGCCGCAGAGCGACTTCAACTGCGCGGCTATCAAGGCGCACATCGACGCTTTTCAGCGCTGGCTGGGCGAAGCGTTTGACCACGGCATCGCCGCAGAGAGATTGATTGAAGCGCGCACCGAATTTATCGATCAACTGCTTCAGCGGCTATGGGTCGAGTACGGGTTCGGGTCGATGAACGACATCGCGCTGGTCGCCGTCGGCGGTTACGGCCGCGGTGAACTGCACCCGCTTTCCGATATCGACCTGCTTATCCTGAGCCGTAAAAAGCTGCCCGATGAGCAGGCGCAGAAGGTCGGCGAGCTGCTGACGCTGCTGTGGGATATCAAGCTGGAAGTCGGCCACAGCGTGCGCACCCTCGAAGAGTGCCTGCTGGAGGGGCTGTCGGACCTCAGCGTCGCCACTAACCTGATTGAATCGCGTCTGCTTATTGGCGACGTCGCGCTGTTCCTTGAACTGCAAAAACACATATTCAGCGACGGCTTCTGGCCATCGGAAAAGTTCTTTGCGGCAAAAGTCGAAGAGCAGAATGTACGCCATCAGCGCTATCACGGGACCAGCTATAACCTCGAGCCGGACGTGAAAAGCAGCCCCGGCGGCCTGCGCGATATTCACACCCTGCAGTGGATCGCGCGCCGCCATTTCGGCGCCACCTCGCTTGATGAAATGGTCGGCTTCGGTTTCCTGACCGAAGCCGAGCGCAACGAGCTTAACGAATGCCTGCATCAGCTGTGGCGCATTCGCTTTGCGCTGCATCTGGAGCTCAACCGCTACGATAATCGCCTGCTGTTCGACAGGCAGTTCAGCGTCGCCCGTCGCCTGCGTTACGAAGGCGAAAGCAACCAGCCGATCGAGCATATGATGAAGGATTTCTTTCGCGTCACCCGCCGGGTGAGCGAGCTGAACCAAATGCTGATCCAGCTGTTCGAAGAGGCGATTCTGGCGCTCACCGAAGATGAGAAGCCGCGGCCGATTGACGATGATTTTCAGCTGCGCGGCACGCTAATCGATCTGCGCGATGACACGCTGTTCATCCGCGAACCGCAGGCGATTCTGCGCATGTTCTTTATGATGGTGCGCAACAGCAGCATTACCGGCATCTACTCCACCACGCTTCGCCACCTGCGCCACGCCCGTCGTCATCTGACGCAGCCGCTTTGCTATATTCCGGAAGCGCGGACCCTGTTCCTCAGCATGCTGCGCCATCAGGGCGCGGTCAGCCGGGGGCTGCTGCCGATGCACCGCCATAGCGTGCTGTGGGCCTATATGCCGCAATGGTCGCATATTGTCGGTCAGATGCAGTTTGACCTGTTTCACGCCTATACCGTTGATGAACACACGATCCGCGTGCTGCTTAAGCTTGAGAGCTTCGCCAAAGAAGAGACCCGCAGCCGCCATCCGCTGTGCGTTGAACTGTGGCCGCGCCTGACGCATCCGGAGCTGATCCTTATCGCCGCCCTCTTCCACGATATCGCGAAAGGACGCGGCGGCGACCATTCGATTCTCGGCGCGCAGGACGTGCTGAAATTCGCCGAGCTTCACGGTCTTAACTCGCGCGAAACCCAGCTGGTGGCGTGGCTGGTGCGTCATCATCTGCTGATGTCGGTCACCGCCCAGCGTCGCGATATTCAGGATCCGGAAGTGATCAAGCAGTTTGCCGAAGAGGTGCAAACGGAGAACCGTCTGCACTACCTGGTTTGCCTGACCGTCGCCGATATCTGCGCCACCAACGAAAACCTATGGAACAGCTGGAAGCAGAGCCTGCTGCGCGAGCTCTATTTCGCCACCGAAAAACAGCTGCGCCGGGGGATGCAAAACACGCCGGATATGCGCGAGCGGGTGCGTCACCACCAGCTACAGGCGCTGGCGCTGCTGCGGATGGAAAATATCAATGAGCAGGCGCTGCACCAAATCTGGAACCGCTGCCGCGCCAACTACTTTGTGCGCCATACGCCAAACCAGCTCGCCTGGCACGCGCGTAATCTGCTGCAGCACGATCTCAGCAAACCGATGATCCTGCTCAGTTCCCACGCCTCGCGCGGGGGCACCGAGATCTTCATCTGGAGTCCGGATCGTCCTTACCTCTTCGCCGCCGTTTGCGGCGAGCTGGATCGACGTAATCTTAGCGTTCACGATGCGCAGATCTTCACCACCCGCGACGGCATGGCGATGGATACCTTTATTGTTCTTGAGCCGGACGGCAGCCCGCTTTCCGCCGACAGGCACGAAATGATCCGCGTGGGCCTGGAACAGACCATCAGCCAGCGCAGCTGGCAGCCGCCGGCGCCCCGTCGTCAGGCGGCGAAGCTGAGGCATTTTTCCGTGCCGACGGAGGTGAATTTCCTGCCGACGCATACCGACCGGAAATCCTTTCTTGAGCTGATTGCTCTCGACCAGCCGGGTCTGTTAGCGCGCGTCGGCCAGGTGTTTGCCGACCTCGGAATTTCGCTCCACGGCGCGCGAATTACGACAATTGGTGAGCGAGTAGAAGATTTATTTATAATCGCCACCGCAGACCGGCGCGCCCTTAATAATGAGCTACAGCAAGAAGTGCAACAACGGTTGACAGAGGCCCTCAATCCAAACGATAAAGGGTAACGTATTTTTTTTAAGTAAATGGAAAGAGTAAACAATGCAGCAATTACAGAACGTTATTGAGTCCGCTTTTGAGCGTCGCGCCGACATCACGCCGGCAAACGTGGATACCGTAACCCGCGAAGCGGTTAACCAAGTGATTTCTCTGCTTGATTCCGGCGCGCTGCGTGTCGCTGAAAAAGTTGACGGCCAGTGGGTCACCCATCAGTGGCTGAAGAAAGCGGTTCTGCTCTCTTTCCGTATTAACGATAACCAGGTTATCGATGGTGCGGAAAGCCGCTACTTCGATAAAGTCCCAATGAAGTTCGCGGATTATGATGAAGCGCGTTTCCAGAAAGAAGGTTTCCGCGTCGTTCCGCCGGCGGCGGTTCGTCAGGGGGCGTATATCGCTCGCAACACGGTTCTGATGCCGTCCTATGTGAACATCGGCGCCTACGTTGACGAAGGTTCGATGGTTGATACCTGGGCGACCGTGGGTTCCTGCGCGCAAATCGGCAAAAACGTCCACCTGTCCGGCGGCGTCGGCATCGGTGGCGTACTGGAGCCGCTGCAGGCTAACCCGACCATTATCGAAGATAACTGCTTTATCGGCGCGCGTTCGGAAGTCGTTGAAGGCGTCATCGTCGAAGAGGGTTCCGTTATCTCCATGGGCGTATACCTCGGCCAGAGCACCAAAATCTACGATCGCGAAACCGGTGAAGTCTTCTACGGCCGCGTTCCGGCGGGATCCGTCGTCGTCTCCGGCAACCTGCCGTCAAAAGATGGCAAGTACAGCTTGTACTGCGCGGTTATCGTCAAAAAAGTCGATGCCAAAACCCGCGGCAAGGTTGGAATCAACGAACTTCTGCGTACCATCGACTAAGCAGCATGAAAAGCGGGAGGCATCCCGCTTTTTTTATATATTGAGCTGGCGAAGATGGATTTTTTCGTTAATTATTCAAAGATTACGATGATATCAAAGGTACCGTTATGTACGATAATCTGAAAAGTCTTGGTATTACCAATCCTGATGAAATCGATCGCTATAGCCTGCGGCAGGAAGCCAACAACGACATTCTGAAAATCTACTTTCAGAAGGATAAAGGCGAGTTCTTCGCCAAGAGCGTCAAGTTCAAATATCCGCGTCAGCGCAAAACCGTTGTCGCCGACGGCGTGGGCCAGGGATATAAAGAAGTCCAGGAGATTAGCCCTAATCTACGCTATATCATCGACGAGCTGGATCAAATCTGTCAGCGCGATCGCACCGAAATCGATCTGAAACGTAAGATCCTCGACGATCTGCGTCACCTCGAAAGCGTGGTGACGAATAAGATCAGCGAAATCGAATCCGATCTGGAAAAACTGACCCGCAATAAGTAAGCCTGATACGGGCCAGATGCTGGCCCTGTTTCTCTCTGCCTCATCCTCTTTTTTCTCACTTACCCCCACCGGCAGCATCAGCGAATATCAGCTATTCCTCTCTGATATCATTTCATCTCATATCCCTATCTACATGAATGACATAATAAAATAAGTCGCTGTATGTTCAATTTCCACCTGAAAGGAGATCATACGATGACACAGGAAATTGAACAAAAATTTTATACCCTACAATCTGCGCCCTGGCTGGATAAGACCGGTTTTGAAAAAGGACGGCAGCACGATCGCCAGCCGCTGGGCTTTATTCTGCCCGCCAATACGCCGCTGCACATTCGCCAACCGGATATCAGCAACGGCAACTCGATTCTGCGCCTGCTTTGCAATGATACCGCGCTAGAAAGCACCAGCACGATCGCCACCGGCTGGAAAACGGTCAGCGCCACGGTCGACACCGTTCCTTTTGTCGATACGCTGTTTACCGACCAGTCCAGCGAATTCACCGTCATCTACCAGCAACCTGCCGCAACTAAACCGCTGCCGTGCTGGAAAGCAGGACAATCTGAGGATGAATTTTTCCTCAGCTGGGAGAAAAATCAATCCGCACTCGCGCTGCTTGATTTAGATGTGATTAACCTGCTGCTGCCCTACGCCGACCGCGATAATGCGATGAAAGCGGGCTTATCCTCGCTACACGCTTATTACACCCACCTTTTCAAATGCTATAACGACTGGGCTGGGCTAAGCGATCGCCCGGATGCGCCGTGGAACCAGGATGTCGCCAACCGCTACTTTGTGCGGGCAGATAAACACGGCGTCGGCGCAGCCTATTATCACCCCTGGTGGTGCGCACATACATCATCAACGTTAGGTGAAGGCTGGCTGGATAACGTTGCGACGCAGTGGGTTATTCTTCATGAAATTGCGCACGGGTATCAGGGCAAATTTATGCAGGACACCACTCTGCCCGTCAATGAGGTGTGGAACAATATTTACGCCGCTTTCTATCAGCAGCTTACCCTGAGCCAGGATAATCATCTCTATGTGGATGGCTGGCTCTATAACTATGGTCAGCAGGCCGTACAGGAACTCCAGCTGATGACCTATATAAAAGACCAGACGCCGGTCGCCAGCTGGGGCCTGCGTCCACGCCTGCAATTCCTGATGCTGATGTTGCTAAAAGCAGGAACCAAAGCCTTCAGCGCCTTTAACCAGAACTATCGTGAACTGGCCAACGGCGATAGCTTCCGGCCGTCCGATTATCAGCTTATCGATATGTTGGCTACCACCATTGCCGCCGCCGCAGGGTATGATGTCACGCCGTTTATCGAGCTATGCGGCTTAACGCTGGAAATTACCACTAAGGGAGATATCGCCGCGCTGGCGGCAAAGCCGCTCTATCCGCTGTATCTTTTCCTTCCGCAAAGCGAATGGGATAGCGCGCGGCGGCAGCTGGGGCTGGACTCCTTCGTCTGGCTGGTGGATAACAGCGAACTGGCGGCATTAGGCAAAACGGGGACGCTATCCCTGACGTTCAATATCGACCAGCTGGAACAAATTTACGGGCGAACGCTGACGATTAAAGATAATTGTGGCACGCATTATTCACTGGTTGTTAATGATGACACGTTGATCCTGAATGATATTCCAGTCGGCGTTTACCAGATCGATCCTCCGAAAGGCCGTTCACAAAAATATCGTCCGGATATCAGCTATCTCGTCGTAAAAGAAGGGGCGAATGCGGCTACCATCAACTACACCCGACAACGCGATACCCGCGGGCGTAACGTGACAATGAGCTTTTTAGGTATTGGCGACACGCCGTTTGCATATCTGGATATCGATTTCGAAAATCAGCAGCTTACGCTGAATATTACCAGCGCCACGCCGCACAACAACTACCCTGACGCGCTCTATGCCGGCGTATGCGTACTTTCCGCCAGCGGCGAAAAAGTCTTTGAGCGCAATATGAACGGCACAAACTGCGCCACCGGTAAGGTGATTATTCCCTTCGGCCCTCACTATCACTTGTATATTACTCACGTCGAGCCGGGACGTCTGAAAGCCTCCCCGGAGTATTTAACGCTGGTAGCGGGTGAGAAATGCCAGCTGATGCGTATTGATGAGAGTGGGCTTTACAACTTTATTCTCAACAATAATCCGGCAGAGGATTTACTGGCTATTTTCGAGCATGACGCTCAGGCAATGCGTAAGCAGCCCTCGCTATTAGCGCAGGAAGAGAGCGTATGTAAAAACGATCTCTGGCTGATGCTCTCCCATATTGAAGAGCCCCAGCGCAGCAGGCTGCTTAAAGAGTATGCCGACGTCCTGCCTCAGGATAATAGCGAACCGGGCGAACTGACGGGCAAAAGCGTTACCCTCAATCTCAGAGGGCAAGGCAATAAAGATTTTTGCCAGATCGTTATCGATAATCAGCAGCACGCCATGACGGTCGCCACGCGTACCGGCGCGCCGCACCCGTATTATGTTTCCCATACCTATGCCAGCATTACGGTAACCGGAGCGGACGAAACGGTGGTTTATCACCGCAGCTATGCCGGAGCGACCAACAACCTGGCAAACAGCGAAACTCTCGCGCTCGCTGAAAACATGATCATTGAGGTTTTCCATGATGAGCCATTCCGCTCCAGCGGCAGCAATGATACGACGCATCGCGCCATTACGCTGAAGCAACGCAACCGCTGGCGGGTAGTGAAGGATGGGCTGGAGGCCTGTTCGCTGGTGCCAGATCCGGAGGATAAAGAAACCACGGATGCTCAGGACGAGGCAACAGAGCTGTATGGCGATCTCTTCTCCTGGCAGCTACTTGGCAATGATAATATTCGTTTTGCGACGATGGAGATGGATATTGGCCGCGGCGCGCTCACCTTTACCGCCAGCCCCGTGGTGCCGAATAAGCACTTTACGACGGCCTATGCCGCGGTGAATATCTACAATACGCGCGGCTCGGTGGTTTATCGCCAGTCCATTAAAGGTTCAGCGCAGCTTGGCGACTATATTGATACGGCAATACTTGATGAGGGCTATATCATCGAAGTCTTCCATGCCGAAGCCGGCGATCGCTCCGTCATTATCAACCCGCAAAACGGTAACGCCTGGCCACAGCCTCATACCGTCTCCTGGCAAGTCACGGCCAGCGGGCTGCAGCGCCTGTAATTCCCGTCCCCACTCCCGCCTGCGGCGGGAGTGTTTTTAGCGCTGCTCATCGAGCTGTAGCGCAATATACAGCAGCAGACGATCGTCAAAATTACCCAAATCCAGCCCCGTCAGCTCAGAGATGCGGTTTAAACGGTATTCCAGCGTATTACGGTGGATAAACAGTGCTTTCGACGTCGCCAGCGGCTGCACGTTATGACGAAACCAGGCCTGTAAGGTGCGACGCAGCAGGCCATTGTTATCCATCGCCTTCAGGCGAACCAGCGGGCGCGCCAGCTCATTAGCCTGCCAGCCGCCGCGCAGGCTATCCAGCAGTACCGGCAGCATCAAATCCTGGTAAAAATAGCTACGGCTCTCCGGCATCCGCTGCTTGCCGACCATCATCGTGGTTCTGGCTGTGCGGTATGAACGGGCGATACTGCCCGGCCCGGTAAAAAAGTTCCCCAACGCCACGCGGAAACGCAGCTGACCATTCTCTTTCATCCTGCTAATGAGCTGCTCGACCCGTTTACAGTGATCTTCCGCATCCCAGCGGCCAAAGGCGTTCAGCGCGGGCTTCAGTACCACCATTTCGGTCAGCGAGACAATGGCCACCAGATTATTTCGGTCCGGCGTGGTCAACGCGGTCTGGAGCTGCTGCAGCTCCGCCATCGCACTGTCTACGCCCAGCTGGCCGCTATCCACTTCGATCATCGCCACCACGCGCGGTTGGTTGAGATCGATCCCCAGACGCTGGGCCCACTCGGTCAGCGCCGGGGTGTTCTCTTCCGCCTGAATCAGGTTCATCACCAGCTCTTCGCGCAGACGGCTATCCTGAGCCAGGAGATGCATCAGCCGCGATTGTTCCAGCATCATCTCGGCGGTCATACATACCAGTTCACCGTATTTACGCAGGGACTCCGGTTCGCCGGTCAGGCCGATAACGCCGACGATCTCCCCTTCCAGACGCAGCGGCAGGTTGATCCCCTGGCGCACGTCGTGCAGATGTCGGGCAACGGCATCATCAATATCGACAACGCGGCCCTGGGAAAGCACTAATAGCGCGCCTTCGTGCAATTCACCAATTCGCTCGCGGTCTCCGCTACCGATAATGCGCCCGCGGGCATCCATTACGTTAATATTGGTATCAATGATGCGCATCGTACGCGCCACGATATCCTGCGCCATTTTGGTATCAAGATGCCAGCCAGCCATGTAACCCTCCCGTGAGCAGGCTACCAGCATAAAAGAGTTGGCAACACGCCGCATTGTGCATTTGCACAAAGCCGGGCTAAGAAATATGGAGTTGTGGAAGATATCACAGAACGAAAAATGGAAGGGGCGGCAGAAATAAAAAAGCCCCTCTCCTCCGCAAGGAGAAAAGGGGCTTTGCGAACCGTCAGGGATTACTGCATCAGCAGATAAATCGACGTATCGCCGCGCTGGATATTCAGCGCCAGAACCGACGGTTTGGCATCAAAAATTTTGCGCAGGTCGGCAATATTTTTCACCGGCTGCTGGTTCGCGCCAACGATAATATCGCCTTTCTTCAGGCCAATCTGCGCCGCCGGCGTTCCCGCTTTCACGTTACTCACCACGACGCCTTTATCCTGACCTTTGTTGCTCATTTCCGCACCTTCAATACCGTTGAAGATGGTGCTGGAGTCAACCTGGTTCTGATTGCTCTGCTGCAGCTCAACGGTCACCGTCACCGGCTTGCCGTCACGCAGCAGGCCAAGCTCGACTTTGCTGCCGATCGGCATGGTACCCACCTGGGCACGCAGCGCGGCAAAGCTGCTGATCGATTTACCGTTCAGCGTGGTAATCACGTCGCCGGCTTTAATCCCCGCCTTAGCGGCCGCCGAGTTCGGCATCACCTGGCTGACGAACGCGCCGCGCTGAGCGTCAACTTTCATCGCTTTCGCCAGTTCGGAATTCAGCTCGGTCCCCATGATGCCCAGCTCACCGCGCTTAACCTGGCCAAATTTGACCATCTGATCGGTCAGGTTTTTCACCATGTTGCTCGGAATAGCGAAGCCGATACCAATGTTGCCGCCGTCCGGCGCCAGAATCGCGGTGTTGATACCGATCAGCTCGCCGTTCAGGTTAACCAGCGCGCCGCCGGAGTTACCGCGGTTGATCGCCGCATCGGTCTGGATAAAGTTTTCATAGTTTTCAACGTTCAGGCCGCTACGGCCCAGGGCGGAAACGATCCCCGAGGTCACGGTTTCGCCCAAGCCAAACGGGTTACCGATCGCCACGGTGTAATCGCCGACGCGCAGGGCGTCAGAGTCCGCCAGCTTAATCGCGCTCAGGTTTTTCGGATCCTGGATTTGAATCAGCGCAATATCAGAACGCGGGTCTTTGCCGACCACTTTCGCGTCGAACTTGCGGCCATCGCTGAGCTGAACTTTGATAGTAGTCGCGTTATCCACGACGTGGTTGTTAGTCACGACATAGCCTTTAGCGGCATCAATAATCACCCCGGAACCAAGGGCCATAAATTTCTGCTGCTGGCCGCCGTCGCTACCCGGCGCGCCGCCCTGCCCGCCGCCCTGACAGAACGGAGAGCTCTGGAACGGAGAACCATCCTGACAGAACGGCGAATTGTCGCCAAAGAACTGCTGGAAGTTACGCGGCATCCGCGGCGTATTAACGGTGGTGCTCCCCTCAACGTTAATGCTCACGACCGACGGCATCACTTTTTCCAGCATCGGCGCCAGGCTTGGCATCTGCTGCGCATTAGTCGCCGAAGAAGCTGTTTCCGCCGCGCTCGCAGAGAGAGGGGACAACGCCAGACCTAAACTCAGAGCCAGGGCACTCATTGCTAACGTGGTTTTTTTCATAGGTTTCAATCTCAATTTCAGATAACGAATAGTTGCTGTGTTGGTGACTATCAGAGTCATTTTATAGCGCGAAGTTCCGGAATGAAGTTTTGGTAAAAGTAAAAATTTATTGTCCGTCTTTACAAAACTCACCCTTATTCTACGGCCATCAATCGTCGATATTCATCCCATGCATACAAGTCGGTCATTCCGCTGATATAGTCCTGAATGAGACGACAGCGATAATAATATTCCATCACTGGAAACTCCGGATTATTGCGCGAAATCTTATTTACGGCTTCTATGTAAGCTAACCGATGACGAGTTGAAAGTTTCTGAAAAAGACGTGATGCAATCGGTAAACTTCGCACCCGCTCTTTTTCCACCAGCAAACTAAACTCATCCAGCGATAATTTTAACAGCGGCTGGTATATATCTAACAGACCGCTGATCACGCGATAGCCCTGCAGCTCCAGCTGCTCGACATCAGGATGGCTAAACACATGTTTTACCGCAACATTTTTATATAGTTCAAGCAGCTGACTGCAATCGCTATCGTCCTCAAGCAGCGCGTGATTAAAATCGCCGCTAAAAATCTTCGCCAGGTTATCAATAAACCGCCGCGCCGCATACGGTACCAGCCTATTGAGCGTATTAACCCGTAAATACATAAAAAACTGATCTTCGGTACTCCGGCTCAGAGAATTCGCACGCGATTTCTCCCAGGCGTTTTCGACAACCTGATTAAACAAGGAGCCTTTTTCGTGAACGCCCCAGGCTTCATAGAGATGCTGATAAAGCTGCTCTACGCTGAAGATGCGTTTTTCTACCGCATCTTCAAGGTCGGCGACGCAATATGAGATATCATCCGCGGCTTCCATAATCCACGTTAATGGGAAGCGATTGTAAGGAGCCAGATCGAGTTCTTTACGCAACCTCGCAACATAGCCCTCTTCGGCTAAATAATAACCAGGTTTTTTCATTAAATAATTGTGGCTAGCCGGCGGTTCCCCGCGCCACCATGCCGGACGCGTATATTTTAGAATACAGCCCACCTGCGCCCAGGTGAGATTCATGCGCATCAGCGTATGCACTAAGCGAATACCCTGCGCATTGCCTTCAAACCAGCATAAGTCCTGGCGAACCTTACGCCGCAGCTCATTTAGCTGGCTATCGCCTTCCTGCAGGCGCAGCGCCACAACCACGCAGCGATCGTCGGTTAACGGCTGGCTGGCCGCATCGCCGGGGAAGAGCCGCTGGCTGAACCAATCATTAATTGCCGCCTCGCCAAAATGGCCAAATGGCGGATTGCCGATATCGTGCATCAGGCAGGCCATTTCAACAATGCTCTCGAACGGCCCGGTAAGCTCATCCAGCCCGTAGCTTTCCAGCAGCTTCTGCTCTTTCAGACGACTCAGCACCTCTTTGGCGATGTAGCGGCCCACCTGCTGAACTTCCAGAGAGTGGGTCAGCCGCGTACGCACCGCGGCATTGCGCTCCAGCGGGAAAACCTGGGTTTTTTGCTGCAGCCGGCGGATCGCCGGCGAGTTGATGATGCGTCCGCGATCGCTTTCGAAAATTCGCAGGATTTCACGCTCCGTCTCAACGCCCTGCGGTGAACGGTAGCGGCGACGCCAGTTAATCTTGTTGCGAAAATCGATCTTAGCCATGATCTCCCCCGAGCGAGCAATAACGTTTCCTTCTAAGCGCATGATAGACTATGCCGCTAAAACCCACACATCGCGAGTAAATCTATGAAAATCGGTATTATTGGCGCAATGGAAGAAGAAGTTACCCTTCTGCGCGACAAAATCGACAACCGCCAGACCATCACTATCGGCGGCAGCGAAATCTACACCGGCCAGCTGCAGGGCGTTGATGTTGCTTTGTTGAAATCGGGCATTGGCAAAGTCGCCGCCGCCATGGGCGCCACTCTGCTGATGGAGCACTGCAAGCCGGATGTGATTATTAACACCGGTTCTGCGGGCGGCCTCGCGTCGACCCTGAAGGTTGGCGATATCGTCGTCTCCGACGAAACGCGCTATCACGACGCGGACGTCACCGCGTTTGGCTATGAGTATGGCCAGCTGCCGGGCTGCCCTGCCGGTTTCAAAGCCGATGATAAGCTGATTGCCGCCGCAGAGACCTGCATCAGCGCGCTGAATCTTAACGCGGTTCGCGGACTCATTGTCAGCGGCGATGCATTCATCAACGGTTCCATTGGTCTCGCCAAAATCCGCCACAACTTCCCGCAGGCCGTCGCGGTAGAAATGGAAGCCACCGCCATCGCGCACGTCTGCCACAACTATGGCGTACCGTTTGTTGTCGTTCGCGCGATCTCCGATGTTGCCGATCAGCAGTCGCATCTGAGCTTCGACGAGTTTCTCGCCGTTGCCGCGAAGCAATCCACCCTGATGGTGGAAAACCTGGTGCAGCACCTGGCTCGTGGCTAAGTCGCTCAACGCGGCGCTTGCCGTCCTGATGCTGCTTGCCCCGGCGTGGCTTTTCGCCGCGCCGCGGGTGATTACGCTCTCTCCCGCCAATACTGAACTGGCGTTTGCCGCCGGTATTACGCCGGTTGGCGTCAGCAGCTATTCCGATTACCCCCCGGAAGCCGCAAAGATAGAGCAGGTCTCCAGCTGGCAGGGGATGAATCTGGAACGCATCGTCGCCCTTAAGCCCGACCTGGTGCTGGCGTGGCGCGGCGGTAACGCTGAACGCCAGGTGAATCAGCTAAGCTCGCTCGGGATAAAAGTCATCTGGGTCGAAACATCGACTATCGAAGAGATTATCGCAACGCTTCGCCAGCTGGCGCAGTGGAGCCCGCAGCCGGAAAAGGCGCGGCAGGCGGCGCAGAAAATGCAGGACGCCTACCAGGCCTTAAAAACCCGCTACGCGAGCGGGCCGAAAAAACGCGTTTTTTTACAGTTCGGCGCCAACCCTCTCTTTACCACCAGCAAAGGCTCGATTCAGGATCAGGTTCTGACGCTGTGTGGGGGAGAAAACATTTTTGCCGCCAGCCGGGTTCCCTGGCCGCAGGTGAGCCGTGAACAGGTGCTGGCAAGGCAGCCGCAGGCCATTGTCATCGCCGGCGACCCCAGTCAACTTCCCGCCGTTGAGCGCTATTGGCAGAATCAGCTAAAAATTTCTTTTATTGCGCTACATGGCGACTGGTTTGAACGCGCGAGCCCACGTATTATTCTCGCCGCAAAACAACTCTGTACTGCGCTCGAGCAGATAAAATAATCACCTGCTAATCCAGGTGCAAAAAGGCTATCCCACCAGGCGCAATTGTTGCAGCCAGTTTGGACACGGGCAGCGCGGAACACCCGGAGCGTACATGCGGTGCGTGAGGACTGTGAGCACTGCCCGGGGCCAAACTGGCAAATAAAAAAGCCTAATGGGATAGACTCTAAGTGGGAACTGACGATGCTTGTCTATTGGCTGGATATTATTGGCACCGCCGTGTTTGCCATCTCCGGCGTTCTGCTGGCTGGAAAGCTGCGCATGGACCCTTTCGGCGTGCTGGTATTAGGCGTGGTGACCGCGGTGGGCGGTGGCACCATTCGCGATATGGCCCTTGCTAACGGCCCGGTATTTTGGGTTAAAGACCCTACCGATCTGGTGGTGGCGATGGTCACCAGCATGTTCACTATCCTGCTGGTACGCCAGCCGCGCCGGTTACCCAAATGGGTGCTGCCGGTGCTGGACGCCGTCGGTCTGGCGGTATTTGTCGGTATTGGCGTCAACAAAGCCTTTCTTGCCCATAGCGGACCGCTGGTGGCCGTCTGCATGGGCGTCGTCACCGGCGTCGGCGGGGGGATCATCCGCGACGTGCTGGCGCGTGAAATCCCGATGATTCTGCGTACGGAAATCTACGCGACGGCCTGCATCGTTGGCGGCATCGTGCATGCGACGGCGTACTACACCTTTCAGGTTCCGTTAGAAAACGCGGCGATGATAGGTATGGTGGTCACGCTGGTCATCAGGCTGGCGGCCATCCGCTGGCACCTGAAGCTGCCAACGTTCGCGCTTGATGAGAATGGACGGTAATAAAAGCAAAACGGTAACCTTAACGTTACCGTTTTTAGCGTTTGCGCCCTCTCGCTGTATGAGAGGGCGGGGGAGAAGAGGCTCCCGGGCGCACTATCTTTAGACGCTGAACGAGGAGCCGCAGCCGCAGGTGCTTTTCGCATTCGGGTTGGTCACGATAAAACGCGAGCCTTCCAGACCTTCGGTATAATCGACGGCGCCGCCGACCAGATACTGCAGGCTCATTGGGTCAACCACCAGGCCGACGCCCTGCTTCTCGATAGTCATATCGCCTTCGTTAACCTGATCGTCGAAGGTAAAGCCGTACTGGAAACCGCTGCAGCCACCACCGGTGATGTACACGCGCAGTTTCAGGTTCGGATTGTCTTCATCCGCAATCAGGTCTTTTACTTTAATCGCCGCGGCTTCGGTAAACTCCAGCGGCAACGCTACGTCATCACTCATTTTATGCTCCCATTGATACTTCTGACCGGTTAAAGAATAACCCGACCTTTTGAGCCATTATCCAATACCCGAGTAAATCGTTCAAGTATTCTCCCCGCCGACCGGCTGCGCCTTTGCTTCCTGTTCCGCCTTTTGTTTTGCCAGGGTGCGCTGCAGAATAGTCGAGTATAAAGGCTTACCGCCGAGGAATTGTGCCAATAGTGTTGCGCCGAGACAGGTAATAATCATTGGCAAAATGAGCTGATAGTTATCGGTCATCTCCAGCACCAGCACGATGCCGGTCAACGGCGCGCGAACCGAGGCGGCGAGCAGCGCCCCCATCCCGGCGATGGCAAAGGTGCCGGCATCCAGATGATAGGCCGGAAATAGAGGCGTCGCCGCCATGCCAAACGCCGTGCCCAGCAGCGTCCCCAGCGCCAGCATCGGCGCAAAGATACCGCCGGGCGCGCCGGAAGAGAAGCAAAGCAGCGTGGTAATCACCCGCGCGATAAAAATAAACAGCAGCAGGCCGACGGAAAAATTGCCCGCCGCGGCGATGGGAATCAGGTTAAACCCGCCGCCGGACGCCGCCGGCTGAATCAGGCCCAGCACGCCGCAGCTTCCGCCGATCAGGCCGCCAATCAGCACCCATTTTTTAATGTTGCCGCCGTGGAGCCGCTGGAACATATCCTGGGTGCGCAGCACCAGCGTATTAAACAGCGGGCCAACACAGCCAAAAATCATCCCGAGGATCAAATACAGCCACAGGGTGTTGACCGGCGCATTGCTGAGCTTACCGACCTCGATAACCGCTTTATCGCCGTTGAAGATACGGAAGACGATGGTGGCCATAATGACGCCGGTAAACACGGCTTTAATGGAGATCAGGTTGTAGCGAAACTGCGGGCGCATCTCTTCAATAATAAACAGAATCCCGGCCAGCGGCGCGTTAAAGGCGGCGGAGAGGCCCGCCGCGGCGCCGGTCGCCAGCAGCGTATGGCGCGCTTCCGGACTGCGCATGCGAAAAACGTCCACCACCATGCGCCCAAGATTGCCCCCAAGCTGCACCATCGGCCCTTCGCGCCCCAGCACCATGCCCGCACCCAGCGTCCCCATGCCGCCGATAAACTTCACCGGCAGTACGCGCCACCAGCGAACGGGACGCAGCTCCTCCAGCGCGCCTTCAATTTCCGGGATCCCGGATCCGCCCGCTTCCGGCGCAAAACGACGGACGAGAAAATAGCCCACCATCGCCAGCAAAGCGGAGAGGATAAAGGCCAGCGGCCAGACCAGAAACCAGTGGTCTGCCACCTCTACCAGCGCGCCTATGCGCAGGTTCTGCACCCAGTTGACGCTTTTTTCAAACGCGACGCCGATCAGCCCCGCCAGCGTGCCGACAACGGCCGCCATTAATAACACCGCCAGCGGCGTTTTATCACGCTGAATCAACCGACGCACGGCATCGCTGCGGCGAACGCGTACGAACTGATGTGCTGAAGAAGAGGGGTTTTCTGCTTTCATGCCATTATCAATAATAAGTAATACAAATAGAAAGAAGGTCATTCTAGCCAACCGGACAGGCTCCGTCGTCAAAAAAATGCGCCGTGACCCCATTGTTTCAATTGGGCAAAACTTTCATAACCTTCCTGGAATAACTTAGAATAGTCGACAAAACATTTTTCACGAACCAGGACCCTGGCAATGAGCAAATCTGAAAATCTGTATAACGCTGCGCGTGAACTTATTCCCGGCGGCGTGAACTCTCCGGTACGTGCGTTCACCGGCGTCGGCGGTACGCCGCTGTTTATCGAGCGCGCCGACGGCGCTTACCTTTACGACGTTGATGGTAAAGCGTATATCGATTATGTCGGCTCCTGGGGCCCAATGGTGCTGGGTCATAACCATCCGGCCATCCGCAACGCGGTCATTGAAGCCGCCGAACGCGGCCTGAGCTTTGGCGCGCCGACGGAGATGGAAGTTAAAATGGCGGCGCTGGTCACCGAGCTGGTCCCGACCATGGATATGGTCCGCATGGTGAACTCCGGTACCGAAGCCACCATGAGCGCCATTCGCCTGGCCCGCGGCTTTACCGGCCGCGACAAAATTATCAAGTTCGAAGGCTGCTACCACGGCCACGCAGACTGCCTGCTGGTAAAAGCCGGCTCAGGCGCGCTGACGCTCGGCCAGCCGAACTCGCCGGGCGTGCCGGCGGATTTCGCCAAACACACCCTGACCTGCACCTATAACGATCTGTCATCGGTTCGCGCCGCGTTCGAACAGTATCCGCAGGATATCGCCTGCATCATCGTTGAGCCGGTAGCCGGTAATATGAACTGCATCCCGCCGCAGCCGGAGTTTCTGCCGGGCCTGCGCGCGCTGTGCGACGAGTTCGGCGCGCTGCTGATTATTGATGAAGTCATGACCGGCTTCCGCGTGGCGCTGGCCGGCGCGCAGGATTACTACGGCGTTGTGCCGGATCTGACCTGCCTTGGCAAAATCATCGGCGGCGGTATGCCGGTTGGCGCATTCGGCGGTCGTCGTGAGGTGATGGATGCCCTGGCGCCGACCGGCCCGGTTTACCAGGCAGGCACCCTCTCCGGCAACCCCATCGCGATGGCGGCAGGTTTCGCTTGCCTGACCGAAGTGGCGCAGCCCGGCGTGCACGAGACGCTAACCGAGCTCACTAACCAGCTGGCCCAGGGTCTGCTGGACGCCGCGCGCGATGCCGGTATCCCGCTGGTGGTGAATAACGTCGGCGGCATGTTCGGCATTTTCTTTACCGACGCGCCAACCGTGACCTGCTACCAGGACGTGGTCAAATGCGATGTCGAGCGGTTTAAACGCTTCTTCCACCTGATGCTGGAAGAGGGCGTCTACCTGGCGCCGTCGGCGTTTGAAGCGGGCTTTATGTCCATCGCCCATAGCGAAGAAGATATCGACAACACCGTCGCCGCCGCGCGTAACGCCTTCGCGAAGCTGTAACCTCAACGCCGGGGCCCCCCTGCCCCGGCAATACGCATCTTGTTCAAAAGCATCATTTTGCGTCGGCCCACGCATAACAAGATGCAAACGCGATCGCCTCGAAAGATTGTCATCATCCCGCCTCGTAGAACCCAAAATCGTCGGCAGACAATGGGCAGGCAAAAGCAGATTCTCAGCGGAAACTCAGCCGCAAGGATTGCTCAGAATGACAACACAATCGTCCCCTACACCGCATGACGCCATTTTTAAACAGCTACTGGCCCATATCGATATGCAGCACCGGCGTATTGCGATCCTGGAGCTCCTGCAAAAGCATATTCGCCAGCGGGATCTCATGTTGCTGCTCGAGCAATTGGGGATTCTGCTTAACGCGGGATACACTACCGCCGAGCAGCTAAAAGTGTTTTTTAGCTATATGGGGCAGCGCGGTCGTGACGGAAAACGAATTAGAGCAGTTGCAGAATTCCGCAGTTAGTCCCAACTGAATCCGGGCAAAAAAGGGGATAACATCGCGACGCCCGCCGGGCATCGCGATGGTGAAACGCTACCGGCTCTGCTTTCTCAACAGATAGATAAAGTACGGCGCGCCGATAAACGTCGACAGCAATCCTGCCGGGATTTGGTACGGGAACATCAGCATCCGGCCGCACCAGTCGGCAAACACCAGCAGCACTCCGCCAATCAGGCCGGAGATCGCCATATGCGGCATCGTACGCCGGAATCCCATCATACGCGCAATATGCGGCGCCATTAACCCCACGAAGCTGAGCGGGCCAATCGTTAGGGTTGCGGCCGCGGTCAGACATGCCGCCAGCAGCAGCAGCCCGATACGTGACGGCGTCAGCGCCATCCCGACCGCCCTCGCCGCCTCGCCGCCCAGCGGCAGAATCGTCAACCAGCGTCGGCAAAGCGGCGTCAGCGCCAGCAGAATAAGCATCACCGCGCCGCTGCGCATCACGAGCTCCGGCGTGGCGCTGTAGGTTGAGCCGGAAATCCACGTCAGGATCTGCGCCATTCGCGGATCGCCGCTGGCCTGCAGCATCATCAGCAGCATGGTAAACGCCGTGCTCAGCGCCATCCCCGCCAGCAGCATGCGATGCGGCGAGAACCCGCCGCGTCCGGCGGCAATCAGAATGACCAGCAGCGTCGCCGCCGCGCCGAGGCTACCGGCGGGCAGCAGCCAGCCAAAGGCATTTCCCGGCACGAAGAACAGCATCAACACCACGCCAAACGCCGCGCCCGAGCTGATCCCGAGCACTTCCGGACTGGCCATCGGATTACCGGTTAAGCGCTGGATAATGCAGCCCGCCACCGCCAGCATCACGCCAGCGAACAGCGCCGCCAGAATGCGCGGCCAGCGCCAGGGCATTAGCTCATCCAGTAGCGTACCGCTGGCCCAGTGCCAGCCCTGCGCATCGCGGCCGAAAGCCAGCGCCGCGACGATGGCCAGCAGCAGAATCGCCAGCCCGCCCAGCAAGAACCACAGCACATGTTGCCGTTCAGCCAGCACGCTATCGCCACCGTTCATCACCGGCGCGCTAATGCTGCGCAGGCGCGGCAGCAGCCATAGCAGCAGCGGCGCGCCAATCAGCGCGGTCACCGAACCGGTGGAGATCTCCATCCACACCCGGGCCAGCCAGAGGATAACCTGATCGGAGAGCCACAGCAGCAGCGCGCCAATCAGGGCCGCCAGCAGCAGGCGCGAGAGCAGGCGACGCGCGCCCAGCATCTTCGCCAGCAGCGGCGCGAACAGGCCGATAAAGCCAATAATCCCCACCGCATTCACCAACAGGGCGCTAATGATAATCGCCAGGGTCAACGCCCCCAGCCGCGCCAGCGAGAGCGCCAGTCCGAGGTTGCGCGCCACGCCGTCGTCCAGCCCCATCAGGGTCAGCGGACGCAGCAGCAGTAGCGTTAAAATCGCTCCGCCCAGCAGCTGCGGCCACAGCCGCTGCACCACGCTCCAGTCGGTCTGCGTCAGGGTACCGGTACTCCACAGGAACATACTTTGCAGCCGATCGTGATGGAAAATAGCCATTAGTTGATTAAGCGCGCCGCAGTACAGGCTCACCACCAGCCCTGCCAGAATCAACGTCACCGGCGAGAGGCGTTTGCCCCACGACACGCCAAACACCAGCGCGCCGACAATGCACGCCCCGGCCAGCGCGGCGAACTGCGACGCCAGCACGCCAGGGATCGCCCACAGCGTGGTGACCGTCATGCCCAGCTGCGCCCCGGTCGCCACGCCGAGCGTCGTCGGCTCCGCCAGCGGGTTACGTAGCACCTGCTGGAACAGCACGCCCACCAGCCCCAGCCCGGCGCCGACCAGCAGCGATATCGCCAGCCGCGGCAGCAGGCTGTAGTGAAACAGCATCTGAGCGATATTATCGATATTCGGCTGCCACAGCGCCTGCCCCCATTCGCTTCGCGGCAGCGCCACGTTGAGGTTGAACAGCGTCAGCGCGGCAGCGACGAGAAGGAGCGTCAACAGAAGTGATGTCGCCAAAGGCGAAATTCGCGATCTCACGCCGGGCCTCCCTGAGCGTCGGCCAGCACGCGGGCAAAATGCATCGCCGAGAGCGTCGCGCCATAAAACCACACCGCCGGGACGCGCTGAAAACGCCCTGCGCGAACAAACGGCATCGCTCGCCACAGCGGCGTCGCCATAAGCTGCGCCATCTCCCGCGCATTGCCGTGGTCGAAGCAGATAACGTCGGCGTCTCTGTAGGCCGCCAGCCGGTCAATACCGACGGTGACGCTGCCCCAGAAGGTGGTTTCGCCCTGCCAGGCATTTTTGATGGCAAAGCGGTCGAGCACCTCCTGGAACAGGCAGTTTTGCGCAAAAACCAGCACGTGACGGCTATCAAGCAGGGTAATCATCAGCAGCGGGCGATCGCCGCGGCGGGCAAAGCGCGGTCGCAGGCTCTCCATCAGCGCGTCAAATTCCGCCAGATGGCGCTTCGCTTCCCGCTGCCTGCCGATCAGATCAGCCATTTCGCTAAGCGACTGCTGAGCCATCATCAGCGGGCGCTTGCCGTCGCTGAAGGTGAATCCTCGTCCGGGCGCAATACGCGCCAGCTTTTCCGCCGACGGGCCGTATCCCGCCGACCAGACCAGAAACGACGGCTTCATCTGCGTTAGCAGCTCCAGATTGGGTTCGGTGCGCAGCCCGACGTCAATCACCGAATCAGGTAGCGCCGGTTCATTGACCCACAGCCGGTAGTTAGGGATATCGGCAACGCCGTAGGGCGTAACGCCCAGCGCCAGCAGCAGCTCTACCGGCAGCCATTCGAGCGCGACAATACGCTGCGGATCCACTTCCGCCGCCCGCGCGCCGCGCATCTGCCACAGCAGCGGAGACAGCGCCATTGCGGTCAGCAGGCGCCGCCGCGTGATAAATGTGAGGTTTTCCATCAATAGACAAAACTTACCGGCGCTGCGCCAGCCGGATGCGGCAGGATCCCCATCGGGATGCCGTAAATTTGTTCCAGGGTTTCGCTGCGCATCAGCTCCGCGGGCGTTCCCTGAGCGATCATCTCACCGCCGCGCAGCGCAACCAGATAGTCGCAGTAGCGCGCCGCCATATTGATATCATGCAGTACGGCGATCACCGTCAGCCCGCGCTGCTGGCTGAGGCGATGGACCAGCGCCAGCACATCCACCTGGTGGGCGATATCCAGCGCCGAGGTCGGTTCATCGAGCAGCAGGCAGCGGCTATCCTGAGCCACCAGCATGGCAATCCACGCGCGCTGGCGTTCACCGCCGGAGAGGCTGTCCACCAGCCGGTGGGCCAGCGGTTTTAGCCCGACCAGCGCAATCGCCTCTTCCACTTTCTCCCGATCCGCCGCGCCAAAACGCCCCAGCGCTCCGTGCCACGGATAGCGGCCGATCGCCACCAGCTCCCGCACCGTCATGCCTTCCGCCGGCGGCAGCTGCTGCGGCAGATAAGCCACTTTGCGGGCAAAGGCTTTACTCCCCCAGCTGTCGAGCGGCTGACCGTCGAGCAAAACCTCCCCGTCCGAGGGCGCCTGATGGCGGCCAAGCATTTTCAGCAGCGTCGATTTGCCGGAGCCGTTATGGCCAATCAGGCCCGTGACTTTTCCCGCCGGGAAGGTTAACGACAGAGGATGCAGCAGCGTTCTGCCGGGCACGCGGAAGGTCACGCGGTCCAGTGAAAACGTCGTATCGGAGTGCGGAGTGATTTCCTGCATAACGGAACCTGGTCAGAGGCGCGGCGAACCGCGCCCGTTAAGTAGTTAGAAACGGAAAGTCGCGGTCGCCACAACCTGGCGCTCAGCGCCCCAGTAGCATGCGTACTCGCTATAGCAGCTGGAAACGTATTCGCGATCGAACAGGTTGTTGACGTTGACCCCGATCGACGAACCCGGCAGACCAAAGCGCGCTAAATCATATTTCACGGTGGCATCCATTAACGCGTAGCCCGCGACGTTGAAGGCGTCATCTTTTTTCCCCGTCGAAGTATCGTTTTTGTAATAGCTTACCGTTGAACCGACATAGCGCGCCCCGGCACCCACCGTCAGGCCGCTCAGCGCGGTTTCGTGGAAGGTGTAGTCGGCCCACAGCGACGCCATGTTGCGCGGCACTTCCGCCGGACGCTTGCCGTTAAAGGTGGTGTCATGCTGGTATTGGGCGTCGGTATAGGTATAGGAAGCCGTCACGTTGACGTTGGCGTTAACCGCCGCCTTCGCCTCCAGCTCAATCCCGCGAGAGCGGATTTCGCCCGTCTGGATGCTGAACGAGGCGTTGTTCGGATCCGCCGTCAGGTTTTTATCTTTGGTCAGCTGATATACCGCGGCGGTCAGCACCACCGGCATATCCTTCGGTACGTACTTCACCCCGGCTTCATACTGTTCGCCGTGGGAAGCATCGAAGGGTTTGCCATCCCGCGACGATCCGGAAACCGGCTCAAAAGACTGGCTGTAGCTGAAGTATGGCGAGATACCATTATCAAACAGATAGTTAATACCGCCGCGCCAGGTGAACTGCTGATCGTGATTTTTGGCGAGGGTATTCGCAGGGCGCGTCAGGGTTGAAGCCATCGCATAGTCGTAGCGGCCCCCCAGCGTCATCACCCACTTATCCCACGCCATCTGATCCTGGGCATAGAGACCGGTCTGCTCCATACGGTTCAGCACTGAATAGGGGAAGTTAACGCTCACGTTTGCATTGCCGTACTGCGGGTTCTGCATGTCAAGCGCGGAAGCCGTCCCGTAATCGGCGTTCACATCATTGCGCATGCGCGAATAATCCACGCCGGTTAACAGAGTGTGCCCTACCGCGCCGGTAGCGAAATCAGACTGCAGCTGAGTATCAACGGTAAACGTATTAAGGTTCTCATCAGAGTGAACATACGCACGGTTGATTTTGCCTGTCGGCGTATATCCGTTGCCGTAGACCGAACGGTAGAGGGTATGGACGTTGGCATAACGCAGGTTCTGACGCACGGTGAAAGTATCATCAAACTGATGCGAGAAGCTGTAGCCCACCATCTGCTGACGGCGGGACATCTTATTATCCGCTTCGCCTTCGTTAAAGTCCGTCGGCAGCTTATGCGCCTTACCGTTGGCGTCGTAATACGGCACCACCGTCCCCTCACGCGGCAGCCAGCCGTAATATCCGGCATACGGATCGCTCTGGAAATTACTCAGGAAAGTGAAGTCCGTTTTGTCATCCGGACGCCAGCTAAAGGAGGGGGCGACCGCGTAACGGGTAGACTTCGCCATTTGCTGCTGGGCGTCCTGGCTGCGGCCCAAACCGGTCAGACGATATGACCACACGCCGTCATCATCAATGGCGTCGCTGAAATCAAATCCCGTCTGCCACAGATTATCGGTGCCCATTTTAAACTGGATTTCTTTCAGCGGCTCAGTGGTCGGACGCTTGCTGACCATGCTGACGATACCGCCAGGGTTGCTGTTGCCGTACAGCACCGACGTTGGCCCGCGCATCACCTCAACACGTTCGAGGAAATAAGGGTCCATCGATACTTCGGAATAGTTATTACCCTGCAGCTTCATCCCATCCAGATACTGGTTGGTATTCACCGTTGTCGACGTGGTGAAACCACGAATCGTCACCACATCATAGGTGGTTGAGCTGCCGCGAGTCGAGAATACGCCCGGCGTATAGGCCAGCGCTTCTTTCACCGTCGTCGGCTGCTTCATCTCCATTTCCTGACGGGTCACCACGGAAATAGACTGCGGCGTTTTTTCGATGGGGGTATCGGTTTTTGTTGCGGTAGCCGAATGTTTCGCCGCGATGGTCGCTGCCGGTCCCCAGGCGCTCTCCTGCGGGGCCGGAGCGGCGGTGACGGTAATGGTTTCTTCTTTCGGTTCAACTGCCGCCTGTGCATAAACAGACATGCCGCTAACCGCCGTGGCTACTACAACTGCGATTTTACGCAGCGAGTGATTTGGCTGAGCAGTTTTAAGACGCGCCATGGGTATATCTCTAATAGAAGTGAATGATAACGTAAACGAGAATTATTATTATAACGGGTGACATAATAGGCGAAACGCGCGCGGCAAGGCAAGAAATATGCCCCCTGTGAGCGATCAAAGGATGAATAAATAACCAGACGGTAAGTGTGGGGTTAAACGGCTGTTAATTAAATGACAGAGATAAAAAGGCCCCCTACTACCGGGGTAGTAGAGGGCCTATATTTCCGCCTCCATTCAACCGACAAAGCGCCGGTTTACAGGATGCAACGGCGGGTTAATTGCTGCCGAACATATCCTTAATCCAGCCCGCTACGCCATCGCTCTTCTCCTGCTTCGGCGGTTGCTGCTGCTGATTTTGCTGCTGCGGCTGCTGCCCGGACTGATTGAACGGGTTATTCGCCTGCTGCTGCTCAAGCTGCTGCTGTTGGATCTGTTCGCCCTGGCGGCACAGCGCGTCCGGCGAGGTCGTCCATACCGGCAGCGAGCGCATGCCGCCGCTGCAGACAAAGTTACCGCTGCCATCGACGCCCATATCCACCACGTCTTCAGGCGGAGTCAGCACCAGCGGCGTCGGCGTCTGGTTAGCCAGGTAGCGCTGATAAATTGACATCGCGCCGCTGGCGCCGTACAGCTTGGTCGGCTGGTTATTATCGCGACCCACCCAGGTAATGGTCACCTGACCGCCGTCAATACCGGCAAACCAGGTATCAACGTTGTTGTTGGTGGTCCCGGTTTTACCCGCCAGATGCAGGCCCGGATACTTCGCGCCCAGCTGGCGACCGGTACCGCGCTGCACCACCTGCTGCATGGTCCATAGCGTCATATACGCCGCCTGCGCCGGCACCGCGCGTTCCGCCTGCGGATAGCTCTGATAGAGCACGGTACCATCTTCAGCGATAACGGAACGCAGCGCGGACAGCGGTGCGCGGTTACCCCCGCTGGCAATGGTCTGGAACGCCTGCGCCACTTCAATCGGCGTCAGGTTCAGCGCCCCCAGCAGCATAGACGGCACGGCGTTCAGCTGATTCTTCGGCGCGCCCAGCTTAGTCCAGGTATCGACCACCGCCGGCAGACCCAGCGCCATCCCAAGGTTCACCGTCGGCACGTTCATTGAACGCGTCAGCGCGTCAACCAGCATCACTTTACCGCTATCGCTGTAGCGACGATCGTCGTTCTGCGGCGACCACGTCTGGCCGTTAGACAGGCGAATCGAGATAGGCGCATCGGCAATCCAGGTATTGAGACGATATTGGTTCGGCTGGCTTAGCGCGGTCAGATAGGTCGCCGGTTTTGCCAGTGAACCAATTGAACGGCGCGCCTGCATCGCGCGGTTATAGCCGGCAAACTGCGGCTCCGCGCCGCCGACCATCGCCCGCACCTCGCCGGTGAAGCGGTCGACCACCACCATCGCGGTTTCCAGATCCGGCAGCTTACGCTGTTTCTTCAGCGCCGGAATACCTTCCGTCGCCGCTTTTTCCGCCGCGTCCTGCGCGACCGAGTCGAAGGTGGTAAAGATCTTCACGCCGGAGAGATCTTTCACTTTGTCGCCCAGCTTCGCCTGCAGCTCCTGGCGTACCATCTGCATAAACGCCGGCTGCGGAGAGATCACCCCGCCGCGCGGCTGTACGCCCAGCGGACGCGCGCTCAGCATGTCATACAGTTCCTGATCGATAACCTGCTGCTGCTGCAGCAGACGCAGCACGAGATTGCGTCGCTCCAGCGCCAGCTTCGGGTTACGCCACGGGTTGTAGACCGACGCGCCTTTTACCATCCCCACCAGCAGCGCCTGCTGATCGAGGCTCAGCTCTTCCACCGGACGACCAAAGTAATAGAGGCTCGCCAGCGGGAAGCCGCGGATCTCGTTATCGCCGCTCTGACCGAGGTACACCTCGTTCATATACAGCTCAAGGATACGATCCTTGCTGTAGCGGGCATCGACGATCAGCGCCATATAGGCTTCATTAATCTTGCGCCAGTACGAACGTTCGCTGGAGAGGAACAGGTTCTTCACCAGCTGCTGGGTCAGCGTACTCGCCCCCTGCACCGTACGCCCGGCGGTCAGGTTCGCCAGCACCGCGCGGCCAATCGAGTAGAGGCTGATGCCGTCGTGTTCGTAGAAATGACGATCTTCCGTCGCCAGCAGGGTATCGACCAGCAGATCCGGGAAGCCGTTACGCTTAACAAACAGACGCTGTTCGCCGTTGGCCGATTGCAGCATGGTGATCAGGCGCGGATCGAGACGGAAGAAACCGAACTGGCGGTTGTTATCCATATTCTCGATAGTGTCCAGACGATCGCCATTAAAGGTCAGACGCGCGCGCACCTGCCCTTCTTTACTGTCCGGGAAATCGAACGGACGGCGGATCATCTCGATACTGTTGGCCTGTACCGTGTATTCGCCCGGGCGCGTCATCGCGCTCACCTGGCGATACTGCGTGGCGTTGAGCAGGCGCACCATTTCGTTTTTGCTGATCTGCATATCCGGCTCAAGGTTGACCATCCGGCCATAAACCGCGGCGGGCAGATCCCAGACTTTACCGTCGATGCGGCTGCGGATTTTCTGATCGAGGTAGACGCCATAGGCGGCAATCAACACCGCGCAGACGACCCCAACCTTAATCAGCAGCCATAGCCAGGCGCGTTTACGACGAGGGGGTTTACCGCCTTTGCCTTTTCCTTTCCGCGGCATCGGTTTTTCATCCTCATAGTCATCATCATCGTAATCGTCGTCGTAGTCCTCTTCCCGGACCCGACGGCGAGTTACCTTTTGTTTTGCCGGGCGCGAGGGTCTCCCCTTACGTCCGATCGGCTCGCGGTCATCTCCCGCCATGCTTTTTCTCCGCAACTTACAGGCGTAAAGGCCTGATTCTCAATGTTTCCCCGAATGGGGGAAAGAAGAAATCTCTCAAATTGACGCCCGAATATTTTGGCCTTCAGGCGACCATTTATGTACTGCGCGACGCGTTATCATGTCGCTCGTATGATTTTCACTTTAAAAATTCACCATACAAATCATATTGTTACACGTTTCATCGTCAGAATAGTTCGGGACACGGAACGGATTGTCCAGGCGATACAGGATAGCACTAAACCGCGACATTCTTAACCAGCATTTTACATCCTCATCGAATAACGAAAGGGAAATTATTATGTTTTTTAACAACATAAAAATGTGCGCCCGTATCGATCCGCAGGCCGCCCAAAGAAACCGGAACGGCGCCGGCGGGAAAGAATATTTCCGCCGTAAAAGAAAAATCATGCAGGTGAAAGAAAAAGAAATTTAAAAGACGACAATGATAAAAAAGCGAGCCGCTTAACATTGATAATTTGGCAGATTTTCTGATGACTGCGGACAAATATTTGTTAAACTGTCAGCCAATTAATTTTTCCGATTAATATATTATGCGCAACTTTATTCTATTCCCGCTTATGGCGGTCGCCCTGCTCTCAGGCTGTCAGCAAAATCGTTCGACAACCCTCAGTCCTGCCGTGAGCGGTCAGGCCCAGCTTGAGCAGCTTGCCTCCGTCGCCGCCGGGGCGCGCTATCTGAAGAATAAATGCAACCGCAGCGATCTGCCCGCCGATGAAGCGATTAATCGTGCGGCAATAAACGTGGGTAAAAAACGCGGATGGGAGAATATTGACGATAATCTGCTAAGTCAGCGCAGCACGCAGCTATATCAACAGCTCCAGCAGGACAGTACCCCGGAAGCCACAAAATGCAGCCAGTTTAATCGCCAGCTGGCGCCATTTATTGATAGCCTGCGCGGCAATAAATAGCGCTTATTTTTATTCCGCTCGCACTATTTTATTCAGCCTGCGGACTCTCCTCTATCGCCCCGCCCGGCCAGTCATCCAGCGCCGCGAGGGTAAACGTTTTACCGTTGAAGCTAAATACGGTGAGATCCTGCTGAATCTGTTCAATAACCAGGTTCGGCAGCGGCGAGTCGCCCTCCTTCCAGGACTGTCCGTTTAATACAATGCTGCGTTTCTCCGCCAGCGAGGCGTAGACGTGCGCGCTATAGCGCAGAGGCGGCAGAGTATCTTCATCGATCGCTATTTCTGGTTCAGCCTTCATTTCTGGCTCGGCTTTAACCGCCGTCACGGCAGTTTTGACCGCCGGTTGATTCAGCGGCACTAACGCCGCATGCGCTACTGGCTGGCTCATCGGCTGCGGCTCGGGCTTATTCCGCCACTGCTCGCCGCCGAACCAGCCGAGCGCAATCAGCAGCGCGGCGTACAGCGGTACGGTCACATAGGGGATCTGCACCATTTTTCCAACTACCGCCGGGGGCGCGGACTGCGGGTACGGCTCTTGCTGACGAACAAGCACGGGCTTCTCCTTAATCAAGACACGCCATCCCGGCCCGTGGTTATGACGCCGCGGGCCGGGAGGTTCAGGTCTTACTTGCTGCTGACCGGCAGCCCGGCGCCCTGGGCATCGCCCTGCGGCATTTCCAGCACCGCCACAGACCATGCCGGCAGCGTGACCGTGCCATCAGCGGCAATCTGCACGCCGTTTGCCAGCGAATTTTCACCCGCCGCCTGCTGGATCGCGCTCAGCTGCAGCGCTTCACCGGCAAACTCATTCAGCGTACGGCTTTCCGGCGCGGCGTTAATCACCACCACCAGGCCGTCAAGACGGCTATCCAGGCTGGCGCCCGCTTTCACTCCGTCATCCACGGTCATAACCAGCAGACCGGCCTGCTGGTCTGAACCGGTATTACGGAAATCAACGCGCTTCATCACCGCGCTGCCGTCGCCTAAGGTGAACAGCGGGGAGGATTTACGCAGCTCGGTCAGCTCCTGGTAGAACGCGGTCATCTGCTTCAGCTCCGCTTCGCCCGGAGTGGCAACCATCTCTTTGACGCGAGTAATCACGTCATAGTTGCTGCCGTCATCGCTGATGCGCGGCATCCCAACGTTGTAATTGTTATCCTGCAGGGAATAATCCACGCGGTTGAACCAGTCGCCGGAGTCGTAGGAGTCGCGGGTAAAGGATTTCGAGCGCAGCAGTTCAGAGCCCTGCTGGTCGAAAGCGATCCCCTGCCCGAGCATCACCGTCGCCAGCGAAACGGCCTGCATGCGAACGCGGGTCGCCAGGTCTGCTTCCTGGGACGCTTTATAGCTGATCATGTCCCACAGCGTCTGGTTGTCGTGCTTCGAAACATAGTTGACGACCTCCGTCGGGTCTGCGGCATAGCCGCCAGGCGCACCGTTATAGTCAATTTCGCTGCCTTTCTTCACCGCGCCGTCTTTGTCGATCATCACAAAGTCAGCGAGGTTACCGGCCATGCCCAGACGGGTCAGATCGGCCAGATGACGCACCTGGTCATCGCTCAGGCTGGCGAGTTCGTTTGGCAACACGCCCGCGCCGCTGCCGACGCCCTGGTTCTGACGCAGAGCATCGCCGGAATCGAACGGGCCGCCGCCGCGCACGGAGTCGCGCAGGCGATCGGAGAACGTGCCGATGCCGGTACCTTTCAGGTTGATCTGCGAGGCGATTTCAAAACGGTCGCTCTGGTTAGAGTCCCAGCCTTCGCCGAAGAAGTAGATATCCGGGTTCAGGGCCTTAATGCGCTCCCACGCCGACAGAATTTGCGCTTTCGGGTGATAGCCCATCAGATCGAAGCGGAAGCCATCGATTTTATAGTCCGTGGTCCACACCGCCAGCGAGTCGGCGATCAGCTTGGCGAACATCCGATGCTCCGGCGCAGAGTCGGAACAGCAGGTGGCGGATTCAACGCTGCCGGTAATTTCATTCAGACGCTGATAGTACCAGGGTACTATCTTATCCAGCACCGACGTGCGGTCGGTCGGGCCCGCGGCGTTGGTGTGGTTGTATACCACGTCCATAATGACGTTCATCCCCAGATCCTGCTTGATCGCCTGAATCATGGTGCGGAACTCTTTGATGCGCGTCGTGCCTTCCGGATCGGTCGCGTAGGAGCCTTCCGGAACCGTGTAGTGGAACGGATCGTAGCCCCAGTTGTAGGAGTCGGTCTGCGCCACCAGCGTATTCAGCGCCTGCACCTGCGGATTATCCTGGCTATCGCTCTGCTTAAGCTGATTCAGCACCTCTTCCACGGTGGAGCCGCTGTCGCAGTATCCGGCGAACTCGCTGCTTTTCACCGCGCTGTTCACTTCGCACAGGCGGCTGAACGGCTGCTGAATATCGGCGACTTTGTCGCTGAACTCGTTCACCGTCGCCAGATCGAAGACCGGCAGCAGTTCAACGTGCGTGACGCCTGAAGCGGAGAGCTTCTTCAGATGCTGCACCATATTGCTGTCGCCGGCGGTCAGCGCAAGGTATTTACCGCGCAGTTCGGCCGGAACGGTCTGGTCCCAGGCGGAGAGATCGCGAATATGCGATTCATGAATCGTCATCTTCGCTAAATCCGCTTTTGTCTTCTGGGCATGCGGCATCGTCAGGCTATCCCAGCCGTCAGGCTTCAGGGCGCTGTCGTTGAGATCGACCACCTGGCTGTACTCCGAGTTGGTCGACAGGCTATGCGCATACGGATCGGTGACTTCGTACTGTTCAACCTTGCGCGACTGCGGGTGATAAACCGTCATCGCATAGCGGTAGAACGCGCCTTTCAGATCGCTACCGCCCTGCCACGACCACGCGCCGGAAGCGCTGTCGCGGGTCATCGGATGGCTGCCAATCACTTTTTTGTCCGCGCTGTAGACCACCACATCCACCTGCTGAGCGGTCGGCGCCCAGACGCGGAAGGTGACGCCGCCGTCGGCCAGCTGCGCGCCGTAGCTCAGGACTTCCGCCGCTTCGGCATAGGTATCATCCAGCACGCCCGCCGTCTGTACCTGGGTGGCGGAAATCAGGATCCCGTCCTCTGCGGCGGCAATGGCGACCGTTTCTCCCTGCAGCAGCTCGTCAACGTTGGCGTTGTCCGGCAGCTTAAAGGCCGCATAGCTGGAAAGGTGCGGAAAGCGCATGCTGACCTGCTGGCTGACGGTAGTCGGCGTCAGTTTCAGATAGCGGTCGGTAAATTTGCCTTCGCCGTCGGCCGCCACTTTACTGCTGTGGCTGTAGTAGAGGCGCACGAGGGGCTTATCCTGCCCGCCCGGCCACAGCAGCGTATTTTTATCGACCCAGTGGGCTTCGGCCAGCGCGACGCCAAAAGCGGCGCGGAAGGCGTCGGCGCGGGAGTCATAGACCGCGCTGTTGCCGGCGATCACCGATACCGTACGATCGGTAAAGTCGCCAAACGACACCCGCAGGTCGCTATCGATTAGCTTATCGGTGCCGTCGCGAACGATAACGTTAATACAGCCGCTCTCTTTGTTGAGCGGGATCACCCAGTACGGGCCATATTTATCGCTGCCGCTCGGCGTGGTGCTGACGTCATTCCAGTCCGCTACCGGCGCGCTCAGCGCGTCGCAGGTTTCGTTGTTCCATAAGTAGAGGTTTTTACTGCTGTAGTCCGCAGCGCTACTGCTGGTGATGCCGGCGATATCCACCAGGTGAATGACCGCCTGCTTTTCTGTCGCCGTGGCCGCTTCGCCGGGTACGGCAACGTCAGGTAAACGTACAACCACATCCTGATTACCAGGAGTGTCGGGATTTCCAGAGGAAGAAGAAGAGGATCCGTTATCGCAGCCGCTAAGTAAAACCAGCGATCCCAGAACCAGGGCATTACGGGTATATCTGAGCATTCGATAGTCCCTATACATGCTGATTAAATTATATGAAGTGTTATATACGCGAAACTATTCCTGGCGCACTTAAGCACCATAAAAAAATAACGAGCATATCTTTAAAGCGCCGATAATTAGATATTCTTGCTCTCTCCGGTTCAATCATCCATTCGCTCATTACGTGGGGGCGTAGGCGGCCGGAGGAGAAAAAATAAAAAGGGAATGACGACCGCAATAGCCAAACTCTTTATGATTCGCAGCGACCTACGCAGATTCCCGCAATAAGCACGCTCACAATAAAAAAAGCCCCACCAATATCGGTAGGGCGGTACCTTTTGCTGAGGGAAATAGAATGAGCAAAGGAATAAAAATGCATAATTCCGTGATGAGACTAACAATATCAAATAAAAAAATAATTAATTACGCGCCTCATATTGTGACGTCCATCATATTATTTTTTATCTGCCAGCAGCTCGCCCAATTAACCTGGAAAATAATTCTCCCGGTAAACTTTACGGATAACGCATTGAGCTCTGCCGATATGACGGCGCCCGCAACCCCCTCCCCGGAAACGGCGCTGCCGCGCTTTACGCTGTTTGGCCTTGCGGAGAAAACCTCCGCCTCCGCGCACGGCGGCAACCTCGACCAGGCGCCCGTATCGGCGCTCAAACTGCGCGTTACCGGCCTGCTCGCCAGCACCGTTCCCTCTCGCGCCATTGCCATCATGATGAAAGGGAATCAACAGGTTAGCCTCGGGATTGGCGATAGCACGCCGGGCGGAGAGGCGAAAATCGTCGCCATTTTCCCCGACCGCCTGATTGTTAATTACCGCGGCAGAAATGAGGCTATCCCGCTGTTTAACGACCCGCCCGCCGCCGGCAAAAATAGCGCTGCGCCGCCAGCCCGCCAATTGGCGCAGGAGCTCCGCGCGCAGCCGCAAAATATTCTTCATTACCTCAATATTTCGCCGGTCATGGTTAACGACAAGCTCAGCGGATATCGTCTGAATTCGGGCAAAGACCCGGCGCTATTTCGCCTGGCGGGTCTCAAGGAAAACGATCTGGCGATAGCCCTGAACGGCCTGGATCTTCGCGATAAAGAACAGTCCCGCCAGGCATTAGCCCAGCTACCGGAATTAACTGAAATAACTCTTACCGTTGAACGCGACGGCCAGAAACAAGATATTTATCTAGCCCTGAGGGATGAATAATTGATCATCGCCAACGTCATTCGCCCATTTTCCCTGATGCTGCTGGTATTCGCCGCGCTGTTATTAAAACCGGCCGCGGCGGAAGAGTTTTCCGCCAGCTTTAAGGGCACCGATATTCAGGAATTTATCAATACGGTGAGTAAAAACCTGAATAAAACGGTCATTATCGATCCCAGCGTACGCGGCACCATTACCGTGCGCAGCTACGATATGCTCAACGAAGAGCAATATTATCAATTCTTCCTCAGCGTCCTCGATGTCTATGGCTTCGCGGTGATTAATATGAATAACGGCGTCCTGAAAGTCGTTCGTTCGAAGGATGCGAAAACCGCCGCGGTGCCGGTGGCGAGCGATGCCGCGCCGGGCATTGGCGATGAGGTCGTCACCCGCGTCGTGCCCCTGACCAACGTCGCGGCCCGCGATCTGGCGCCGCTGCTGCGCCAGCTTAACGATAACGCCGGCGCGGGCAGCGTGGTGCACTATGAACCCTCCAACGTCCTGCTGATGACCGGCCGCGCGGCGGTCATCAAGCGCCTGCTAACCATCGTCGAACGCGTCGATAACGCCGGAGACCGCAGCGTGGTGACCGTTCCCCTCGCCTGGGCCTCCGCCGCCGATGTGGTCAAGCTGGTGACCGAACTCAACAAAGACACCAGCAAATCGGCGCTGCCCGGCTCAATGGTCGCCAACGTGGTGGCCGATGAACGCACCAACGCGGTGCTGGTCAGCGGCGAGCCGAACTCCCGCCAGCGGATCATCGCGATGATTAAGCAGCTCGACCGCCAGCAGGCGACCCAGGGCAATACCAAAGTGATCTACCTGAAATACGCCAAAGCCTCCGACCTGGTGGAAGTGCTGACCGGCATCAGCAGCACGATGCAGAGCGAAAAGCAGGCCGCGAAGCCGGTGGCGGCGCTGGATAAAAATATCATTATCAAAGCGCACGGTCAGACCAACGCCCTGATTGTCACCGCCGCCCCGGACGTAATGAACGATCTGGAGCGGGTGATCGCCCAGCTGGATATCCGCCGCCCGCAGGTGCTGGTCGAAGCGATTATCGCCGAAGTGCAGGACGCTGACGGTCTGAACCTCGGCATCCAGTGGGCCAATAAAAATGCCGGGATGACCCAGTTCACCAACAGCGGTCTGCCGATATCCACGGCCATCGCCGGGGCCAACCAGTACAACAAAGACGGCACCGTCAGCAGCTCGCTGGCGAGCGCCTTAAGCTCCTTCAACGGCATTGCCGCCGGCTTCTACCAGGGCAACTGGGCGATGCTGTTAACCGCCCTCTCCAGCAGCACCAAGAACGATATTCTCGCGACGCCGAGTATCGTTACCCTCGACAACATGGAAGCCACCTTTAACGTCGGCCAGGAGGTCCCGGTGCTGACCGGCTCGCAAACCACCTCCGGCGATAACATCTTCAATACCGTCGAGCGCAAAACCGTCGGCATCAAGCTAAAAGTGAAGCCGCAGATCAATGAAGGCGATTCGGTTCTGCTGGAGATCGAACAGGAGGTCTCCAGCGTGGCGGACGCCGCCTCCAGCACCAGCTCGGATCTCGGCGCGACCTTCAATACCCGTACGGTCAATAACGCCGTGCTGGTCGGCAGCGGCGAAACGGTGGTCGTCGGCGGACTGCTGGATAAAAGCGTCTCCGACACCGCCGACAAAGTCCCTCTGCTCGGCGATATCCCGGTGATTGGCGCGCTGTTCCGCTCCACCAGCAAAAAGGTCTCCAAGCGCAACCTGATGCTGTTTATCCGCCCGACGGTGATCCGCGACCGCGACGAGTACCGTCAGGCTTCATCCGGGCAGTACACCGCGTTTAACGACGCCCAGAGCAAACAGCGCGGCAAAGAGAACAACGACGCGATGCTGAGTAACGATCTGCTGGAGATCTACCCGCGCCAGGATACCGCCGCGTTCCGCCAGGTCAGCGCCGCCATCGACGCCTTCAATCTGGGAGGCAATCTATGACCCCCGCCGCTGAACGACGCCCGCTGCTCCCCTTCGGCTACGCCCGCGCGCACAACGTGATGCTCCTGAGCAACGGCGAAAGCTGCGAGGTTTTCTGCCTCGCCGCCACCGCGCCGCAGGCGCTGCTGGAAGCCCGCAGGGTGGCCGGGATGCCGTTCAGCCTCGAGCGACTGGAAGCGGAGGCGTTCGAAAAGCTGCTGGTGCTGAGCTATCAGCGCGACTCCGCCGAGGCCCGGCGCATGATGGCGGATATCGGCAACGAGCTGGATCTGTACACCCTTGCCGAAGAGCTGCCGGACACCGACGACCTGCTGGATAGCGAAGACGACGCGCCGATTATCCGCCTGATTAACGCCATGCTCACCGAGGCTATCAAAGAGAAAGCGTCGGATATTCATATCGAAACCTATGAACGCCACCTGCAAATTCGCTTTCGCGTCGACGGCGTACTGCGCGAAATTCTGCGCCCCCAGCGCCGCCTCGCCGCGCTGCTGATCTCGCGCATTAAGGTGATGGCGAGCCTTGATATCGCCGAAAAGCGCATTCCTCAGGACGGTCGCATGGCGCTGCGCATTGGCGGACGCGCCGTCGACGTGCGCGTCTCCACCCTGCCGTCGAGCTACGGCGAACGCGTGGTGCTGCGTCTGCTCGATAAAAACAGCGTCAATCTCGACCTGCTGACCCTCGGCATGTCGCCCGCGCTGCTTCAGCAGGTGGATGGACTGATCGCCCGCCCGCACGGCATCGTGCTGGTAACCGGGCCGACCGGTTCGGGAAAAAGCACCACTCTCTACGCCGCGCTGAGCCGCCTCGATGCCCGCGAGCGCAACATCATGACCATTGAAGATCCTATCGAATATGAGCTGGAGGGCATCGGTCAGACCCAGGTTAACGCGAAAGTCGATATGACCTTTGCCCGCGGGCTGCGCGCCATTTTGCGCCAGGACCCTGACGTGGTGCTGGTGGGCGAAATTCGCGACGGCGAAACGGCGCAGATCGCCGTTCAGGCTTCGCTAACCGGTCATCTGGTGCTCTCAACGCTGCACACCAACAGCGCGCTGGGCGCCATCTCGCGCCTGCAGGATATGGGCGTGGAGCCTTTTCTGCTCTCCACCTCGCTGCTGGCGGTGATGTCGCAGCGGCTGGTGCGCCGGCTCTGCCCGCACTGTCGCCAGCAGGAACCGGCGAATGCCGACACCGCCCGCCAGATGGAGATCGCTCCCGGCACGGCGCTCTGGCAGCCCCGGGGCTGCGCCGAGTGCGGCTTTACCGGCTATCGCGGACGTACCGGCATTCACGAACTGCTGCTGGTGGACGATCGCGTGCGTATGGCAATCCACCGCGGCGAAAACGAGGTGACGCTGATCCAGCAGCTGGGGGCGGACTATATCACCCTGCGCCACGCCGGACGGGACAAGGCGCTGGCGGGGATCACCAGCTGGCAAGAGGTGCTGCGGGTTAGCGAACAGCAGATCGCGGAGGCCTCCTGACATGGCGCTTTTTCGCTATCAGGCCGTTGATGAAAACGGTAAAACCCGGCGCGGCGTCCAGCAGGCGGACTCCGCCCGCCACGCTCGCCAGCTGCTGCGGGAAAAGGGCTGGCTGGCGCTGGACATCGCCCCGGCAGCCGGCAGCGGCGGGCAACTGCGCTTTATTCGCCGCACCAACGCCCGCGATCTCGCCCTCGTTACCCGCCAGCTGGCGACGCTGGTCGCCGCCGCCATCCCGCTGGAAAAAGCGCTCGACGCGGTGGCCCAGCAGTGTGAAAAAAACCAGCTGAAAACCCTGATTGCCGGCGTGCGCGGCAAAGTGCTGGAAGGCCATTCGCTGGCGGAAGCGATGCGCGGCTACCCGGGCTGCTTCGACGCGCTCTACTGCGCGATGGTCGCCGCCGGAGAAGCCTCCGGCCACCTCGACGGCGTGCTGAACCGGCTGGCGGACTATACCGAACAGCGCCAGCAGCTGCGCGCCCGGCTGCTGCAGGCGATGATTTACCCCATCGTGCTGACCCTGGTGGCGGTCAGCGTGATCGTCATTCTGCTATCGACGGTGGTGCCGAAGGTTGTCGAGCAGTTTATCCACCTTAAGCAGGCGCTGCCGTTTTCCACCCGCCTGCTGATGGCGATGAGCGATGTGCTGCGCGCCGCCGGTCCGTGGCTGCTGCTGGCCGCCATGCTCGTCGCTCTGCTGCTGCGCTACCTGCTGCGGCAGCCGGCAAAGCGGCTGGCCTGGCACAGGCTGCTGCTGCGCCTGCCGCTGATTGGCCGGGTCGCGCGCAGCGTTAACAGCGCCCGCTACGCCCGCACCCTGAGCATTCTCAACGCCAGCGCCGTTCCGCTGCTGCTGGCGATGCGCATCAGCGCGGAAGTATTAAGCAACGCCTGGGCGAAGCGCCAGCTGGAAGCCGCCAGCGATGCGGTTCGCGAAGGCGTCAGCCTGCATTGCGCGCTCGAAATGACCCAGCTGTTCCCGCCGATGATGCGCTACATGGTCGCCAGCGGCGAACAGAGCGGCGAGCTCAACGGCATGCTGGAGCGCGCGGCGGATAACCAGGACCGGGATCTGAGCGCGCAAATTCAGCTGGCCCTCAGCCTGTTTGAACCTCTGCTGGTGGTGGCGATGGCCGGCATGGTGCTGTTTATCGTCCTCGCCATCCTGCAACCGATACTTCAGCTCAATACCCTGATGAGTATGTAATTGTTCTAATGGAGAAAAATATGCAACGACAGCGCGGATTCACCTTACTGGAAATCATGGTGGTGATTGTTATCCTCGGCGTGCTCGCCAGCCTCGTGGTGCCCAACCTGATGGGCAACAAGGAAAAGGCCGACCGGCAAAAAGTGGTCAGCGATCTTGTGGCGCTCGAGGGGGCGCTGGACATGTACAAACTGGATAACAGCCGCTATCCCACCACCGAGCAGGGGCTGCAGGCGCTGGTCAGCGCGCCATCGGCCGAGCCGCACGCGCGCAACTATCCTGAAGGCGGCTATATTCGCCGTCTGCCGCAGGATCCCTGGGGCAGCGATTACCAGCTGCTGAGCCCCGGCCAGCACGGACAGGTGGATATTTTCAGCCTCGGGCCGGACGGCGTACCGGAGAGCAATGACGATATCGGCAACTGGACAATCGGGAAGAAATAGTGCGACAGCGCGGCTTTACGTTGCTGGAGATGATGCTCATTTTGCTGCTGATCGGCGTCAGCGCGGGCATGGTGATGCTGGCCTTCCCCGCCTCGCGCGACGATAGCGCGGCGCAGGCGCTGGCGCGCTTTGAGGCGCAGCTGCGCTTTGTCCAGCAGCGAGGGCTGCAAACCGGCCAGTTTTTTGGCGCCTCGGTGCATCCCGATCGCTGGCAGTTTCTGGTCTTACAGCCCCGCGAAAGCAACGACCCGCCCCCGGCCGGCGACGACTGGAACGGCTATCGCTGGCTCCCCCTGCGCGCCGGACGCATCGCCACCTCGGGCAGCGTCGCCGGGAACACGCTGCATCTCACTTTTCCGCAGGGCGAGGCCTGGACGCCGGGCGACAATCCCGATGTGCTGATCTTTCCCGGCGGTGAGATGACGCCGTTCCGGTTGACCGTCGGCGAGGGACCGGGTATCGCGTTTAATGCGCGCGGCGAAAGCCTGCCCGAACCACAGGAGGCGCCATGAAAAAGCAGGCCGGTATGACGCTGATTGAAGTGATGGTCGCCCTGGCGGTCTTCGCCCTCGCCGGGCTGGCGGTGATGCAGGCCACGCTCCAGCAAACCCGCCAGCTGGGTCGTATGGAGGAGAAAACCCTGGCCGGCTGGCTGGCGGATAATCAGCTGGTGCAGCTCCGGCTGGAAAATCGCTGGCCCGCGCTGAGCTGGTCGGAAACCACGGTGCAGGCGGCGGGCGTCAGTTGGCACATTCGCTGGCAGGGGGTGGAGACCGACCTGCCGCAGCTGCGGGCGCTGGACGTTGAAGTCCGCCGCGCCAAAAGCGATAAAATGCCCGTCTCTTCGCTGCGCACCTACGTGACGCCGCCATGATCCAGCGCGCTCGCGGATTTACCCTCGTCGAAATGCTGCTGGCGCTGGCTATCCTCGCCGCGCTCAGCGTCGCTGCGGTCACGGTGCTGCAAAACGTGATGCGCGCCGATACGCTCACCCGCGATAAGGGCGGGCGCATGCAGGCGTTACAGCTAACGTTCAGCCAGATGGCGGCGGACTTTAGCCAAATCATTCCCCGCCGCAGCCGCGACAGCGCGAGCCTTTTTTTTGCCGGACGTTTTCAGCTCGGCAGCGACGACTGGGCGATCGCCTTTAGCCGCAACGGCTGGCCCAATCCTTTGGGGATCCTGCCGCGCTCGGAAATTCAGAACGTCAGCTACCGCCTGCGCGGGGATCGGCTGGAGCGTCTGAGCTACGACCAGCAGGACCCGCTGCCCGGTAGTCTGCCCACGGTGACCGTTATGCAGCGCAACGTGCAGGCGTTTCGCCTGCGCTTTTACGCCAGCGGCCGCTGGCAGGATGAATGGCAGCAGACGCAGACGCTGCCGCAGGGGCTGGAAGTCACCCTGACGCTGGAACAGTCCGGCGAGATCCGCCGGCTGTTTCTGCTTACGCCAGGAGGCAGCCAATGAATACCCGCCAGCGCGGCGTCGCCCTGCTTATGGTGCTGCTGATCCTCGCTCTGATGATGGTGCTGGCGAGCGCCATGACCGAACGCAGCGCGCGGATGTATCAGCAAACCGCCACTACCCTCGATAACCTGCAGGCTAAATGGTACGCGCTGGGGGCGGAAACCCTGGCGGCGGCGCTGCTGCAACGCGACGCGCTCGACTCGCCGAACCAGACCCATCTGGCGCAGAACTGGGCCCAGCAGGGGCGCCGCTTTGCGGTCAATGATGGCGAGATCTACGCCACGATTACCGACGCTCAGGCCTGCTTCAATCTCAACGCCATTAACCAGCTCAGCGGCGACAAAAGCGTTGAAATCCCTTATCCCGCGCAGGTTTTTACCCGACTGCTGGAAAACCTCGGCAGCGAGCCGCTGCGCGCCTTACAGCTGACCGCCGCCCTGCGCGACTGGGTGGATAGCGATCGCCAGGCGCTGCTGAACGGCGCGGAAGACGAAGTCTATATGGCGCAATCCCCCGGCTATCTGACCGGCAATCAGCCGCTGCAGGACGTCAGCGAACTGCGTCTGCTGGCCGGGATGGACGCCTCGCTCTATCAGCGTCTGCTGCCCTACGTCTGCGCCCTGGCGGACGAGACGCTGCAGGTAAACGTCAATACCCTGCAGCCCGCTCAGGCCGCGCTGCTGGCGGCGCTCTTCCCCGCTGAACTCACCCTCGCCGAAGCCCGGCAGCTGCTGCAGGCCCGCGCGGCCACCGGCTGGAACAGCGTCGCCGCCTTCCTGTCGCAGCCGCTATTACAAAAAACCGATACCGCCGCCGCGCGTCCGTGGCTGGCGGTGCACAGCGAGCGCTTTATCGCCACATTCAGCGTGGTGATGGGCAGCGCCCGCTATCAGCAACGCAGTCTCCTGCAAAAGCAGGGGCGAACCTTCAGCGTCGTCCAGCGGCGCTACGGAATCTATTGGGTAGCCGATGAATAACCACCATACTTTTTCCGCCGCCGTGCTGATTATTCGCCTCAATCCCGATGCCGCGACGGCGATATGGCGGCTGGCCGCGCCGGGCGACGCGGCGCAGACTGGCGAGTGGCATCCTGACGCTGGTGACCCGACGCTCAGTCTGCTGGCGCAGCGTCATCCGGCCTGGGTGCTGGTGCCCGCCAGCGACTGCGCGTTTCATCGCGTTACCCTGCCCGCCGGCGCGCGCCGAAATGCGCAGCAGGCGCTGGCGTTTTTACTCGAAGAACAGCTGGCAACGGAGATCGAAGAGAGCCATTTTGCCCTGATCCACCGGGATAAAAGCGACTGTGCCGTGGCGGTGGTCGGGCGGGAGAAGATGCGCGCATGGCAGGCCTGGTGCGAGGGGCTCGGACTGAACGTGCTGGCCCTGACGCCGGATGCCCTTGCCCTGCCGCAGAACCCGACCGGCTGGAGCGCCGTACGCTGCGGCGAACAGTGGCTGTTTCGCTGCGAGACGTGCGGCGGTATGGCGGTGGAAACCCCATGGCTCGGCGAACTGCTGGTTCACTGGCCTGACCTCGCGCCCATCGCCTGCTACTCACCGCCGCCGGATATCGCCGCGCCGTGGCAGCCTCGCCCGGCGCAGGATTTGCTGGCGCTGGCGGCGAGCAACCCGCAGGCACGCAAAATCTGCTTACGCCAGGGCAATTTTGCCGCGAAACGCCGGCCGCCGACGCCCCGACGCTGGCGGCCGGCGATTGTCGCAACCCTGGCGCTACTGCTGCTATGGAGCGGAAATCGCCTCCACGACCATCTCGCCCTGGCGCGTCAGGCCGACGCCGCCGTGCAGGCCAGCCGTGATTTTTACCGCCAGTGGTTCAAAGCGGAAAAAAATCTCGTCAATCCACGCCTGCAAATGCAGCAGCATCTGCGCCGTCTGGAAAGCGTGAGCGCCCGGCCGGCGCTCATCTCACGGCTCGGCGCCCTACAGCAAATCATCGCCGAAACGCCGGGCATTCGCCTGCGCACCCTGAGCTATGATGCCGGGCGCAACGCGCTGCAGCTGGAGATATCCGCCGTTTCATCGCAGGCCCTGGCGCAGTTCAGCCAGCGGGCGCGGGCGGGGTTTCGCGTGCAGACCGGCGAGATGAAGCCGCGCGCCGACGGTATTGAAGGGCGTCTGACGCTGGAGGGGAACGATGGATAACCTGCTCGCCTTATGGCAACAGCGTACGCGCCGCGAACGGCATCTGCTGCTGGGGATGGGCGTCATGCTGCTTATTGGCCTGATTTATTACGCCTTCTGGCAGCCCTGGCAAAATCGCGAGGCGCAGTGGCGGCAAACGCTGGCCAGGGAGCAGTCCAGCCTGCGGTGGATGCGCCAGCAGACCCCGCTTCTCCAGCAGCTTAACCAGCGGAAACCTTCTGCCGCGCCGGAAGAACCCTCGACGGTGATTATGCGCGAAGCCGGCCGCCACGGTATCGCTATCGTTCGCCTGCAGCCGCAGGGCTCCCGCCTGAGCCTTACCGTGCAGCCCGCCGATTTCCAGGCGCTGATGGCATGGCTGGACGCGCTGGGGCAGGCGGGGATGACCACCGCCACCCTGGCGGTGACCGCCGTGGCGCAGCAGCCCGGTTGGGTGACGATTAATACGCTGGTGCTGGAGCGCAGCGATGAAAAATAAACTCACTATCGCCCTGCTGCTGGCGGCGGTCTATCTCTTCTGGCTGCTGTTTAGCGCGCCGGCGCGGCTGCTTACTCTGGCGCTACCGGACGGCGCGCGGCTCGGCGAAACCACGGGCACCCTGTGGCAAGGAGAAGCCCGTCAGGCCAGCTGGCGCGGTTTTGACATCGCCCATTTACGCTGGGAGTTTGGCTTTTCGTCGTGGCTTCCCGGCTGGCATATCGCGTTTAACGACCCCTCCGGCCTGCGCGGCCAGGCCTGGCTGCACGGTCTGAACGACGTTGTGGTGCGCGAGGGACGACTCGCGGCGCCGGCCCGGACGATCGGCCAGCGGTTAGCATCCGGCATACCGCTGGAGGCCCGCGGTCAGGTTGTGCTGACGCTGCCCGAGGCCCGCTTTAACGCCGGCGGTTGCCGACAGATGACCGCCAGCACCGTGCAGTGGCGGGACGCGGCGCTCAGCTCCCCCGCCGGGTCGCTCGAACTGGCCCAGGTCAACGGCAAACTAAGCTGTACCCCGGCGGGCGCGCTGGCTGTCGCCCTGACCCAGGACTCCCGTCAGCTTAGCCTCGCAGGACAGGGCGTTCTGACGCCCAACGGGCGCTATACGTTTAACGGTACGCTGCAGACCCGCCAGACGGCTCCGGCGCTGCTGACGCTGCTGCTCGCGCAAAACGGCCGCAAAGATGAGCAGGGGCGCACGCCGTGGCAGTGGCAGGGGCAGTGGCGCTCCGGGGAGAAAAAATAGAGATGGAAAATATCGCGCTGTTACTCGAGTTCGCCGCGCAATTCCCGTTAATCTGGGGCGGCTTTTTATTCCTGTCCGGACTGGCGTTCGGCAGCTTTTTTAACGTCGTTATCCATCGTTTACCGCTGATGATGGAACGCGCAGAGGGGGTGAATCTCTGCCTCCCCGCGTCGTTCTGCCCGCAGTGCCGTCAGCCTATCGCCTGGCGGGACAATATCCCGCTGCTGAGCTTTTTATGGCTCAGGGGGCGCGCGCGCTGCTGCGGGCAGCCGATCTCGCGTCGCTATCCCCTGATGGAGCTGACGACCGGCGCGCTGTTTGTACTCGCGGGGTACCTGATGGCTCCGGGCATGCCGCTGCTGGGCGGGCTAATTTTCGTGTCCGTACTGCTGATCCTCGCCGCCATCGACGCGCAAACGCAGCTGCTGCCTGACAGGCTGACGCTGCCGCTGCTGTGGGCCGGGCTGCTGTTCAATCTTTCCGATACCTTCGCGCCGCTGGCGGAGGCGGTCATTGGCGCAATGGTCGGGTATTTGTCGCTGTGGTCGGTGTACTGGGTGTTCCGTCTGCTGACCGGTAAAGAGGCGCTGGGCTACGGCGATTTCAAGCTGCTGGCAGCGCTCGGCGCGTGGCTCGGCTGGCAGCCGCTGCCGCAGACGCTGCTGCTGGCTTCCGCCAGCGGTCTGGTCTGGACGCTGCTGCAGCGCCTGGTAACCCGTCGTTCGCTCGAACAACCTCTGGCCTTCGGCCCCTGGCTGGCGCTGGCGGGCGGCGGCATCTTTTTGTGGAGCCAGGTATAAAACATCCCCTGCTCGCGCTGCGCTTAGCAGGGCTACTGGCGGTGCTGGTCCGGTAGCCCGGGTAAGGCGTTTATGCCGCAACCCGGGAACTTTCCGGCTACGAATACTTTTTGGTGCGCCGGGTCGGGGCGGTATTGGCCGGATCGTCAGGCCAGACGTGCTTGGGATAGCGCCCTTTCATCTCTTTTTGCACCTCGCGGTAGCTCCCCTGCCAGAAGGCGCCTAAATCGCGGGTGATCTGCAGCGGGCGCTGCGCCGGCGAAAGCAGCTCCAGCACCAGCGGCACGCGCCCCTGGGCGATAGTCGGAGTGGTCGCCTCGCCAAACATCTCCTGCATCCGCACCGCCAGCGCCGGCGGGTTTTCATCGTGATAACGAATGGCGATGCGGCTACCGGTCGGCACCGTATAGTGCGTGGGCAGCTCGCTGTCCAGCTTCTGGCGCAGCGGCCACGGCAGCCAGTTTTGCAGCGCCTGACGCACGTCCAGCGCCTTCAGGGCGCGCAGCGAATGGACGCCCGCCATCTGCGGCAGCAGCCACTGTTCAAGCGAGGCCAGCAGCGACGCCTCGTCAACGGCCGGCCACGCCTCCTCCGGCAGCCACCGCGCCGCGCAGTGTAGCCGCAGACGCAGCTGCTCCGCCTCCGGCGTCCAGCTGAGCACGCTCAGTCCCTTCTCGCGGATCCCGTTGAGCATCGCCTGGTGCAGCTCCTCCTCCGACGGCTTCGCCAGCGGCTGGGTCTTAATCACCAGGCGTCCGATACAGGTGCGCCGCCAGGCCTTCAGCGTTCCTAACGCCTCATCCCACTCAACAATATCGGAACGCCGGGCCAGGGCCGGACACCGCTCAATCAACGCGTGAATATCGACCGGCAGCGCCAGCAGGATCCGCGCGTCCGGCGATGCGCTTCCCTGCAGCAGCAGCGGCGCAATCAACCATTCGTGGCGGCCCAGCGCATCGTCGGCGTCGAGCATCGCCCCCATCCCGTTAGCCAGCTGGTAGCGCCCCTCCTGGCCGCGACGATGGGCGATACGGTCGGCAAAAGCGGAGGCCAGCAGCGCCGCGATGCTGTCGGCATCGGGCTGACCGCCGCGAACCGCCAGCCTTTTCATCAGCTGCTGCGCCCGCTGCTGCCAGTTACCCTGCTGACGGGCAAACGCCGCGCTAAGATCGCTATTGCCGCCGCGCGGCGGCTCTTCAAGGATCGCCGCCAGTTTAGCCGCCGTGGCGGCGCCATCGGCATCCTCCGCCGCGGTCAGCATCGCCGCCAGGCGCGGATCGTTGCCCAACGCCGCCATTTTGCGCCCGTGCGCCGACAGCCGCTCGCCTTCCAGCGCAGAAAGGTCGGTGAGCAGACGCCTGGCCGCCGCCAGGTTGGTCGCAGGCGGCAGATCCAGCCAGCTGAGCTGGGCCGGGTCCTGGCATCCCCACTGCAGCAGCTCCAGCAGCAGCGACGACAGATCGCTTTGCAGAATTTCCGGGTCGCCCTGCGCCGCCGCGCGCTCGGCCTGCTCTTTAGCCAGCAGATGCAGGCAGATCCCCGGTTCCAGACGCCCGGCGCGTCCGGCGCGCTGGGTCATTGAGGCCTGGCTGATGCGCTGCGTCACCAGGCGAGTGAGCCCGGTGCGGGCGTCAAAGCGGGCGACGCGCTCCTGGGCGCTATCCACCACCAGCCGAATCCCCTCGATGGTCAGACTGGTCTCGGCGATATTGGTCGCCAGCACCACTTTGCGCATCCCGGCGGGCGCGGGCAGTATCGCCTTACGCTGCTCGCTCAGCGGCAGCGCGCCGTACAGGGGGCAAAGGATCACATCGCTCGCCACCCGCTCCGCCAGCCGCTCCTGAACGCGCTGAATCTCTCCCACCCCGGGCAGAAACAGCAGCATTGAGCCATTTTCGCTGCGCAGCAGCTCCGCGGCGGCCACCGCCACCGCCTCGTCAAAGCGCTGATGGGCCGGCAGCGGCAGAAAACGCCGCTCAACCGGAAACGCGCGCCCTTCGGAAACGATAACCGGCGCCTCCGGCAGCAGACGCTGCAGGCGTTCATTGTCCAGCGTCGCCGACATAATCAGCAGTTTAAGATCGTCGCGCAGCCCCTGCTGAACGTCGAGCAGCAGCGCCAGCGCCAGATCCGCCTGCAGGCTGCGTTCGTGGAATTCATCGAGGATCGCCAGCCCCACGCCGCTCAGCTCCGGATCGCGCTGGATCATCCGCGTTAAAATGCCCTCCGTCACCACTTCGAGGCGCGTGTTCGGCCCGATGCAGGTCTCCGCGCGCATGCGATAGCCCACGGTCTCGCCGGGCTTCTCTCCCAGCAGTTCCGCCAGCCGCTGCGCCACGTTACGCGCGGCCAGCCGCCGCGGCTCCAGCAGGATTATGCGTCCGTTGATGTTACCTTCGGCGAGGATTTGCAGCGGCAGCCAGGTGGATTTCCCGGCGCCGGTTGGCGCATTAAGCAGAACCTGCGGCGCATGCTGCAGGGCAGAGAGAAGTTCAGGGAGGACGGCGGCAACCGGCAATGAGGACACGAAACGCTCCGGAGGTTAACATTTGCGGGCAAGCATTGTAGCATCCCGGTAATTCATTACCGAGTCTCTATCATGTCCGAGCCGAAAAGGCTGTTTTTCGCCATTGAACTTCCCGGGGACGTTCAGCAGCAGATCGTGCACTGGCGCGCCGCCAGCTTTCCCGGCGATGCGGGTCGACCGGTGGCGGCGGCTAACCTCCATCTGACGCTGGCGTTTCTTGGCGAGGTGAGCGCGGACAAGCAGCGGGCGCTGTCAGCGATGGCCGGACGGATCCGCCAGCCGGGCTTTACCCTGACGCTTGACGATGCCGGGCAGTGGCTGCGTTCGCGGGTAGTGTGGCTGGGCACCCGTCAGCCGCCGCGCGGAGTGCTGCAATTAGCGAATATGCTGCGCGCCCAGGCCGCCCGCAGCGGCTGCTATCAGAGCCCGCAGCCGTTTCATCCGCATATCACCCTGCTGCGCGACGCGCGCCACGCGGTGCCGATTCCGCCGCCCGGATTTAGCTGGGCGTTTGCGGTCAACGAATTTGTGCTCTACGAATCCAGCTTTAGCCGCGGGCGCACCCGCTATCAGGCGCTGGAACGTTATCCCTTCGACAAGGAAAGCTGATGCTGTTCACTCCTCCCCTGCAGTCCGCCACCCTGGTTAAACGTTACAAACGGTTTCTCGCCGACGTGGTCACCCCCGACGGCCGCGAGCTGACCCTGCACTGCCCCAACACCGGCGCCATGACCGGCTGCGCCGCGCCGGGGGATACCGTCTGGTATTCCACCTCAGATAATCCTAAGCGCAAATATGCCCACACGTGGGAATTAACTGAAACCGTAGAGGGCGCGACAATTTGTGTTAATACTCTACGTGCTAACACGTTGGCAAAAGAGGCGATTCTGGCAGGAAATATTCCCGAGCTTTTGGGCTATAACACGCTGAAAAGCGAAGTGAAGTATGGTGATGAAAGCAGCCGCATTGATATTCTGTTACAAGCAGATGACCAACAAAACTGCTATATTGAAGTGAAATCGGTTACGTTGGCGGAAAAGGAATACGGTTACTTCCCCGATGCGGTTACCGCACGCGGTCAGAAGCACCTGCGGGAGCTGATGAGCGTGGCGGCAGCGGGCGATCGGGCGGTGATTTTGTTCGCCGTGCTGCACTCGGCGATAGACCGTTTCTCACCCGCGCATCATATTGATGCCAGATACGCACAGCTATTGATTGAGGCGCAAAACAAGGGGGTGGAAATTCTCGCCTACAAGGCGGAACTTTCTACCGAGATGATGACTCTGAATAAGCCGATTACCGTGGTGTTAACCCCCGGTAAATAAACGGCTAAATAGTATTCGGGTCGCGAGCGCAAATACGCTTTTCCTCACAGGGTTGTCAAGTGTAACGTTTAGATAATTGCTATCCGGAAAAGCATCTGCTATTTATAGCGGCCTGATTTTTCCCCCAACACGGGGATCGATAGTGCGTGTTAAGGAGAAGCAACATGCAAGAAGGGCAAAACCGTAAAACATCGTCCCTGAGTATTCTCTCCATCGCTGGGGTGGAGCCGTACCAAGTGAAGCCGGGCGAAGAGTATATGAACGAAGCCCAGCTGGCGCACTTCAAGCGCATTCTTGAAGCGTGGCGTAATCAACTTAGGGATGAAGTGGATCGCACCGTAACGCATATGCAGGATGAAGCTGCTAACTTCCCGGATCCGGTAGACCGTGCCGCTCAGGAAGAAGAGTTCAGCCTGGAGCTGCGTAACCGCGACCGCGAACGTAAACTGATCAAAAAGATCGAGAAAACGCTGAAAAAAGTCGAAGACGAAGATTTCGGCTTCTGTGAATCCTGTGGCGTTGAGATTGGTATCCGTCGTCTGGAAGCGCGTCCGACCGCCGACCTGTGCATTGATTGCAAAACGCTGGCGGAAATTCGCGAAAAACAGATGGCAGGCTAATCACTTCGCTGACGCATCTCTGGCGGGAGCTTTCTCCCGCCCTGATGCTTTAGTCATACGATGACAGATTCCCACTACATCGGGCGCTTTGCCCCCTCACCTTCCGGCGAACTCCACTTCGGCTCATTGATTGCCGCGCTTGGCAGCTATCTGCAGGCTCGGGCACAGAACGGTATCTGGCGCGTGCGCATTGAAGATATCGATCCGCCGCGTGAAGTCCCCGGCGCCGCCGAGACTATTCTTCGTCAGTTAGAGCACTTCGGCCTGCACTGGGACGGAGAGGTACTCTGGCAGTCAAAACGCCACGAAGCCTATCGTGAGCGCCTGGCCTGGCTACGCGAGCAGGGCCTCTGCTACTACTGCACCTGCACCCGCGCGCGTATCCACGCTATTGGCAGCCTTTACGACGGCCACTGCCGGGATTTACGCCTCGGCGCAGAAAACGCCGCTCTGCGCCTGCGGCAAACGCGTCCGGTCCTTGAATTTTATGACCAGTTGCGCGGTACGATCGTCGCCGACGAGCCTCTGGCGCGTGAAGATTTTATTATCCACCGTCGCGATGGGCTGTTCGCCTATAATCTGGCGGTAGTGGTGGACGATCATTTTCAGGGCGTCAGCGAAATCGTCCGCGGCGCCGATCTTATCGAGCCGACGGTGCGGCAAATTTCGCTCTATCAGCATTTTGGCTGGCAGGCGCCGGACTATATCCATTTGCCGCTGGCCCTCAACGCGCAGGGCAATAAACTGTCGAAGCAAAACCACGCTCCGGCGTTATCTACAGGCGATCCGCGCCCGGAAATTGTGCGGGCGCTAACGTTTCTTAATCAGGATGTCATTCAGGAATGGCAGACGCTGAGCATTGAGGATTTACTCAAGTACGCGGTAGCGAACTGGCGGCCGGAGCAAATCCAGCATTCTCAAATGCGTTCTGCTGAGCTATGATTAGCCGCTATTTTTTTGTCCTGAAGTCCGTCTGACACTACGAGGTGTACCATTTTTACCCGAGTCGCTAATTTTTGCCGTAAGGTGCTAAGCCGTGAAGAGCGCGAGGCAGAAGCCGCCGTCGAACAACTACATATGACGGTTATCCCGCGCGAGCAGCATGCAATTTCCCGCAAAGATATCAGTGAAAATGCCCTCAAGGTCATGTACAGACTCAATAAGGCGGGCTACGAATCGTGGCTGGTCGGCGGCGGCGTACGCGATCTGCTGCTGGGCAAAAAACCCAAAGATTTTGACGTCACCACCAACGCCACGCCGGAGCAGGTGCGTAAGCTGTTCCGCAACTGCCGTCTGGTCGGCCGTCGCTTCCGCCTGGCGCACGTGATGTTCGGGCCGGAAATCATCGAAGTCGCGACCTTCCGCGGCCACCATGAAGGCCACACCACCGATCGCGTCACCTCCCAGCGCGGCCAGAACGGCATGCTGCTGCGCGACAACATCTTCGGTTCGATTGAAGAAGACGCCCAGCGTCGCGACTTTACCATCAACAGCCTCTATTACAGCGTGGCGGATTTCACCGTCCGCGACTACGTCGGCGGCATGAAAGATCTGCAGGATGGCGTCATCCGGCTGATCGGCGATCCGGAAACCCGCTATCGCGAAGATCCGGTGCGCATGCTGCGCGCGGTGCGTTTTGCGGCGAAGCTCAGTATGAGCATCAGCGAAGAGACCGCCGAGCCGATCCCGCGCCTGGCGACGCTGCTGCACGATGTACCGCCGGCGCGCCTGTTTGAAGAGGTGTTAAAACTGCTGCAGGCCGGCGACGGCTATCAAACCTATATTCTGCTGCGCGAATATAATCTGTTCCAGCCGCTGTTCCCGACCATTACCCGCTACTTCACCGAGCGCGGCGATAGTCCGATGGAGCGCATCATCAGCCAGGTGCTGAAGAATACCGATAACCGCATTCGCAACGATATGCGCGTTAATCCGGCGTTCCTGTTCGCGGTAATGTTCTGGTATCCGCTGCTGGAAACCGCGCAGAAAATCGCCCAGGAAAGCGGGCTGGCCTACTACGACGCCTTCGCGCTGGCAATGAACGACGTGCTGGACGAAGCCTGCCGCACGCTGGCGATCCCGAAACGCATCACCACTCTGGTGCGCGATATCTGGCAGCTTCAGCTGCGGATGTCCCGCCGTCAGGGCAAACGCGCGTGGAAGCTGATGGAGCATCCCAAATTCCGCGCCGCCTACGATCTGCTGGAGCTGCGCGCCGGCGCCGAAAACAGCAGCGAACTGCAGCGTCTGACCAAATGGTGGGGCGAGTTCCAGGTCGCCGCGCCGCCGGATCAGAAAGATATGCTGGATGATTTAGGCGACGATCCGGCTCCACGCCGCCGCCACCGTCGTCCGCGGAAACGCGCGCCGCGCCGCGAAGGCAGCGCATGACGCTCGCTTATATCGCTATCGGCAGCAATCTGGCCTCGCCGCTGGAGCAGGTTAACGCTGCCGTTAACGCGCTGGCGGAGATTCCTGACAGCCGGGTGATAAGCGTTTCCTCTTTCTACCGTACGCCGCCGCTGGGGCCGCAGGATCAACCTGACTACCTCAACGCCGCCGTGGCGCTGGAGACGTCTCTCGCCCCAGAGGCGCTGCTCGACCACACTCAGCGCATTGAGCTGCAGCAGGGCCGCACGCGTAAAGCTGAACGCTGGGGACCGCGCACGCTGGACCTCGACATCATGCTGTTTGGCAATGAGGTGATTAACACCCCGCGCCTGACCGTACCGCATTACGATATGCAAAACCGCGGTTTTATGCTGTGGCCGCTGTTTGAAATTGCGCCTGAGCTATGTTTCCCCGACGGTTTGGCATTGCGCGACGTGCTGGCCAATCTCGGCGCGGAAAAACCCGCGAGCTGGTAATACCCCTTCATTTTTTAGCAATTACGGCGATCGTGGTAATCGGTTGCCTAAAACCATTGCCCCCCTGAATGCGGCTGCTAGAATGCCGGTTAAAATGACTTTCATCATCAGGAAACGTTATGAAACCGACCACTATCGCCCTGCTGCAGAAATGCAAACAGGAGAAGAAACGCTTCGCCACTATCACCGCCTATGACTACAGCTTTGCAAAGCTGTTTGCCGATGAGGGTATCAACGTGATGCTGGTCGGCGATTCGCTGGGCATGACGGTGCAGGGCCACGACTCCACCCTGCCGGTGACCGTAGAAGACATTGCCTATCACACGCGCGCGGTGCGCCGCGGAGCGCCCAACTGTCTGTTGCTCGCCGATCTGCCGTTTATGGCTTACGCCACGCCGGAACAGACCTTCGAGAACGCCGCCATCGTGATGCGTGCGGGAGCCAATATGGTCAAAATCGAGGGCGGCGCATGGCTGGCGGATACGGTGAAAATGCTCGCCGAGCGCGCGGTGCCGGTGTGCGGGCACCTCGGTCTGACGCCCCAGTCGGTGAACGTCTTCGGCGGCTATAAAATTCAGGGCCGCGGCGATGCCGGGCAAGCTCTGCTGGATGACGCGCTGGCGCTAGAAGCGGCGGGCGCACAGCTGCTGGTGCTGGAGTGCGTACCGGTCGAGCTGGCGAAACGCGTCACCGAGGCGTTAACCATCCCGGTGATCGGCATCGGCGCGGGCAACGTCACCGACGGGCAAATCCTCGTCATGCATGACGCATTCGGCATCACCGGCGGCCATATTCCCAAATTTGCCAAAAATTTCCTGAGCACAGCGGGCGACATGCGCGCCGCGGTACGGCAATATGTTGCCGAAGTGGAGTCCGGCGTCTATCCGGGCGAAGAACACAGTTTCCATTAAGGAGTGTTGTTGTGCTGATTATTGAAACCCTGCCGCTGCTGCGCCAGCATATCCGTCGTTTACGCCAGGAAGGCAAGCGCATTGCGCTGGTTCCCACCATGGGCAACCTGCACGATGGTCATATGAAGCTGGTTGATACCGCCAAAGCCAGCGCAGATGTGGTGGTGGCCAGTATCTTCGTCAACCCCATGCAGTTCGACCGCGCCGAGGATCTGGCGCGCTACCCGCGTACCCTGCAGGACGATTGCGAAAAGCTGAACAAGCGTAAGGTCGATTTTGTCTTTGCCCCTGCTGCGGCGGAAATCTATCCGCACGGCATCGAAAATCAGACTTACGTGGATGTTCCGGGGCTGTCGACGATGCTCGAGGGCGCCAGTCGTCCAGGCCACTTCCGCGGCGTTTCCACTATCGTCAGCAAGCTGTTCAACCTGATCCAGCCGGACGTCGCCTGCTTCGGCGAAAAAGACTTCCAGCAGCTGGCGCTGATCCGCAAAATGGTGGCCGATATGGGCTACGACATCGAGATTATCGGCGTGCCGATTATGCGCGCGAAAGATGGGCTGGCGCTCAGTTCGCGCAACGGCTATCTCAGCGCAGACCAGCGCAAAGTTGCGCCGGGGCTGTATAAGGTGATGAATGGCGCGGCGGAGAAGCTGGCGGCCGGCGAGCGCAATCTTGACGAGATTATCGCGATTGCCGCGCAGGAGCTGAACGAAAAAGGCTTCCGCGCCGATGATATCCAGATCCGCGATGCCGACACGCTGCTCGACCTGACGGAAAACAGCCAGCGCGCGGTGATCCTGATGGCGGCATGGCTCGGCGAAGCGCGTTTGATCGACAACCAGATAGTGGCGCTCGTTCGGTAGACACGGGTTAAAAATCGGGCAATACTGCCTGGAATTTCCTCAAGGCGGGCGTCACGTCCGCTTTGTTATCGTTAAGCTTTAAAGGTAGACGTTATGATTCGTAATATGCTGCAGGGCAAACTCCACCGCGTAAAAGTCACGCAGGCCGACCTGCACTATGAAGGCTCCTGCGCTATTGATCAGGATTTCCTGGATGCGTCCGGCATCCTTGAAAACGAGGCTATTCATATCTGGAATGTGACCAACGGTAATCGTTTCTCCACCTACGCCATCGCCGCGGAGCGCGGTTCGCGAATTATCTCCGTGAACGGCGCGGCGGCACACTGTGCGAGCGTCGGCGATATTCTGATTATCGCCAGCTTCGTCACCATGCCTGACGAAGAAGCCCGCACCTGGCAGCCGAAAGTGGCCTATTTCGAAGGCGAAAACGAAATGAAGCGCCAGGCCAAAGCTATTCCGGTGCAGGTTGCCTGATATTATCAATAGCTCCGAAACTCTATCCGGAGCTATTATTTTTTTGATTTATATTATTCTTCGATATAATATGATCATTGCGATCAATATTACCCCCCGCTACCTTTCTCAATCACATCATTAGATTATTTAAAAAATAGACTTAACACCCCTTATCACACATAGAAAGCAAAAATCAATCAGTCATTGCTTATATTATTTTGTAAAAATATTAAGTATTAGCCCTCATCTAAAAGAATAGAATTATTAGCACCTAAATATTATTTAGGCCGCTCCCACGCGTTATGGGAAAGTTTAATTTTATATGGATGTTTATCTATGAATAAGTTAACCATTGCTGCCGCATCAGTTATTCTGGCTTTGGGCTCCGCCTCCGCATTTGCTGAAGATACGGTAACCACAGTCGGTAACGACGTTGGTCTTATCACATTTGATGGCGCAGTTTCTGACACCACTTGCACCATCACCACCAATAACGGCATTAATGCAAGCAACGTCACCATCAGTATGCCGGTGGTGAAAAAATCAGAAATAGAAGGTACCACCATTGATGCGGGCGTTGGCTCAAAAGAGTTCGAACTGCACCTGAGCAGCTGCCCGGATACGCTGACTAAAGCATCCGCGACCTTTACCTCTCAGCAGTTCGCCGAACTCTCTAACGGCACGCTGAAAACCGATCCGAGCGTCAGCGGTCATGCCGATAACGTGAGCCTGGCGCTATTTAACAACAGCACCACCGACACCGATCGTATTCAGGTTGGCCTGCCGAATAACAACACCCAGGTCGCCACCCTGAAAGGCGGTGAAGGCGTACTGGCTTATCGCGTTGCCTACGTACCAAGCGCCGATTGGGCGAAAGGCACCAACGATATCACCGCGGGTAAAGTGACGAGCAACGCGACGTTTACTATGTCTTACGAGTAATCGTAACGTAATGGATTGTGCGTCTGCCTCTAAAAGCAGGCGCATTGCAGGGAGCTAATTATTATGGATCGTTTTACCCAGCTTGCGCTGGCATCACTGGTATGCGCCTGCGCGGCGTTCAGTACGCTAAACGCCCGTGCGGATATCGTCATTTCCGGCACCCGTATTATCTATCCCCAGTCGTCCAAAGACGTCACCGTTAAAATGGAAAATCGCGGTAATAACCCGCTGTTGGTACAGTCGTGGCTTGATGACGGTCGCGATACCGTGAATCCTCAGGAGCTGAAGCTGCCGTTTGTCGTCACGCCGCCGGTCTCGCGCATCGACCCGTCGAAGGGGCAAACCGTACGTATTACATGGACCCAGCAACCTCTGGCCCAGGATCGGGAATCGCTGTTCTGGTTTAACGTCCTTGAAGTGCCGCCGAAAGCGAAAGATGCCGATAGCCAAAACGCATTGCAGCTGGCGTTTCGTACCCGCATTAAGATGTTTTTTCGCCCGGAAGGTTTACAGAGCGATCCGGCTATTGCCGCCGGTCATCTGACATGGTCTCAGCAGGGAGCCGCGTTAATCGCCAATAATAGTAGCCCTTATTATGTGTCAATGGCTAAAGCGACCGTGACCGTGAAGGGAAAAAAAATAGAGGTCGACTCGCACACTATTCCTCCGCTCTCTCATGAAACGATCCCCGTTAAAAATGCGCCCGCATTGCAGGGGGGGGAAATTGAATATATTGCTATTAACGATTTTGGCGGTACCGAAAAACATCAGGCTACCATCAATTAATTGTTACCGCTGAAGGACCTCAGCCTTTACAAAAACAGGGACAACATGTTTTTTCGTCGATCGTTATTATGTACAGCGCTATATATTGCACTCCAGCCCTCAGTCATGGCGGAAGATGCACTTTCAGCGACTTCAGATGAAGTTGAATTTAACGATCAGTTTTTATTCAGTACCGGTAGCAATATTGACGTCAGCCGTTTTTCTAAAGGAAATCCGGTGCCGCCGGGCACCTACAAAACGCAAATTTTACTGAATAATCAGCCGAAGATGCTGGTGGATTTTACCTTTAATGATAACGGTACGCCTCGCGCCACGCCCTGCTTCACCGCAAAGCTGCTGGCGCAAATTGGCGTCAAAACGGCGGGAATGGATCTCGAATCCGCGACCTGTATCGATATTGCGCAACAGTACCCGCAATCAACGTGGAATTATGACATCGGCACCCAGGAGCTCTCGCTTTCAATACCGCAAGTTTACATCCTCAAACGCCCTAACGGTTACGTCGATCCTTCACTCTGGCAGGACGGGATTAACGCCGCGATGGTTTCTTACGATCTCAACGCCTGGCATAACGAAAGCGACAGTAGCAATTCCGATTCGATTTATGCCGGATTGAAGTACGGCGTGAACGTCGGCGCCTGGCATCTGCGGGCCAGAGGCAACGCCAACTGGGATGAAGACTCAGGAAGCGATTACACCAGCCAGGATATTTATCTCCAGCGCGATGTCGCCGCATTACGCTCACAGTTTTTGATCGGCGACTCTTATACCCGCGGTGATGGCTTCGATTCGTTCAGCCTGCGCGGCGTACGTTTTTACAATGACGATCGCATGCTGCCCGGCGGCGCCTCAACCTACGCCCCGGAGATTCGCGGCGTGGCGAAAAGTAACGCGAAGATCGTGATTAAGCAGAGCGGTAATAAGATTTATGAAACCACCGTCCCGCCCGGCCCCTTTGCCATCACCGATCTCAGCACGACCGGCTATGGTAGCGATCTGGATGTCTCCATTGAAGAAGCGGATGGTAGTATCCGTACGTTCTCGGTGCCCTACTCATCCGTCACTCAAATGCTCAGACCCGGATATGGTCGCTGGGATATCGGCGCCGGTGAACTGCACGATGACGGTTTACATGACAGGCCGAGGTTAGGTTACGCCACGGGATATTACGGCTTAAACAACACCTTCACCGGTTATGCAGGCCTTCAGTATATGGATATCGGCTACTACGCCGGGTTAGCAGGTATCGCGACGAATACGCCCATCGGCGCGTTCGCTTTTGACATCACGCATTCAACAACCGCGATCGATGACCTGGAGACCCTGAGCGGCCAGAGCTATCGCGTGACGTGGAGCAAACTGATTGAGGAATCAAACACCTCATTCAACATTGCCGCCTGGCGTTTCTCCACCGAAAACTATATGTCGTTACGCGAAGCGGCCAGCTTAAATAGCAACGTCAAACGTCATGATAATGCGTCGCAGCAGGAGTATTCCCGTTTTCAACGGATGAAAAACCAGTTCCAGGTCAATGTGAGCCAGCCGGTATCCCTTTGGGAATCCAGCAGCGGCAATCTCTATGTGAGCGGTAGCTGGGAAGATTACTGGAACAAATCCTCCACAACCTCCCAGTACTCGATCGGCTATAACGACGCATTTTCATGGGCCAGCTATAGCGTTTCTCTCCAGCGTTCCTATAACGAATATGGCGATAAGGACGACAGCGTTTACCTCAATCTGAGCATCCCGCTGGAAAACCTGCTGGGGCGCAACAAGCGGCCGCTCGGTTTTTCAACCATCAACACCAGCGTCAATAGCGACCTGAAGTCGAACAACAACTTCTCCACCAGCGCCAACGGCAATTCCGATGACTATCGCTTCAACTACAGCGTTAATGCCAGCGCCAGCCGGAGCGACGGTTCATCAATCAATCAAATTGGCGGCTACGGCAGCTACAGCAGCCCATGGGGGCCACTGAGCGTATCGGCTTCCGCTTCCGATGACGACAGCCGCCAGTACTCTTTAAGCTACAGCGGCGGCATGCTACTGCACGCCGGCGGTCTGACTCTGGCGCCAAACAGTATTGGCGATACCGATACGCTGGCGCTCGTGCACGCCTCCGGGGCGAAAGGCGCTCGTTTAACCAACGGCGACGGGCGTATTAACAGCTTTGGCTATGCCATTCAACCTTACTTATCCGCCTATCGGGAAAATAGCGTCGGTCTCAACATCGACGCCATGGAAGAAGATGTTGAGGTGAAGAACACCAGTACGGTGGTGGTTCCCCGCAGCGGCTCCGTTGTGCGGATTGATTTTGAAACCAACGAAGGACGTTCACTCCTGCTGGAGCTTCAGCGCTCCGACAAGGGGTTTATCCCGCTTGGCGCGGATGTGCGAAACGAGCGGGGAGAATCTATCGGTACGGTCGGACAGGCCGGTATGGCCTACGTTCGCGGCGTCACGGAGAGCGGAAAGCTACAGGTTATCTGGGGAAGCGGCCGCGAAGGACGCTGCACCGTTCGCTATCAGCTCGCTGATAGCGGTGCCGAGAGAAAAGTGGGGCTTACCCGTCTACTGAGTCATCAACGCTGCCAGATGTAACGGCACTTTTTACAGGGAACAGAATGAAGATAAACAGTTTCAGAAAACGCTATCTACTGGGCTGTAGCGGCATTTTACTCGCTACCGCGCTACCGGGTCAGGCCACATCGCTGGACGTCACCTTTACCGCTAACCTGCGCGAAACGACCTGCGATATGGCCATTGAAGGCGGCAGCGGGAATGGCAAAAACAATATCATTCCTGTTGGCGCGAATGGCGCTGTTAGCCTGGATAAAATTATCAGCGGCGACAGCGCAGCGCAGGCAACCTTTAAGCTGAAAATCACGGAATGCCCGAGCAGCCTGCAGTCGCTTAAAACCACCGTCAGCGGAACAAAATCAGGGTACAAAGATACGGTGATCATTAATGGCGCGACAACGGCGGATGCCGCTGACTACCTTGGAATCTCAATCGCCAGAGCGTCTGCCACCGATGCTCCTTTCGTGATTAATGCGAGTTCCGACGCAGGTCGACTGCTCTGGAGCAGCCAGGAGATTAACAACAAAGAAGTTCCTCTGGTCGCGACGCTGGTTGAAACACAAACGGGGCAAGGCACGACGGGTACCTTTAGCGCGCTGGCCACTTTCAACTTCACCTATGAATAATCATCAGAAAAGGAACCTCTTGATGAAAACAATCTCTTTTCTGGGCGGTGTTGTCGGCACGTTGCTTTTTTCCGCGCCCTCTTTTGCCGAGATAGCCGGAACCACTAGCGTTTCCGCCACTTTTACCTCCACAATTGAAGCCGGCACCTGCACGGCGCAGATCCAGAACGCCAGCGGTCAGCCGATGAGTACGCTGAATTTCGGCGATGTATTTAAATCCGATCTGGTCAATCAAAGCCGCAGCGAACCGTTCAAGGTGGCCTTTAGCGACTGTTCTGGGGTGAAGTCCGCCCAATATCAAGTCATTCCAGGCAGCGGCGGCGGCTGCTCGGGCCCCAACTCTAACGGCGACTCTTTTGCCGCAGGCAACTCAACGGGTTTTGAAGTCTGGCAAGGGGAGTCCGCAACAGGAACGTTACTTAGCTGCTACAACAAGCCCTCGCAAACGCTCAGCATCAGCGGGAGCACGCTCAGCGTTGATTTTGCTTCCCGCATTGTTATCGCTAAAGATAGAAAAATTTCTGACGTTACCGCCGGTAGCGCCAGCGCCCCCGTAACATTCGTGATTATTTATCAGTAAATTAAAAGGGACAGCACCGCCATGCCATTCTATATCCGTCTTATCAACCCAATTGGGAAGGCATTGTTGGTAGTGGGGGCAGTTGGCGGGCTGGGCATGGCTTCTTGGTTTGCTAATGCCGCGGATGACAATAAAGAGGGGCTGGACATCACCCTCACCGCCAATATAGTGGAAAATACCTGTCAGATTTCCATCTCTGGCAATGGGACCGTTCATCTACCCACAGTTTCCCGCCGTTGGTTTTATCACGATGACGGCACCTCGCGCTTGCAGCCCGGCGACCCGGCCAGCGGCACGCTCTTTAGCGTGAACGTTGAAAGCTGCTCAGGCGATGCCGCAACGGCCAGTACCCTCACCTTTGGCTTTCAGCCGCAAAACGGGGTCTGGCCGGCGGAAAGTCAGCAGGTATTTATCAATGAAACGTCTGCCGCCGCAGGCGGGGCGGAGAACGTTGGGATCGTTATTTTTTCTACCCGCGATAACCGTAATGTTGTGAATAGCGACGGTAGCTCCGCCGTGGTGATTGATGTGTCAAAAATGGATTACTACCTGGCCAGCTACGATTTTTATGCCCGCTATCAAAATACGGGCGCCGTTACCCCAGGTAAAGTCAACAGTCATGTCCTGGTAGACGCTATTTACCAGTGATCAAGGAGGATGAGATGATCAAATTTATGGTGTATCCATTAGCGCTGCTGGCCCTGAGTTTTGGCGCCAATGCCAAGGAGTGTCACCTTAGCGAAGGTGAGGCTGGTACGCTGGCGTTGAGCGGCGGATCTACCGCCTCTCCGGTCATGTTCGAGTTCGCGCTGGGAAACCAGGGAAGTACAAAACCAGAACTGGCAACCTTCGGCGTTAGCCCCAGTTACGAACTCTGGAGCGAATGTGATGCGGGAAACGATGGGTTTGATTTTTACGCCAAAACCAACCCAAGCGCCACGCCGACCACCGAGAATGGCCGGGCGCTATTCCCCACTAATATCGAGGGTATTTACTATGCCGTGAAAATATACACCGAAGCCGGCGGCGGCGGATATTTTCCAGGGGCTAACGGCAGCAGCTGGGTTTGGGTCAGTAGCGGTACCCAGTCGTACTGGGATAATAAGCGCATAAAGATTAATGTCACCTTATATCAAGCGGTCCCGTTTAACGGTAACCTCAACCGTGAAGTCGTCATTCGACCGAAAGACTCAAGGACGCTGGGGCAAATCCGCGTTGGCTCAGCGGATTCGGATGACAATAACCCCTGGACAATTAACGTCACCGCCGACAGCTTTAGCGTACCGTTAGCACTGGCAACATGTTCTTCCGCCATGGTCAATAACGGTAGCAATAACGTGGAGTTCGGCGACATCATGTTCTCATCTCTCCGGGAGGGTTACTGGCCGAACGCCCCGTTTACGCTAAGGTTAAGCGGGTGTAGTAACACCGTCTGGGTACGGATGAAGCTAACATCCCCTAAAACGGCGTTAAACGCCGCCGGCACCTTGACGCTAATGACCAATACGCTCACCGGCAGCGATGCGGCAGCCGGCGTAGGAGTAGAGTTAGCATCGAACTTTACCACCGCGGATAGCGTCAGGCTGCAGCCCGGTACAGAAATATGGTCGCCGCCAACAAACATAGGCAGCGCGCAGTCCTATGACTATAGCTTTGATGCCTGGCTTTCCCGCACATCCGGTGAGCTAAAGCCGGGAAAATTTAAAGCGATAGGCACGTTTACCATCGATTATTTCTAATCTACCCCTGCGGCTGGTTGCTTATCAGCCGCGACATCGTCTCCAGCGAATCCGTTCTTAATATATACAGCCTTTTCAACAAGAACGGATTATCGCCCGGCTTTACCTTCCCCCTCACCGTGGTCACCGCCAGATGAAAACCGGCGTCGTTGGCGGCCTGGACCGCCTTAGCGTTATAGCCGCCAAACGGATAAGAGAGATACAGTACGTGGGGGTTAAACTGCGCCAGCGCCCGCCGCGAATGCGCAAAATCAAACAGAATATTGTGATAGCTGCGGCTGAGGAGGATCGGATGACGTTCAGCATCAACCCGATGCAGGAAGTGGGTATGCGACTGCACGTCAAAGACGTCCTGGATCTGTTTTAGCTCGGAAATACTCATAAACTGCAGCGATTTCGGCGCCCATTTCTGCGGATGGCGCTTGATGCGCGACGAGATAATAAACGCCGTGGCGTGAAAGCCATACTGTTTGAGGATCGGGTAGGCATAGCGGTTGACCGACTTCAGCCCATCATCAAAGGTGATCGCCACCGCACGCGCCGGAAGATTCACTTTATTACGCAGATAGCCTTCCAGTTGATACATGCTGAGCGTAGTGTAGCCCTGGTCGCGTAGCCAGGTCATCTGATTGCTGAAGGCGCGCACGGAAGTCGTCGTTGAGGTATGGCGAAAGCGGGTATTTTCTTCATCACGCAGGATATGGTGATAAGTCAGTACTGGGATGCCGTTATCTTCTTGCGCATCCAGACTGCTCACCCACGCCAGGCGGTTGCCGATACGAATCTGAAACCAGGTTTGATTAAGCCGATCTTTGAGTTTGCTGATAATCGGATAACGCAAATTATTCGCCAGGGTGCCAAATGGCGCGCTGCCCACGGCGGGGGCATCATAGATTGGCGTATCTTTCCAGGTAATGAGATTTTGGTTGCTTAGAGGCTTATGCAGATCGCCAAGGCTATCCTCCACCCGCTGCTTACCCTGTACCGGCCCCAGGTGGCCTTTATCGATAAAGCCGGTCGCAAAGCCAAAATTAAACTCATAGTAATCCGCCGCCGTCGGTACTACCGCCAGAATTTGCCCTGCCCGCACGTTGCCGACGCTCACCACCTGATTGCCAACCTGCGCCCAGATATCCGCATCTTCGGTCGTTTGCATATAACGTGCCGGCACACCCTGCTGGCTTAACAGGCTGGCAGAGGCGCTTAGCGCCGTGAACAGGAGGAGTAAAGCAAGAATTCGGGCAAACATGCGCATCGAGCCGGTAGACAAGAACTGCCGTCATTGTAACAAAAGCCTCATCAATACCAACGCTTAATTCCCGTACGGCTCATGCAGTAGTCGAAAAGGTGGATTTTTTTGCTGCTGATGCCAGAGGCTGCTCACCGCCGGGCCTCCGGCGCTGACAATGGCGTGTCGGAAGGCTTCGCTGCTCAGGTTCTGGCGCAGCAAATACATGCTTTCCAGTAATGGATAGTCGATCCCGGAAATCACTTCACAGTGGGTGTGCTTATGGCTCAGCAGCGCCGCCACGCGATAAGGCGCCGCGCCGGTATTATCGGTCAGAAAAATGACCCCGTCTCCACCGTCCGTCTCATGCAGCGCGTCGCACAACATGCGGCTCAGCATATTGCTGCTGAGATTACGCCAGTAGTTGACCGCCCGACACTGCGTCAGCGGCCCAAACTTTTTCTCCAGACGATCCAGCATCTCCTGCGCCAGTTCGTCATGACAGGTAATCACCCAACCTAACATCGCCCACCTCCTTAGCAGGCAAACAATGTAGCAAGGGAAGAGATGAATATCGGTGATGACAATCAAAATTGTTTGCCGGCGCTTCGCTGAACGGGGCAGCGAAGCGCCGTGGTTGACTAAATTAGCTGCGAAGCCCGCGTCCGCGCTGGATCAGATACCAGCACAAGAGATAAAACGCGACGATAAACACCACCAGCACGCCGAAGGTGGTGGCGAGCGGAACATCGTTAATGCCGAGGAAACCGTAGCGGAAACCGCTGATCATGTAGACGATCGGGTTCAGATGCGACAGCCCTTGCCAGAACGGCGGCAGCAGGGTCAGCGAATAAAAAACCCCGCCGAGATAGGTCAGCGGCGTCAGCACGAAGGTCGGAATAAGGCTAATATCGTCAAAGGTTTTGGCAAACACCGCATTCAGCAGACCGGCCAGCGAAAATAGCACGGCGGTCAGCACCAGGGTCAGGGCGACGAATATCCATGAGTGAACCTGGAACGGTACGAAAAACAGCGAAATCGCCGTCACCAGAATCCCGACGCACAGACCGCGGGCAACGCCGCCGCCCACATAGCCGGCGATAACCACGTGGGTGGGAACCGGCGCGACCAGCAGTTCTTCAATATTGCGCTGAAATTTCGCGCTGAAGAACGAGGACGCCACGTTGGCGTAGGCGTTGGTGATCACCGCCATCATAATCAGGCCCGGCACGATAAACTGCATATAGGTGAAACCGTGCATTTCACCGATCCGCGAGCCGATCAGATTGCCGAAAATAACAAAGTAGAGGGTCATGGTTATGACCGGCGGCACCAGCGTCTGGATCCAGATACGCATAAAGCGGTGGATCTCTTTGGTCCAGATGCTTTTCAGCGCGACCCAATAAAGCTGCATCATGCTGATTCTCCTTTCCGGTCATGGACCAGCGTGACAAACAGCTCTTCCAGACGGTTAGCTTTGTTACGCATACTTAATACCTGTACGCCCTGCGCGCTTAACTGAGTAAATACGCTGTTAATCCCCTGCTCACGCAGCACCTCAACCTCCAGCGTCGACGTATCAACCAGACGATACTGATAGCCTTCCAGTACCGGTAATGGACTCTTAGGTGCCAGATCGAGAATAAAGGTTTCCGATTTCAGTTTGGAAAGCAGCGACTTCATCGAGGTGTTTTCCACCAGCTCACCGTTCTGAATAATGCCAATATTGCGACACAGCATCTCGGCCTCTTCCAGATAGTGGGTAGTGAGGATAATCGTCGTGCCTTTATCGTTGAGATCTTTCAGGAAGCCCCACATCGAACGACGCAGCTCGATATCCACCCCCGCAGTGGGTTCATCAAGAATCAGCAGCTTCGGCTCGTGCATCAACGCGCGGGCAATCATCAGGCGACGCTTCATGCCGCCGGAGAGCATCCGCGCGCGTTCGTTGCGTTTTTCCCAAAGATCGAGCTGTTTAAGGTACTTTTCGCTACGGGCGATCGCTTCTTTGCGCTCGACGCCGTAGTAGCCCGCCTGGTGAATCACAATCTGCTGCACGGTTTCGAACGGGTTAAAGTTGAACTCCTGCGGCACCAGGCCGAGCTGGCGCTTGGCGTTCACCACATCCTTTTGCAGGTCATAGCCAAACACGTTGACCTCGCCGGAGGTTTTATTCACCAGCGAACTGATAATGCCGATAGTGGTGGATTTTCCCGCGCCGTTTGGCCCCAGGAGCGCGTAAAAATCGCCCGCCTCAACCTGCAGATCGATTCCGCGCAGCGCCTGAACCCCGCCGGGGTAGGTTTTTTTAAGCTGTTTTAGTTCCAGAGCAATGGTCATTAAATGTCTCTTCTCGTGTCGTGACACGCGATGGGTTGTTTTAAAAAATGTGAGGTTAACCTATATTAGCGCAACGCACTTACTTGGTTACAGGCCCGTAAACATCCATGAACGATATAGATACACTCATCAGCAACAATGCACTATGGTCAAAAATGCTGGTGGAGGAAGACCCCGGTTTCTTTGAGAAACTGGCACAGGCGCAGAAGCCGCGCTTTCTGTGGATTGGATGTTCAGATAGCCGCGTCCCCGCTGAACGTTTGACCGGCCTGGAACCTGGCGAGCTGTTTGTACACCGTAACGTCGCCAACCTGGTGATTCATACCGATCTGAACTGTCTTTCCGTCGTGCAGTACGCGGTCGACGTACTGGAAGTTGAACACATCATCATCTGCGGCCACTACGGCTGCGGCGGCGTGCAGGCGGCGATTGAAAATACCGAGCTTGGCCTTATCGACAACTGGCTGCTGCATATTCGCGATATCTGGTTTAAGCACAGCTCGCTGCTGGGGGAAATGCCCGAAGAGCGCCGCCTTGATACGCTGTGTGAATTGAATGTGATGGAGCAGGTTTACAACCTTGGCCATTCAACGATTATGCAGTCGGCGTGGAAGCGTGGACAGAAGGTGACAATTCACGGCTGGGCCTATGGCATTCACGATGGCATGTTACGCGATCTGGACGTGACCGCCGTCAGCCGCGAAACGCTGGAGCAGCGCTATCGCCAGGGCATTTCCAACCTTAAAAGCAAGCACGTCAATCACAGATAATTCACGCGCCCCTCTTAACTATCCCGGATAAGCCGGGATAGACACTCCGCGTTACTCGTCCAGCAGCGTCACTTTGCCGATATACGGCAGGTGGCGATAGCGCTGAGCATAGTCGATACCGTACCCCACCACGAACTCGTCCGGGATCGCAAAACCGACAAACTCAACCGGCACCTTCACTTCGCGGCGGCTTGGCTTATCGAGCAGCGTACAAATCGCCAGCGATTTTGGTTCACGCAGGCTAAGGATTTCACGCACTTTTGACAGCGTATTGCCAGAGTCGATGATGTCTTCCACGATCAGCACATCTTTACCGCGGATATCTTCATCCAGGTCTTTGAGGATTTTGACGTCACGGGTGGTGGACATGCCGCTGCCGTAGCTCGAGGCGGTCATGAAATCCACTTCATGGGGTACCTGAACCTCACGGCACAGGTCGGCCATAAACATAAATGAACCGCGTAATAGCCCCACCAGCACCATTTCGCTGCCGCTATCTTTGTAATGTTCATTAATTTGACGACCGAGCTCAGCAATACGGGCTTTGATCTCAGTTTCCGGGATCATCACTTCTACAGTATGTTTCATAAAACTAACCATTTGATTCTTAATGTAAATCATCAAAGCCGCTGCGATTGCACCGACGTTGACCGGCAAGCCACGCAGTATACCAGTAAAAAGAAATATGCGATGCAGTGATTAATAAAGCCCATTTTGTGATTCCGATCACACTTGTTAAATCCTATAATTAATTGCAGTTAAAAAATTAACAAACAAACGAGTGTCCTTCTATGGCAGAAACAAAATCTCAACAATCACGGCTACTCGTGACGCTGACGGCTCTTTTTGCAGCGTTCTGTGGCCTGTATCTTTTAGCGGGCGGGGCCTGGCTGGTCGCTCTTGGCGGCTCATGGTACTACCCTGTCGCAGGCCTGGTCATGCTTGGCGTCACCGTCATGCTGTTCCGCGGAAAGCGTTCTGCGCTTTGGCTGTACGCCGCGCTGCTGCTTGCCACTATGATCTGGGGCGTATGGGAAGTTGGTTTCGACTTCTGGGCGCTGACCCCGCGTAGCGACATTCTGGTCTTCTTCGGCATCTGGCTTATCCTGCCGTTTGTCTGGCGCCGCCTGCCGATTCCCTCCTCTGGCGCGGTTGCCGGGCTGGTTGTCGCCCTGCTGATTAGCGGCGGTATCCTGACCTGGGCCGGCTTCAACGACCCGCAGGAAGTCAACGGTACGCTGAGCGCTGATGCAACGCCAGCGGCCCCCATCTCCGACGTAGCCGATGGTGACTGGTCGGCGTATGGCCGCAATCAGGAAGGCCAGCGCTACTCGCCGCTGAAGCAGATCAACGCCGATAACGTGAAGAACCTGAAAGAAGCTTGGGTCTTCCGTACGGGCGATCTCAAGCAGCCTAACGATCCGGGTGAAATCACCAATGAAGTCACGCCGATTAAAGTGGGCGACACGCTTTATCTGTGTACCGCTCATCAGCGCCTGTTCGCGCTTGACGCGGCCACCGGTAAAGAAAAGTGGCATTTCGATCCGCAGCTCAACGCTGACCCCTCTTTCCAGCACGTGACCTGTCGCGGCGTTTCATATCATGAAGCCAAAGCGGATAACGCGCCGGCGGATGTGGTTGCCGACTGCCCGCGTCGGATCATTCTTCCGGTCAACGATGGTCGTCTGTTCGCCCTCAATGCCGAAACCGGTAAGCTGTGTGAGTCCTTTGCTAATAAAGGCATTCTCAATCTGCAAACCAACATGCCTGTCACTACGCCGGGTATGTATGAACCAACATCACCGCCGATTATTACCGACAAAACTATCGTCATTGCCGGCGCCGTGACCGATAACTTCTCCACCCGTGAGCCGTCGGGCGTTATCCGTGGCTTTGATGTGAATACCGGTAAACTGCTGTGGGCCTTTGACCCGGGCGCGAAAGATCCCAACGCGATTCCTGATGATGAACATCATTTCACACTGAATTCACCAAACTCCTGGGCGCCAGCGGCCTATGACGCGAAGCTGGATCTGGTCTACCTGCCTATGGGCGTAACCACCCCGGATATCTGGGGCGGCAACCGTACACCTGAACAAGAGCGCTATGCCAGTTCCATCGTGGCGCTGAACGCCACGACCGGTAAACTGGCGTGGAGCTACCAGACCGTTCACCACGATCTGTGGGATATGGATATGCCGTCGCAGCCGACGCTGGCGGATATCGACGTCAACGGTAAAACCGTGCCGGTGATTTACGCTCCGGCAAAAACCGGTAATATTTTTGTCCTCGATCGCCGCAACGGTGAACTGGTTGTCCCGGCGCCGGAAAAACCGGTTCCGCAAGGGGCGGCGAAAGGTGACTACGTCGCGAAAACTCAGCCTTTCTCCGACCTGAGCTTCCGTCCGAAGAAAGACCTGACCGGCGCGGACATGTGGGGCGCCACCATGTTCGACCAGCTGGTGTGCCGCGTTATCTTCCATCAGCTGCGCTACGAAGGGATTTTCACCCCGCCGTCAGAACAAGGCACGCTGGTATTCCCGGGTAACCTGGGGATGTTCGAATGGGGCGGCATCTCCGTCGATCCGAACCGCCAGGTGGCGATTGCTAACCCAATGGCGCTGCCGTTTGTCTCAAAACTGATCCCTCGCGGCCCAGGTAACCCGATGGAGCAGCCAAAAGACGCCAAGGGTTCCGGTACCGAAGCCGGTATTCAGCCACAGTACGGTGTCCCTTACGGCGTTACGCTTAATCCGTTCCTGTCACCGTTTGGTCTGCCCTGCAAACAGCCAGCCTGGGGCTATATCTCCGCGCTGGATCTGAAAACCAACGAAGTGGTGTGGAAAAAACGTATCGGTACGCCGCAGGATAGCCTGCCGTTCCCGATGCCGATTAAGCTCCCGTTCACAATGGGTATGCCGATGCTGGGCGGTCCAATTTCGACGGCCGGCAATGTGCTGTTTATCGGCGCGACCGCGGATAACTACCTGCGCGCGTACAATATGAGCAACGGTGAAAAATTATGGCAGGCACGTCTGCCGGCGGGCGGCCAGGCGACGCCGATGACCTATGAAGTGAATGGCAAGCAGTACGTTGTCATCTCTGCGGGCGGTCACGGTTCGTTTGGCACGAAGATGGGCGACTATATCGTCGCTTATGCTTTACCGGACGACGCGAAGTAAAAAACAGAAGGCCCGGTTTCCGGGCCTTCTCTCTATGGTACATCTCTCTCTTTTCTATCGAAGCAAGTCACACGCCCTGCCCTTAGACGGGAAGCGAATTCTACACCGTAAATCCCAGCATCATTCCCGTATCTTCATGCTCCAGCAGATGGCAGTGCGCCATATAGGCATGTTCTTTCGGCGCATCGTGATCAAATTTCACCAGTACTTCACTGACATCGCCTTCAACCCTGACGGTATCTTTCCAGCCGCTCCTGTGGGGTGCCGGCGCTTTACCGTTTTCGGACAAAATACGGAACTGAGTGCCGTGAATATGGAACGGATGCAGCATCTGACCTGCCCCCACGATTAGATACAACACTCAGTTAGTAACGTCGGAATCTTCA
>OKNQ01000036.1_pt1 | contig 91239 bp, 82 predicted proteins | sample 1612851 | NCBI WGS metagenome assembly OKNQ01 (sample SAMN04436821, study PRJEB24849) | human gut metagenome | biome: human gut; feature: NICU; material: stool | host: Homo sapiens | place: USA: Saint Louis, MO | collected 2011-05-26 | reverse complement strand
TGATTGGTCACCTTGCACACGGTAATCTGGAATATAAGCACCCTTACCTGGAAGAACGCGACGTTAAACGCGTGGGCTACCTGGTGGTGTCTACCGACCGTGGTCTGTGCGGTGGCTTGAACATTAACCTGTTCAAAAAGCTGCTGGCGGAAATGAAAGCATGGTCCGATAAAGGCGTTCAGTGCGAACTCGCAATGATCGGCTCCAAGGGCGTGTCGTTCTTTAATTCCGTTAGCGGTAATGTTGTCGCCCAGGTGACGGGTATGGGGGATAACCCATCCCTGTCCGAACTGATTGGTCCGGTAAAAGTGATGTTGCAGGCCTACGATGAAGGCCGTCTGGACAAGCTGTATATTGTCAGCAACAAATTTATTAACACCATGTCTCAGGTTCCAACCATCACTCAGCTGCTGCCGTTACCGGCTTCAGAAGATGGTGAGTTGAAGCGTAAATCCTGGGATTACCTGTATGAACCCGATCCGAAAGCGCTGCTGGATACCCTGCTGCGCCGTTATGTGGAATCTCAGGTTTATCAGGGCGTGGTAGAAAACCTGGCCAGCGAGCAGGCCGCACGTATGGTGGCGATGAAAGCCGCGACCGACAATGGCGGCAGCCTGATTAAAGAGCTGCAGTTGGTATACAACAAAGCTCGTCAGGCCAGCATTACTCAGGAACTCACCGAGATCGTCGGTGGAGCATCCGCGGTATAACCAGGTTAATTCGTAGAGGATTCAAGATGGCTACTGGAAAAATTGTCCAGGTAATCGGCGCCGTGGTCGACGTCGAATTCCCTCAGGATGCCGTACCGCGCGTGTACGAGGCTCTTGAGGTACAAAATGGTAGTGAGAATCTGGTGCTGGAAGTTCAGCAGCAGCTCGGCGGCGGTATTGTTCGTACCATCGCCATGGGTTCTTCCGACGGTCTGCGTCGCGGTCTGGAAGTAAAAGACCTCGAGCATCCGATCGAAGTCCCGGTAGGTAAAGCAACGCTGGGTCGTATCATGAACGTACTGGGCCAACCGGTAGACATGAAAGGCGACATCGGTGAAGAAGAGCGTTGGGCTATCCACCGCGCAGCACCTTCCTACGAAGAGTTGTCAAACTCTCAGGAACTGCTGGAAACCGGCATCAAAGTTATCGACCTGATGTGTCCGTTTGCGAAGGGCGGTAAAGTTGGTCTGTTCGGTGGTGCGGGTGTAGGTAAAACCGTAAACATGATGGAGCTTATTCGTAACATCGCGATCGAGCACTCCGGTTACTCTGTGTTTGCGGGCGTAGGTGAACGTACTCGTGAGGGTAACGACTTCTACCACGAAATGACCGACTCCAACGTTATCGATAAAGTATCCCTGGTGTATGGCCAGATGAACGAGCCGCCGGGAAACCGTCTGCGCGTTGCGCTGACCGGCCTGACCATGGCTGAGAAGTTCCGTGACGAAGGTCGTGACGTTCTGCTGTTCGTCGATAACATCTATCGTTACACCCTGGCCGGTACTGAAGTATCCGCACTGCTGGGTCGTATGCCTTCAGCGGTAGGTTACCAGCCGACTCTGGCGGAAGAGATGGGCGTTCTGCAGGAACGTATCACCTCCACCAAAACTGGCTCTATCACTTCCGTACAGGCGGTATACGTACCTGCGGATGACTTGACTGACCCGTCTCCAGCCACCACCTTTGCGCACCTTGACGCAACTGTGGTACTGAGCCGTCAGATCGCTTCTCTGGGTATCTATCCGGCAGTTGACCCGCTGGACTCCACCAGCCGTCAGCTGGATCCGCTGGTTGTTGGTCAGGAGCACTACGACACCGCTCGTGGCGTTCAGTCCATCCTGCAGCGTTATCAGGAACTGAAAGACATCATCGCCATCCTGGGTATGGATGAACTGTCTGAAGAAGACAAACTGGTGGTAGCGCGTGCTCGTAAGATCCAGCGCTTCCTGTCCCAGCCGTTCTTCGTGGCAGAAGTATTCACCGGTTCTCCGGGTAAATACGTCTCCCTGAAAGACACCATCCGTGGCTTTAAAGGCATCATGGAAGGCGAATACGATCACCTGCCGGAGCAGGCGTTCTACATGGTCGGTTCCATCGAAGAAGCTGTGGAAAAAGCCAAAAAACTTTAACGCCTTAATCGGAGGGTGATATGGCAATGACTTACCACCTGGACGTCGTCAGCGCAGAGCAACAAATGTTCTCTGGTCTGGTCGAGAAAATCCAGGTAACGGGTAGCGAAGGTGAACTGGGTATTTACCCGGGGCACGCGCCGCTGCTCACCGCCATTAAGCCTGGTATGATTCGCATCGTTAAGCAGCACGGTCACGAAGAATTTATCTACCTGTCAGGCGGCATTCTTGAAGTGCAGCCGGGTAGCACGACCGTTCTGGCTGATACGGCAATTCGTGGCCAGGATCTCGACGAAGCGCGAGCCCTGGAAGCGAAACGTAAGGCTGAAGAGCACATTAAGAGCTCTCATGGTGACGTGGACTACGCTCAGGCGTCTGCGGAACTGGCCAAAGCGATCGCTAAACTGCGCGTTATCGAGTTGACCAAAAAAGCGATGTAACACCGGCTTGAACGCTAAAAGCCAGTCTGGTTTCCAGGCTGGCTTTTTTTATGGCTTCGTTTCAGAAAAAACAAAACTAAAAAGCGGGTTTAAAAATTTTGTGATGTATATCTCATTTTTGTTGATCGTTTAAAAGATGAAGCGTAGACTTGTTTTTGTGATGTGAGTCACAAAAAAATTCATCAAAAACGTAATCGCTATCCAGGAAGAGATCATGAAACTGCTTAATAAAATCGTCGCTTTCTTCAGTGCTATGAACGTAACCTTCGGTACGTTCAACCACTAAGAAGTCAACTTTCCAGACTGTTTTTGCGCTGTACCGCTAACTAAAACGACAACACATGCGGTGTGAAACAGACAGAAAGTGAAAAGGTCGCCCCAGGGCGACCTTTATGTTTTTCACGTATAGCGGGTTAGTTGCGGCTGAGGAAGTTACCGGTGTTGAAGCTGCCGTCGGCCTCACGCGTCAGCGGGTCCGGCAGCGCCAGCGTCTGATAATCGGCGCTGTTAATGCGCTTGCCCTGAGCGTTGATGCTTCTGCCGCCGTGGATAAAATAGTTGCTATCGTCAACATTCCCGACAACGGCATCGTCATATTTCCCAGGCTGGCTGCGCAGGGAAAGGTTCTCGCTGAAGGTGCCCTGCGTTTCCGGCGCACCGTACGGACTCGGGCGGAACAGGTAGTTAAAGCGCTGGTTATCTACCGCGACGTTGTTAACCACCACCAGCTTGCCGGGGTTAAAGTTGTCGGTAAAACCGTCCAGATGGTTATCGATGGCGATGCTGTTACGTACCTCGTGGGCGACCGGCTGCCCTTCCCCACCGAGCTTAAACCCGTTACTGGTATTATTGCGGGCAATAGAGTTCTCGATCGCCACAACGCCGTTTGCACCGTCCTCAATTTTATTAAACAGGTCGAAACCGTCGTCGATATTATCGTGCGAGTAACAGCCCTCCAGCCGGTTACCCTCTCCTACGCGCATTTTCACCGCGAAGCCGTCGGCGTTAATTTTGCCCGGATCCTCGTTACTAAAGGATTCAGAATTCACTACCCGGTTAAAGCTGGCCCACAGCGGGCGTCCAACATCCGCCGGAGAGGAAATTTGAATGCCGGTATCATCGTTACGATACGCGGTGACGTTCTCGATCAGGTTATGGCTGCCCTGTACGCGCAGGCTCTTGTCCGTAATCTCAATCCCATCGATATGCCAGTAGCTGGCATCCAGCAGCAGCCCGTGAATCACCGCTTTTCCGTCGGCTTTTAGCGTTTTGATTTTGTCCTTCAGGCCGCTGGCGCTGACAGGAATGGCCGTTTGCGGGTAATCTCCGGCGGCTAATACAATTTGCCCGCCGGGCGGGACGAGTTTGATAGCGGAGACGAAATCCAGCGGCGAGTCCGCCGTCCCTTTTGCCTGAGATTGTCCCTCTGGCGCGGCGTAGAGCGTATTGCCTGTCACTTGGGGACTCTGTTCAACCGTCAGCGTCTGGGTCAGCGTTTCCGCGCCGGTAGCCGGAGTGAAGCGGATTTCGAACGTGCTTTTATCTTTCAGTACGGCAGGCTGGGTAAACATTTCCCCGGCCTTCACGGTTTTATCCTGCCCGATCACCACTTCATCCTGACGAACGGTGATGCGCCCATCGCTGTTGGTGCGCGCCTGTAGGATGTAAGCTTTGCTCTGGCTTACTGTTCCCGAAGCAATTTGCATAACCGGCGGCCAGCCTTTAGCGATATACGGCGCGGAGGGAACCGTATGTGCCGCTGAGGTGGTGAGCGAGGCGTTGCTGACGGTGATTTTTGCATTACGTGAGGCGAAGAAGCCGACGTAGTAATGTTCTTTATCCTGCCGGGCAACCAGATCGGCGTGAGGAACCTGCTGGCTTACCCATTCATTACTGCCCGTTGCTGCCCATGAGGTAATAAACCCGTCGTTGGTGCGTTCCAGTCTGAGCTGGAACGTCGGCGTTTGCTGGATATCGATTTTCTCTTTATAGCTCTGACGCTTTATTGATGCGCCCGCATTGCCCCACGGTTGGGTTATCCCTTCCCGGCTGATAGCCTGCAATTTGATATGTGAGCCATCTTTTTTATCCTGCGTCATAATGGCGTTCATCACCATATTGGATGCCGCCGGAAACTCTTCGTAGCCGACCTTCAGCGGCTGTTGACGCGGAACTCCTATTACATCGCGGACCAGCAGTCCCGCACCTTCCTGTGCCGCAGGACGCGCGCCATTTTCCGGGCCAAACTGATTGACGGTCACCGTAGCCTGCAGGATAAAATTCTGGCTGGTCGGTAGCCGGGTGTAAAAGAAGGTCAGTCCGTCGTGAGAATTGGCTATTTTACCTCCCCGGCTCTCGATGGTAATGGGCTGGCTGAGGTCGGCGACGTCCTGCGGCGTCAGTTTTTTTCCGGCGATGGTGACATCGTTGACGCCAATTTTTTCCGGCAGAACATTCGAGGAAAAATTGCTGTCGGTAGATTGCCCAAAGGCGATTGCCCGCCACTGATGACCATCGTTGGCCTGCAGCGGTAGCGCGATCATCGTACTGCAAAGGGTTAATGCCAAAGGTATTTTGTTATTCATTCTTTTCTCCTGGGTAATTATTAACCGGCATTATCAGGAAAATGAAATGGTGTTTCTATTTATCACGTCACAATTAATGAATATTAAAACTGTGTTTTATTTTATGGGTTTTCTTTATTTACCCGCCAAAAAAACAGCAAAAGCAGAGGGATAGCCGGCATTGCCACTCATTAAAATGCTTTTTTTGCGCTAAACGGGTTTGCGCTGACTAAAAATACCCACCTAAAATGGTGTATAGCGTTACGCTTGTGCATTTTATCTTCGTCTCGTTTCATGATGAAAAATATGTAGATATTTCAACGTGAAAGGCTTTTACTTTTCGTTCCAACAGCAGTCAGGATGCGTATGTCAAACAGTCCGATGAGCGTGGTTATTCTTGCCGCTGGCAAAGGTACCCGCATGTATTCCGATCTTCCTAAGGTGTTGCATTCGCTGGCCGGGAAGCCAATGGTGCAGCATGTTATTGATGCAGCTAAAGAATTAGGCGCTTCCGCCGTACATCTGGTGTACGGGCACGGCGGCGATCTGCTTCGCCAGACGCTGCACGAAGATAACCTCAACTGGGTCCTGCAGGCCGAACAGCTAGGCACCGGCCACGCCATGCAGCAGGCGGCGCCGTTCTTCAGCGATGATGAAGATATCCTGATGCTGTACGGCGACGTGCCGCTCATTTCCGTCGAAACATTGAAGCGTCTGCGGGAAGCGAAACCGCAGGGCGGCATCGGTCTGTTGACGGTGAAGCTTGATGATCCGACCGGCTACGGCCGCATCACGCGCGATAACGGCGCGGTGACGGGCATTGTCGAGCATAAAGACGCCAGCGACGAGCAGCGCCGGATTCAGGAAATTAATACCGGGATTCTGGTCGCCAATGGCGCGGATCTTAAACGCTGGCTGGCTAAGCTCACCAACAACAACGTTCAGGGTGAATACTACATCACCGATATTATCGCCATGGCCTATGAAGAAGGTCGTGAAATTGCCGCTGTTCATCCTCAGCGTCTAAGCGAAGTGGAAGGCGTGAATAACCGCCTGCAGCTCTCCCGGCTTGAGCGCGTCTGGCAGTTTGAAAAGGCTGAAGAACTGCTGCTCGCGGGCGTTATGCTGCGCGATCCGGCGCGTTTTGATCTGCGCGGCGTGCTGAAACACGGGCGCGATGTCGAAATTGATACTAACGTTATCTTCGAAGGTGACGTGGTGCTGGGGGATCGGGTAAAGATTGGCACCGGCTGCGTCATCAAGAACAGCATCATTGGTGATGATTGCGAGATCAGCCCCTATACCGTGGTAGAGGATGCTCATCTGGCAGCCGCCTGTACCATTGGGCCGTTCGCGCGGCTGCGCCCAGGCGCTGAGCTTCTCGAAGGCGCGCACGTCGGCAACTTTGTTGAAATTAAAAAGGCGCGTCTGGGTAAAGGCACGAAGGCCGGGCATCTCTCCTATCTCGGAGACGCCGAGATAGGCGATAACGTGAATATCGGCGCGGGCACCATCACCTGTAACTATGATGGCGCAAATAAGCATAAAACGGTGATCGGCGATGACGTGTTTGTTGGCTCAGACAGCCAGCTGGTCGCTCCGGTGACCGTCGGCAAGGGGGTCACCATTGCCGCAGGAACAACGGTAACGCGTAACGTTGCCGATAATGAATTAGTGTTAAGCCGCGTGCCGCAGGTTCATAAACAGGGCTGGCAGCGCCCGGTGAAGAAAAAGTAACGCTATTTCTCTTTCGCCCTTTTCGGGGAAAGAGCGGGGTGAGGGGATAAAATAATCCTCCCCCCACGGCAGTACCCATAAAAATAACCCCACTCTCTACAAGGCTCGGGGCGCCCGAAAATACGGGTAAACAGGTTGACCGACAACGTATGGCATACAGCCAAAATCGGAATTAAAAACTATGTGTGGAATTGTTGGCGCAGTCGCGCAGCGTGATATTGCTGAAATCCTTCTCGAAGGTTTACGTCGTCTGGAATACCGCGGTTATGACTCCGCCGGTCTGGCCGTCGTCGATAACGAAGGTCATATGAACCGCGTTCGCCGCCTCGGGAAAGTACAGATGCTGGCCCAGGCGCTGGAAGAACATCCGTTGCACGGCGGTACCGGGATTGCCCATACCCGTTGGGCGACGCACGGCGAACCGTCTGAAGGTAACGCGCATCCGCATGTTTCTGACCATATTGTGGTGGTGCATAACGGGATTATCGAAAACCATGAGCCGCTGCGCGAGCTGTTGCAGTCGAGGGGCTACGTTTTCGCCTCCGAGACTGACACGGAGGTTATTGCGCACCTGGTTCACTGGGAGCTGGAACAGGGCGGTACTCTGCGTGATGCGGTTCTGCGGACTATCCCGCAGCTGCGCGGCGCTTATGGCACCGTGATCATGGATTCCCGCGATCCGGGTACGCTGCTGGCCGCTCGTTCAGGAAGCCCGCTGGTGATTGGCCTGGGGATGGGGGAAAACTTCATTGCCTCCGATCAGCTGGCGCTGCTGCCGGTTACCCGCCGCTTTATCTTCCTCGAAGAGGGCGATATTGCGGAAGTCACCCGCCGTTCCGTGACTCTCTTTGATAAATCCGGCGCCGAAGTGCAGCGCCCGGATATTGAATCCAGTCTGCAGTACGACGCGGGCGATAAAGGTATCTATCGTCACTATATGCAGAAAGAGATCTACGAGCAGCCGAACGCTATCAAAAATACCCTCTCCGGGCGCATTAGCCACGGCGAGGTTGATTTAAGCGAGCTGGGCCCGCAGGCTAACGAGCTGCTGTCTAAGGTCGAGCATATTCAGATCATCGCCTGCGGCACCTCCTACAACTCAGGTATGGTGTCCCGCTACTGGTTTGAGTCGCTGGCAGGGGTGCCGTGCGATGTTGAAATCGCCTCCGAGTTCCGCTATCGCAAATCGGCCGTACGTCGCAACAGCCTGATGATCACCCTCTCTCAGTCCGGCGAGACGGCGGACACCCTCGCCGGCCTGCGCCTGTCGAAAGAGCTGGGCTATCTGGGGTCGCTGGCGATTTGTAACGTGCCTGGATCATCCCTGGTGCGTGAGTCCGATCTGGCGATGATGACCAACGCCGGGACGGAAATCGGCGTCGCCTCGACTAAAGCCTTCACGACGCAGCTGACCGTTCTGCTGATGCTGGTGGCGAAACTGGCGCGACTCAAAGGCCAGGATGCGTCGATTGAACATGATATCGTGCATGGCCTGCAGGCGCTGCCGAGCCGCATTGAGCAGGTGCTTTCGCAGGACAAGCGTATTGAGGCGCTGGCTGAGAACTTCTCTGACAAACACCACGCGCTGTTCCTTGGCCGCGGCGATCAGTATCCCATTGCCCTGGAAGGGGCGCTGAAGCTGAAAGAGATCTCCTATATTCATGCGGAAGCCTATGCTGCCGGCGAGCTGAAGCATGGTCCGCTGGCGCTGATTGACGCTGAAATGCCGGTGGTGGTGGTCGCGCCGAACAACGAACTGCTGGAAAAATTGAAATCCAACATTGAAGAGGTTCGCGCTCGCGGCGGCCAGCTGTACGTTTTTGCTGACGGCGATGCGGGTTTCACCGGCAGCGACAATATGCACATCATTGAGATGCCGCATGTTGAAGAGGCGATCGCGCCAATCTTCTATACCGTACCGCTGCAGCTGCTGGCGTATCACGTCGCGCTGATCAAAGGGACTGACGTTGACCAGCCGCGTAACCTGGCGAAATCAGTTACCGTGGAATAACGATTTTACAGCGCTGAAAGGGTTGCCGTCCGGCGGCCCTTTTTATTTGCGGCGAACAGCGAGATCCCACCCGCTTTATGACAGCCTGTCATTTTTGAGACGCTTTTGCGCTGTCATAAAAATAAAATTTTCCGCTAATCTTTCTATCATTAACCATAGTAACAATATGATTTGTATTGTTTTTATTTAACGTAAATTCCCGTCTTTTTGCTTGTCATAAAACTGTAATAATTCGTACATTTTACTGTCACCTGTTTGTCCTATTTTGCTCACCATAGCTTCGAAACAATGGTTTACGAATCCAGCAGGAGACATTATGAACGTTATGCGTACCACCGTCGCAACAGTTGTCGCCGCGACCTTATCGATGAGCGCTTTCTCTGTTTTTGCAGCAGCAAGCCTGACTGGCGCAGGTGCAACTTTCCCCGCGCCGGTGTATGCCAAATGGGCAGATACCTATAACAAGGAAACGGGTAATAAAGTCAATTACCAGGGTATCGGCTCCTCTGGCGGCGTAAAACAAATTACGGCCAACACCGTAGACTTCGGTGCTTCTGATGCCCCTCTTGCTGATGACAAGCTGGCTCAGGAAGGTCTGTTCCAGTTTCCGACCGTTATCGGCGGCGTAGTGCTGGCAATTAACCTGCCTGGCGTGAAATCCGGTGAGCTGGTGCTTGACGGTAAAACGCTGGGTGATATCTACCTGGGCAAAATCAAAAAATGGGATGACGCGGCGATTGCTAAGCTCAACCCGGGCATGAAGCTGCCTTCTCAGAACATCGCGGTGGTTCGTCGTGCTGATGGTTCCGGTACTTCCTTCGTTTTTACCAGCTATCTGGCGAAGGTGAACGAAGAGTGGAAATCTAAAATCGGCGCGGGCTCAACCGTTAACTGGCCGACCGGTCTGGGCGGTAAAGGCAACGACGGCATCGCCGCGTTCGTTCAGCGTCTGCCGGGCTCTATCGGCTACGTAGAATATGCCTACGCAAAACAGAACAACCTCGCTTACACCAAACTGCTGTCCGCCGATGGCAAGCCGGTGAGCCCGACTGAAGATAACTTCGCTAACGCGGCGAAAGAAATCGACTGGAGCAAATCCTTTGCACAGGATCTGACGAATCAGAAAGGCGACAACGCATGGCCGATCACTTCAACCACCTTCATTCTGGTCCACAAGGCTTCCAACAAGCCAGAGCAGACCGCCGAAGTGCTGAAGTTCTTCGACTGGGCGTATAAAAACGGCGGTAAAGAAGCCAACGCGCTGGACTATGCTACCCTGCCGGAAAGCGTGGTTGAGCAAGTTCGCGCGGCATGGAAGACCAACGTAAAGGACAGCAGCGGTAAAGCGCTGTACTAATACCCGTCAGCCTTCGAGCTACAGGTGCGTTGGCAGCGCTTGTTCACCCCGGTCACATAGCCCATCTATGTTCCCGGGGATCCACAAGCCAGCTGCCTGCCTGCAGCTCGAATTATTTAGGGTATGGCATTACCTTTGCCAGAAAGATCAGTAAACTACGATTTTTTCTGGCCCGAAACTGAAGAGTAACTTATGGCTGCAACCAAGCCGGCATTTAACCCTCCGGGGAAAAAGGGTGACATAATTTTCAGCGTGCTGGTAAAACTGGCGGCGCTGATTGTGCTATTGATGCTTGGCGGCATCATCGTCTCCCTTATCATTTCGTCCTGGCCAAGCATTGAGAAATTTGGCTTTGCCTTTCTGTGGACCAAAGAGTGGGATGCACCGAACCAGATTTTCGGCGCCCTGGTACCCATTTACGGGACGCTGGTCACCTCATTTATCGCGCTGCTGATCGCCGTACCGGTGAGCTTCGGTATCGCGCTGTTCCTGACGGAACTGTCACCCGCCTGGCTGAAGCGCCCGCTGGGTATCGCTATTGAGCTGCTGGCTGCGATCCCCAGTATCGTTTACGGCATGTGGGGCCTGTTTATTTTCGCCCCGCTGTTTGCGACCTATTTTCAGGAGCCGGTTGGCAACGTTCTGTCGACCATTCCGTTCGTTGGCGCGCTCTTTGCGGGCCCGGCATTTGGTATCGGTATTCTGGCGGCGGGCGTGATTCTGGCCATCATGATCATTCCTTACATAGCGGCCGTTATGCGTGACGTCTTTGAACAGACGCCGGTGATGATGAAAGAGTCCGCCTACGGTATCGGCTGCACAACGTGGGAAGTTATCTGGCGTATCGTTCTGCCTTTCACCAAAAACGGCGTGATCGGCGGGGTAATGCTCGGTCTGGGGCGCGCGCTGGGGGAAACCATGGCGGTGACCTTTATTATCGGCAACACCTACCAGCTTGATAGCGCTTCGTTATATATGCCGGGCAACAGCATTACCTCCGCGCTGGCGAATGAGTTTGCCGAAGCGGAAACCGGACTGCACGTTGCCGCATTGATGGAGCTGGGCCTGATTCTGTTCGTTATCACCTTTATTGTTCTGGCCGCATCGAAGTTTATGATCATGCGCCTGGCTAAGAATGAGGGGGCTCGCTAATGGCGATGATTGAATTACAAACAACCGCGGAGCTGGCGGAATCCCGTCGCAAAATGCAGGCAAAACGCCGCATGAAAAACCGTCTCGCCCTGACGCTATCGATGGCGACCATGGCGTTTGGTCTGTTCTGGCTGATCTGGATCCTGATGTCCACCGTCACCCGCGGCATCGACGGCATGAGCCTGGCGCTGTTTACTGAAATGACGCCGCCGCCAAATACGGCGGGCGGTGGTCTGGCAAACGCCCTGGCGGGCAGCGGATTGCTGATCCTCTGGTCGACGGTTATCGGTACCCCGCTGGGGATTCTGGCGGGGATTTATCTGGCGGAATATGGCCGTAAATCCTTGCTGGCCGAAGTGATTCGTTTTATTAACGATATCCTGCTTTCCGCGCCGTCGATTGTCGTCGGTCTGTTTGTTTACACCATCGTCGTTGCGCAGATGCAGCACTTTTCCGGCTGGGCGGGCGTGATTGCGCTGGCGCTGCTGCAGGTGCCTATCGTTATTCGTACTACTGAAAACATGCTGAAGCTGGTTCCGGACAGCCTGCGTGAGGCGGCATATGCGTTGGGTACGCCGAAGTGGCGCATGATCTCTGCGATCACCCTGAAAGCATCGGTATCGGGCATTATGACCGGTATTCTGCTGGCCATCGCTCGTATCGCCGGGGAAACGGCGCCGCTGCTGTTTACCGCGCTCTCCAACCAGTTCTGGAGCACCGACATGATGCAGCCGATTGCGAACCTGCCGGTGACGATTTTCAAATTTGCCATGAGTCCCTTTGCGGAGTGGCAGCAACTGGCATGGGCCGGGGTCTTGATTATCACCCTGTGCGTATTGCTGCTGAACATTCTGGCGCGCGTTGTTTTCGCGAAGAATAAACACGGTTAATTTTTGCGGCGCGGCGAAACGCGGCGCCGAATGAGGAAAAGAACGAGATGAGTATGGTGAATGCGACCCCGGGTAAACTTTCAGTTCGTAACCTGAATTTCTACTACGGAAAATTCCATGCCCTGAAAAACATCAACCTGGATATTACCAAAAACCAGGTTACGGCGTTTATCGGACCGTCAGGATGCGGTAAATCCACGCTGCTGCGTACGTTCAACAAAATGTTTGAGCTGTACCCGGAGCAGCGTGCGGAAGGCGAAATTCTGCTCGATGGTGATAATATTCTGACCAACACCCAGGATATCGCCCTGCTGCGCGCCAAAGTGGGGATGGTGTTCCAGAAGCCGACGCCGTTCCCGATGTCGATTTATGACAACATCGCCTTTGGCGTGCGCCTGTTTGAGAAGCTTTCCCGCACGGATATGGATGAGCGCGTGCAGTGGGCATTGACCAAAGCCGCATTGTGGAATGAAACCAAAGATAAACTGCATCAGAGCGGATATTCTCTCTCCGGTGGCCAGCAGCAGCGTCTGTGCATCGCGCGCGGTATCGCTATTCGTCCGGAAGTTCTGCTGCTGGATGAGCCCTGCTCGGCGCTGGACCCGATCTCTACCGGGCGTATTGAAGAGCTGATCACTGAACTGAAACAGGATTACACCGTCGTTATCGTGACCCACAACATGCAGCAGGCCGCGCGTTGCTCCGACCATACGGCATTTATGTATCTTGGCGAGCTGATTGAATTCAGCAACACGGACGATCTGTTTACCAAGCCCGCTAAGAAGCAAACTGAAGATTATATTACTGGCCGCTACGGTTGATTGCCCTTCTGCTACCAGGCTCTAACCTATTGGGCAATCAGGAGATACTATGGATAACCTAAATCTTAACAAACATATTTCCGGCCAGTTCAATGCTGAACTGGAGTACATCCGCACCCAGGTCATGACCATGGGTGGGCTGGTGGAGCAGCAGCTTTCTGATGCGATCACCGCGATGCATAACCAGGACAGCGAACTGGCAAAGCGCGTTATTGACGGCGACAAGCAGGTCAATATGATGGAAGTGGCGATCGATGAGGCCTGCGTGCGCATCATCGCCAAGCGTCAGCCGACCGCCAGCGACCTGCGTCTGGTGATGGCGATTATTAAAACCATCGCCGAGCTGGAACGCATCGGCGACGTCGCGGATAAAATCTGCCGCACCGCGCTGGAAAAATTCTCCCAGCAGCATCAGCCGCTGCTGGTGAGCCTGGAATCGCTGGGGCGCCACACCGTGCAGATGCTGCATGATGTGCTGGACGCCTTTGCGCGTATGGACCTTGATGAAGCGGTGCGTATTTATCGCGAAGATAAGAAAGTCGACCAGGAATATGAAGGCATCGTGCGCCAGCTGATGACCTATATGATGGAAGATTCGCGCACCATTCCAAGCGTCCTGACCGCCCTGTTCTGCGCCCGCTCGATTGAGCGTATCGGCGACCGTTGTCAGAACATCTGCGAATATATTTTCTACTTCGTCAAAGGTCAGGATTTCCGTCATGTTGGCGGCGACGAGCTGGATAAACTGCTGGCAGGGAAAGATCCTAAAGAGTAATAAATCACAGAGACTAATTCTGATAAAGGATTTATCAGAATTAGTTATGATTAATGTTACTCCTGTTTTTAATTAACAAAATTGGTGCGATTGTCGTCACAAATAATAATTTCATCAATTGTGGTTTGATTTTAATAGCGTAACAATACGGTACATTAATCGGGTGACTTGTTGCGGCAAGGCTCGAATAAAACTCTGGATTGTTACTGCGCAAGCAGGCAAAACCTGACATCACCGTTAACCTGGTGATGTCAGGTTTTTTTTTGCCAGATAATCCGCCATCAGCCGATGAAAGGGATTGTTACCGCAGCGCGGGCAAAACCTGAAGCAAGCCTCCTCTGTTTTCTGCAGGGGGATTGCTTCAGGTTTTTTTTGATTTGATGCAAGGCTGTTTGTGGGTAAACCAGGATGGTATTAACCGAATAAATAATAGTGCTGGTTTTAATAACGTTATTTTTTCCTTAAGGGGAAGCACCTTTTCGGTAACAAGCTTCATTCGATAGAAAAATAAAAATACGCCTTCGCGTTAGTTGACATTTTATCGCGATATTCAGTTGCACCTGTTTTTATATAAAGGGAACTTATGTTTAAAAGAAATCTGATTACCTCGGCCATACTTATTATGGCGCCGCTCGCTTATACAACCCATGCTATGGCGGAATCGCTAACCGTTGAACAGCGTCTTGAGCTTCTGGAGAAGGCGCTTAAGGATACGCAGAGCGAACTAAAAAAATATCAAGATGAAGAGAAGGCCAGAAATCGACTCTGGATTGCCAGTACGCAGCCTGGCGCACCTGAGCAGAGTGCGCCCGCACCGGCCGGCGGCGCTGCAAAACCGGCGGCGGTTCTGGTGAAAAACGAACAGCCCGCGGCTAACGGTGAGTCCATTTATAGCTCGATGACAATGAAGGATTTCAGCAAGTTTGTGAAGGATGAAATTGGCTTCAGCTATAACGGCTATTACCGTTCCGGCTGGGGGACCGCATCCCATGGTTCACCTAAGTCCTGGGCGATTGGCTCGCTGGGTCGCTTTGGTAATGAATATTCGGGCTGGTTTGATTTACAACTTAAGCAGCGGGTCTATCAGGAAGGCAATAAGCGGGTTGATGCGATCGTGATGCTTGACGGCAACGTCGGGCAGCAGTATTCCTCCGGCTGGTTTGGCGATAACGCTGGCGGCGAGAACTATATGCAGTTCTCTGATATGTACGTCAACACCAAAGGTTTCCTGCCATTCGCGCCGGAAGCGGATTTCTGGGTGGGTAAGCACGGTGCGCCGAAAATTGAAATCCAGATGCTGGACTGGAAAACGCAAAGAACCGATGCCGCAGCCGGCGTTGGCCTTGAAAACTGGAAAGTGGGCGCGGGTAAATTTGATATCGCGCTGGTGCGTGAGGATGTTGATGACTACAACCGTACGTTGACCAAAAGCCAGCAAATTAACACCAATACTATTGATATTCGTTATAAAGAGATCCCGCTTTGGGATAAGGCGTCATTGATGGTCAGCGGCCGGTATGTCGCGGCAAATCAGAGCTCATCCGAGAAATATAATGAAGGTAATAATGGATATTATGAATGGAAAGATACCTGGATGGCGGGGACGTCGTTAACGCAGAAATTTGATAACGGCGGATTTAACGAATTTTCCTTCCTGCTGGCAAATAACTCCATCGCCAGCAGCTTCTCGCGCTACGCGGGATCCAGCCCGTATACCACATTCAACGGCAGATACTATGGCGATCATACCAACGGCACCGCCGTTCGCTTGACCTCGCAGGGGGAAACCTATTTGAGTGATGACATCATTATGGCGAACGCCATCGTTTACTCCTTTGGTAATGATGTCTACAGCTACGAGACCGGCGCGCACTCCGATTTTGAGTCTCTTCGCGCCGTCGTGCGCCCGGCCTGGATCTGGGATAAATATAATCAGACCGGCGTTGAATTGGGCTATTTCAAGCAGCAGAACAAAGATAGTACCGGCAAGAAATATAACGAATCCGGCTACAAAACTACCCTGTTCCATACCTTTAAAGTGAATACCAGTATGCTGACCTCCCGCCCGGAAATTCGTTTCTATGCGACTTATATTAAAGCGAAGGATATCGACCTGGATAAGGCGGCTAACAGCAATACCAGCAGCATTTTTGAAGATGGTAAGAACGATCAGTTTGCCGTTGGCGCTCAGGCTGAAATCTGGTGGTAAGGCTGGCAACGGTCAGGACAAAATTCTAAAGAGGATTAACGATGAAACGACATGCTATTTACTTCGCTCTGGCGCTGGCGGGCGCGGCGTTTACCGCTCATGCCGCGCCGTTTCCGGCCACGCCGAGCGCGGCGATCCCGGTCAGCCAGTATATTACCCAGGTTAACGCCGATAAGAGTATCACCTTCCGCCTGTTTGCCCCGGATGCAAAACGGGTGTCCGTGGTAACGGGGGCAACGCCGGATACCTTTGTCTCGCATGATATGAGCAAAGATGAGCAGGGGGTCTGGACATGGAAAAGCGATGCGCTGGCTCCCAATCTCTACGAATACTATTTTGATGTCGACGGATTCCGTTCCGTCGATACCGGTAGCCGCTATCAGAAGCCACAGCGTCAGGTGAATACCAGCCTGATCCTGGTCCCCGGCAGCATTCTTGACGATCGCGCGGTCGCTCACGGCGAGCTACGAACCCTGACCTATCATTCAAAGGCGCTGAACGCTGAGCGTCGCGTCTACGTGTGGACGCCGCCAGGCTATACCGGTACCGGCGAACCGCTGCCGGTGCTCTATTTCTATCACGGTTTTGGCGACAGCGGACTGTCGGCCATCGACCAGGGCCGTATTCCACAAATCATGGATAACCTGCTGGCGGAAGGCAAAATCAAGCCCATGCTGGTGGTGGTGCCGGATACCGAAACCGATATTCCTGACGCGGTTGCGGAAAACTTCCCGCCGCAGGAGCGGCGTAAAACCTTCTATCCGCTGAATGCGAAAGCGGCTGATAAAGAGCTGATGAACGATATTATTCCGCTGATTGATGCGCGCTTTAACGTGCGTAAAGACGCGGACGGCCGGGCGCTTGCCGGGCTGTCGCAGGGCGGTTATCAGGCGCTGGTCTCCGGAATGAACCATCTGGAGAGCTTCGGCTGGCTGGCGACGTTCAGCGGCGTAACGACAACCACGGTACCGGATGCCGGCGTCGAGGCGCAGCTACACAACCCACAGGCGATCAACAAGCAGCTGCGTAACTTTACCGTCGTCGTGGGCGAGAAAGACGTGGTTACCGGCAAGGATATCGCCGGGCTGAAAGCGGAGCTGGAGAAGCAGAAAATCAACTTTGATTACCATGAGTATCCGGGCCTGAACCATGAAATGGACGTCTGGCGTCCCGCCTACGCTGAATTCGTACAGAAGTTGTTCAAATAGCATGAAGGAGCCAGTTCGCTGGCTCCTTATCTTCAATACCTTGAGGGAGACAATATGAAATTAATCGTGACGGAAGATTATGCAGAGATGAGCCTGGTCGCCAGCCATCACGTTCTGGGCTACATCACCGCGCCGCGCAGGGTGAACCTGGCGGTAACGGCAGGCAGTACGCCGAAGAAAATGTATGAACATCTGACGGCCGCGGTTAAAGGTAAATCGTTCTATTCTCAGGTCCATTATTACAACTTTGACGAGATTCCGTTCCGCGGACAGGATCGTGAAGGCGTGACCATTTCCAATCTGCGCAGCCTGTTTTTCACCCCCGCGCAAATCTCTGAAGAGAATATCCACCCGCTCAGCCATGAAAACTTCAGGCATCACGACCAGCGGTTACAGGACGAAGGGGGCCTCGATCTGATAGTGATGGGCCTCGGCGCTGACGGCCATTTTTGCGGTAATTTGCCGAATACCACGCGCTTCCACGATGCGACGGTGGAAGTCTCTATCGTCGGCGATATGGTGGATCTTGTCGCTCACGGCGAGATGGACGGCGACTTCTCTGCGGTGCCGGATAGCTACGTCACGATGGGGCCAAAAAGCGTCATGGCGGCGAAAAACCTGCTGCTTATCGTCAGCGGCGCGGCAAAAGCGCAGGCGCTAAGGCAGGTGATTGAAGGCGAAGTCAGCGAGCGGGTTCCGGCTTCGGTGCTGAAATTACATCCTTCCCTGGTAATTGTGGCTGATAAAGCGGCGGCTGCGGAATTGAGTCAACCGTAATCCACTTTCAGCGTAGCGCAGGCGGGACGCGCCCTGATAGCGCTACGCTCCAGGTTTATCGCGTTATATTCCAGCCGCGCGCCTGCCATAGCTCAGGTAGCTCTTCGAGGCGGGTAAACGTCGTCACCTTCGGATGTTCGATCGGCTTATTATGCGGATCGGCGCAGAAGTAGAACACTTCCATGCCGGCGGCGATCCCCGACTGCGCGCCTGCGCTGGAGTCGTCGACAAGAATGCAGTTCTTGACGTTAACGTTCATCGCTTTTGCGGCATGCAGCATCAGGGCCGGATCGGGCTTCCAGCGCTGGATATCGTAGCCGCTGTACAGACGCTCCGGGAAATGGTGCAGCATTGCGGTTTTACCGAGAGAGTGCTGCATTTTGCTCACCGGGCCGTTGGAGACCACGCACATCGGCACGCTGACCGCGTCCAGCAGCGCCTGTGCGCCAGAAATGACTTCCAGTTCAGTATCAAACAGGCGCGCGACTTCATCGCGGTACACCGGCTCAAGGGTCGCCTTGTCCAGATTAACGCCGTACTCCGCGTTAATGGTGTCGATAATCTCGTACAGCTTAACGCCTTTGAAGCGCTTAAAAATCTCGTCTAAATCCAGCGTAATGCCGAATTCCCTGAACATGTGAACGTAGGCGCGGGAGCAGATCACCTCGCTGTCGACCAGCGTGCCGTCACAGTCGAAAAATACTGCTTCTGGTTGGGTCATGTCGTTTCCATTTTAATAAGTTAACGTTTTCGTCTTGCTGATTAGTGAGACGCAATCGTTGCCGTATAAGCAAAATCGATGAAAAAAAGTATCTCACAACCGCCCTTATTGTCGCATTTTGGTATAGGATAGCGACGAATTTTCCCTCCTTTGTTCGGAAACCGATAATGAGTCAACAACAAACCAGCCAGTCATCTGGCCCGGGTCTGCTGGAGCGCGTGTTCAAACTACGTGAACACGGCACGACGGCACGCACCGAAGCGATTGCAGGTTTCACCACTTTTCTGACAATGGTGTACATCGTTTTTGTTAACCCACAGATCCTCGGCGTGGCGGGTATGGATACCAGCGCCGTGTTCGTCACAACCTGTCTGATCGCCGCGTTCGGCAGCATCATGATGGGCCTGTTCGCTAACCTTCCGGTGGCCCTGGCGCCGGCGATGGGGCTGAACGCCTTCTTTGCTTTTGTCGTGGTACAGGCAATGGGCCTGCCGTGGCAGGTCGGGATGGGCGCGATTTTCTGGGGGGCGGTTGGCCTGCTGCTGTTGACGATTTTCCGCGTACGCTACTGGATGATCGCCAATATCCCGGTTAGCCTGCGTATCGGTATCACCAGCGGTATTGGCCTGTTCATCGGTATGATGGGCCTGAAGAACGCCGGCGTGATCGTCGCCAACCCGGAAACCCTGGTGAGCATCGGCAACCTGACGTCCCACAGCGTACTGCTGGGCATTCTTGGCTTCTTTATTATTGCGATTCTGGCTTCCCGCAACATCCACGCCGCGGTGCTGGTTTCTATCGTGGTTACCACGCTGCTGGGCTGGCTGCTGGGCGACGTTCACTACACCGGCATCGTATCCATGCCGCCGAGCGTCACGACGGTCATTGGGCATGTTGACCTGGCAGGCTCGCTGAATCTCGGCCTGGCGGGCGTGATCTTCTCGTTTATGCTGGTGAACCTGTTCGACTCCTCCGGTACCCTGATCGGCGTGACCGATAAAGCTGGTCTGGCCGATGTGCAGGGCAAGTTCCCGCGGATGAAGCAGGCGCTGTTTGTCGATAGCGTCTCGTCCGTTGCGGGCTCCTTTATCGGCACCTCTTCCGTAACCGCCTATATTGAATCTTCCTCGGGCGTTTCCGTAGGCGGACGTACCGGCTTAACCGCCGTGGTCGTTGGTCTCTTGTTCCTGCTGGTGATCTTCCTGTCGCCGCTGGCGGGTATGGTCCCGGCCTATGCCGCAGCCGGCGCGCTGATTTACGTTGGCGTCCTGATGACCTCTAGCCTGGCGCGCGTGAAGTGGGATGATTTAACCGAATCAGTGCCGGCGTTTATTACCGCCGTGATGATGCCGTTTAGCTTCTCCATTACGGAAGGTATTGCCTTAGGCTTTATCTCTTACTGCGTAATGAAGATCGGTACCGGTCGACTGCGCGATCTCAGCCCATGCGTGATTGTGGTTTCGCTGCTGTTTGTGCTGAAGATTGTATTTATTGACGCGCATTAATACCCGCGCCGTCACACTCAGCCGTTCTGGCGAGTGTGACGGCGTCTATCAGGCTTTAACCCGCTGAATATATTCGGCAAAGGCGCTAAGCTGTCCGCTCAGATGATCGAGCGTACTCTGATCGACGACTTTCCCCTCCTGCGGATCCACTTTGTTCTGAATCACGCCGCCCATAAATTCGGGCTTATTCATCACCATAGCGTCGAGGAATACCAGAATCTGACGCAGGTGATACTGACAGCGCGCACCGCCAATAGCCCCCATCGAACTGGTTTGAATCAGTACCGGCTTACCGGCCAGCGGCTGTTCCGGCAGGCGAGATAGCCAGTCGATGGCGTTTTTCAGGCCGCCGGGCACCGAGTAGTTATATTCCGGCGTAACGATAACCACGCCATCAGCCTCGCGAATTTGCTGAGCGATATCCTGAACGCTTTGTGGGAATCCCTCTTCCTGCTGGACGTCGGCATCATAGAGAGGAATATCGCCAATGGACGGTAACGCGGAAACCGCCATTCCTGCGGGCGCGATGCCGGGGAGGGTACGCGCGACCATGGCATTAAAAGAGCCTTTGCGCAGACTTCCGAGTAACGTAACAACTTTCAACGTATCAGACATGATTGCTCCTTTGCATCATGATGGCCGGGTTATCCGGTCAGTTGAGGGAGAAGGCTTTTTCTACCGGTAAATGAGTGAAACGCATCAGCCGGGCGGACGGCTCTTTGGCGCGAGCCTGCGCGTCGGGCAGGCTGCGCCAGCCCTCTTTACCATTATATTCCCAGACTTTCAGCTGGCCGATATCCGGACTGGCGGCGATGGACCAGACCAGCACCGTTTCGGCATCGCACACCGCTTCGATTGACTGCGTCCCGCTTGTCCGTAATCGTCCGGAGCCCGGAAGAAGCTGGAGGTTAACGGCGTTTTCACCGGTCAGTTTCATGACGCTTTTGCGGAGTGCGTCAAGCTGAGCGCGCGCTTCATCAGGATCGTGCTGGTTGCTAATCCATACCCGCTCATTACTGTTAAAGACGTAGCGGTCGGCGTCGGGCGAGGCATGTAAACTGCGGGAGGCGTGCGGTAATTCCATATCCAGGCCGCAATCACCTTCGGTGGATAACGCGACGCCGACAATATTCCCGGCATAGGAGATGGAAAAACGCGGGAGATTTTCGTCGCGGAAAGCGGGTTTTCCATTCTCTTCGTCAATAATTTCAGGAAGTTCGCTGATGCCGTACAGCATAAAGAGGAGTTCTGCGAGGAGTGACCGTGATGCGCGATAGCGGCTTTGTCGGTACTCAGGCAGGCGGCTGGCGGATTGATGACAGGCCGCTGACAGGCGTGTTGATAGCGGTTCCCGGGTGTTGAGTATCCCTCTTGCAAAATGCGTTGCCATTCGTCGCTCCGTGATTAATGGTCAATGATAGAAATTGCGAATTATATTATCGCTCAGAATTGCCAGGTTTTAATGCGGAAATCACCCCTTGCGCAATAAATTGCATAAATTTTACAATTTATTGCGCAAGACGGGCTAATCCAACGCTAGAGCGGTTCAGTATAGAGCTGCCTGAGCGTTTCTCGCAGCCAGACGATCTTCGGATTGTAGCTGTTGCGCTTATGCCACAGGAGGGTGAAGGGGACGCGTATTTTCTCCAGCTGGGACGGCTCCAGCGGCAACGGGAGTGAAACCAGCGGCAGATGGTGCTGTTGATTGTAACGCTGGCAATAGCGCGGGGCGGTGGCCAACATCGTATGATGAGGCTGGGCCGCCATAAACAGCGACTGCTCAAAACCCGGGACGGTCAACGCCACGGTGCGTTTATGCCCCAGATCGTGCAGAACATCATCCAGCGCCCAGGTATCGCTTTGTTCCCAACAGATATTGATATGCGGATAACGCAGGAAAGTGTCCAGATTCCACTCCTCGTTCAGCGCGGGATGATCGGCGCGCAGCCATACCTGCGGGAGATCGGTAAACAGGATTTCAAAATCGATATACCAGGGCAGCAGGCTGAGCTGTTCACGGGAGCGAGGATGGGTTTCCCGGCCGCAAAAACCGATGTCGACTTCACCGCGAATAATCGCATCCAGCGAATCATAATCCCAGTTACGCAGGCGGATCAGCGCCTGCGGATAGCGCTGGTAGATCCGCTGTGAAAGCGTATTCAGCAGGATCATCAGCAGCGGCGACTCTGCCGCCAGCTCAAACTTTAACCCGCTCGGCATGGTGTGATGAGGCTTATCGAGGATCTGATTACCCATCTGCATCCAGTCCGCCAGATCCTGCTCCATACTGCTCATCAGCGGCGTGGGTGACAGTCCCAGAGGCGTTTTGACAAACAGCGGATCGTCAAACCAGGCGCGCAGCTTGGCCAGCGATTTACTCACCGCCGACGGCGAAACGTTCATCCGTTTCGCCGTGCGGGTGACGCTGAGCTCCTGGGTTAAGAGCTGCAGGCACAGCAGCAGGTTAAGATCGAGACTCGACAGGGGTTTCTTCATAGCGTTGCGCGGCCCGCGCCGGAGAGGTGACCATAATCAGAACAATGCTCACTATGCTACAGGCAATAAGTATCCCGATCAGCATATTCATCGCGCTGAGTCCGATGATAGCCGCCAGCCAAATCCACAGTGAAGAGCCGCAGACCTGAGCAATTCCCAAAACAGAACTCGCCACGCCGGCGCGCAGGGTGAATGGTCCAAGGGCCTGACTCATTGCTACGCCAAAGCCGGCGGAGAACCCGGCGCAAATCAGCCCCAGACCCAGCATCGTCATCGTCTGGCTGGTGGAGAGGCTCAGCAGCACGCCGGCGATAAAGAACAGCACCTGCGAGGTCAGCATCAGGGTGCGGGGCTTAAATAGCGTCAAAGCGAACGGCGTTGAGAACGACACCACCATGCTAACAAGCGCCATTAGCGCCATCGCCATGGAATAGGTGCCGCGATCGAAGCCCATCACTTCCATCATGATCACCGGGGAGACGTTAACGTAAGTCAGGATAGCCGTCACGCTCAGGGTAGTTATGATAATTCGGCTGAGAAAAAAGCGGTTAAGCAGCGACTCGGGGACATTATTTTGCTGCATCGCCGCATGTGGCGCGGCTGTGGGACGCGTTTCCCGCAAGATAAAGACCGAGAGCAGTCCCACCAGAACGCCCATGCCTGTCATGGTATAGAACAGGCTCTGCCACGGGTATTTCAGCATAATCAGGTGGCCGAGTACCGGCGCCAGTACCGGAATAATGCAGGTGATACCGTTAAGGAGGGAAAGCACCTTCGCCCGGCGGCGATCGTCGAGGGTATCGCGCAGCACCGCAAAGGCGACGACGTAGCAGCTGCCCGCGCCAATCCCCTGAATAAAACGCCCAGCCAGGAAGTGGGCGCTGACCTGCGCCTGCGAGCAGAGAAGGGAGGCCAGTATGAAGACAACGGCACCGAAAATCGCCACCGGCTTGCGCCCTGATTTATCGGCGATACGACCCGCAAACAGCATCGCCGCGGCCATTCCCGCCAGATAAACCGAAAAGGCGATATGCAGCTGCGCTTCACTGGCCCCCAGATCCTGCGCAATGCGCGGTAGACCGACCAGATACATATCGATGCCGGATGGATAAAGCAGAACCAGCGCAAAACTGCAGATAAGAAAGCGTGCCATAGAACCCCTCGCATAAGAATGCGGTACAGAATAGTGGGGTTCGTGCGGGAGTACGAGTTGCCATTTGGACAACAACGATTTCCTGGGAGGAAAAGTGACGAAGCAAGCGTCGCTTTGGCGTCGGGAGGCCATCCCGCCAGGACGCATACCTGGCGGACGAAGGAAGTGACTCAGACAAGCAGCGCGCGGTTAACTTTAATTACTGCTTTTTTTATCTCCATGCTCGCTGCGGCCTGCACGCCCGGCTTATGCGGCTCGCCCGGCAAGAAAATGGCGAACATACCGGGTTTCAGCACTACCTGCTGCTGGTTGGCAATGGTTGAACATAGCCGGTAGTCCTCCTCGTGGTGCCATGTTTCGCACTCTCGGGCGCTATCGGCCACGCCGTAATGGATGGTTTCTTCGCCTTCCAGCAGGATTTGAATATCAATAAATTTTTCGTGCAGCTCCGCTTTTTTACTTTCAGCCGGCTGCGTGGCGAAGCGCATGAAGTTCATATAAATATCATAGCCCTGCAAATCATAACTCCCCGGTTCACACTGCTGCGGCTGGGCCTTAACGGCCAGCCTCACGGCCTCAAGCAGAACGGGTGATAGTCCTGCGCATTCCGGGTGATGGATATCGCCGATAATCATAATGCTTTGTCCTCTGCTAACAACGCCGCGCCGATCAGCCCGGCATCATGCTGATAGTGTGCGGCTACAATAGGGGTGTGATATACCGCAGGCTCCTGCGCCAGATATCTTTCAACCAGGGGAATATAGCCGGGCGCCAGCCCGATGCTGCCGCCCAGGACGGCATACTGGCAGTTATAGCTGGCCTTCATGTCGGCAATCAGCCGGGCGATGGTTTGCGCCGAACGGTGGACTAACGACGTTGCCTGCGGATGGCCGCTCTGCGCAAGAGTAAAAATGGATTTGGCCGTCATCCCCTGCAGATCGTCCGTCGCCAGCGCGGCGATCCCTCTGCCGGAGGCAATAGCCTCTACGCAGCCAATACGCCCGCAGCCGCAGCGCGGGCCGCGCGGGTCAGCCAGCGTATGGCCGATATGTCCGGCCAGCCCCACCTTGCCGGACAAGAGCTTACCGTGGCAGACGATACCGCCGCCCACGCCGGTAGAGATGGTGATGAAGACCATCTCGCACGCATCGACAGCCAGAGCGTGATATTCAGCCCAGGCCGCCGCCTGCGCATCGTTCACCGCCAGGCACGGCAGCCCCGTTAGCTGCGCCAGCGTGTCCCTAAGAGGAAACTGCGCCAGCCCGCCCAGGTTATCCGGGTTTAACGCCGTTAGTATGCCGTGACCAATAATGCCCGTGGAGGCGACTGCTACCTGCCGGGGCCGGCCTGCGAAAGGCGCAACCAGCTCGCGTAACGCTTCCGTTAGCGCCGCCGGCGTTTTGCTGACTGGCGTTGGCAGCGTCTGTTTCTCCAGCACGCGATGCTGAGTATCAATCAGCGCGGCTGCCAGCTTGGTGCCGCCGATATCAATTGCCAGCGTGGTCATAGCGTAGCCTCAGTCAGCGCATCGCGGTACCACTGGCAGATGTGTTCCAGACGCGTAATGGCGGAGCCGACGGTCACCGCCCATGCGCCGTGCTTTATCGCCAGCGCCGCCAGCGCCGGGGAGTTAAATCGGCCTTCGGCAATAACCCGGTATCCTTTGGCGCTCAGCGCCTGCACTAGCGGGAAATCCGGTTCGGTAGGTACCGCATCCGTGGTATACCCGGACATCGTTGTCCCGATAATGTCTGCGCCAAGATTGTGGCACTCAGTCCCGTCCTCCAGGCTGGAGCAGTCTGCCATCGCCGCGCAGCCACGCTGATGAATTCGGTCAATCATTGCCTTAACGCCAACCGGACGCGGGCGATCCGTACCGTCGAAGGCGATAATATCCGCCCCCGCCTGCGCCAGCGCGTCTACATCTTCCAGAAATGGTGTAATGCGCACCGGCGAGTCCGGCAGATCGCGTTTGATGATGCCAATAATCGGTACTGAAATCAGTTCGCGGGTCGCCTTCAGGTTGTTAAGGCCTTCAATTCGTACTGCGACCGCCCCCGTATTGACCGCCGCCAGCGCCATAGCCGCGACGATTTCAGGTTTATCTAACGGGCTACCCGGTACCGGCTGGCAGGAGACAATGAGGCCACCCAATTGTTTAACGTTAATATCCAGAACATCAAATAAAGACATAGCACTATCCCTTACTTCCGTTTGCGCCCGACAGCGGCGGGCGCATGAATTTAGTGTTTATCGCAAAGCGGAGCGTTCGCTTTGTCATGACCAACCAGTGCGCCGCTGAACGGTTTACCATCGATAGCGTCATGGGTTCGCAGCGCTTCCGGGCGAATCCAGCGCTGTACGCGGGACGGCATATCCAGGCCAATCAGTAGGATCACCACAAACGTCAGTCCGAAAGAGAGCGACCCCAGCGCCGTACCCAGATGCATGTGCTGCGCGACCAGCGCGCCGAGGACCGGCGCAGCCGCCCCGCCCAGGGCGCCTACGTTATAGGTGAAACCCAGACCGGCAGCGCGCTGGTCGGTGTCGAAGTAGCCGCCGATCAGTTTCGGTAAGATCCCGGCAATCCCCTGACCCAGCATCTGCTGGAAGAAGAGAAGGATGCCCAGACCCCAGATGCTGGAGCCGCCGATGGCGAAGACCGGAATAATCAGGACCTGCGATGCCAGCAGGCTGTAAACGTAGGCTTTTCGCGTGCCCAGCCAGTCGCCGAGGAAACCGCCGACGATGCAGCCGACGGCTGCGCCGAATCCGCTAAAGAAGAGCACCTTCGCGACCGTCGACGGATCGTATGCCAGCTCGGTTTTCAGATAGGTCGGCAACAGCGCCTGGATAGGCCAGGAGTAGAGAAAGGCGAACAGAACGACAACCATCAGCATCACGCCGGTCGGCCAACGTTTTCCGCTGCTCTGTACCATAAAGCTGATGAAAATAACGGTGCAGACGAGCGCCAGCGCAATCACCACGAGCGGATTGTGCAGGTTTCCGGCGAAGCAGAACCATAGCGCCGCCGTTGCGGCCAGCGTCATCAACATATTCATGGCGCGATATTTACCGCGATAGAGGATATCCACCATCGTCCGCACCGGCGTTTTCTTCGTCTGGCGCTCTGTCCAGTCTTCCGTTTCCGGTATATTTTTACGCAGCCACAGCGCGAAAATAATCGGCAGAATGCCGAGGAAGAACAACGCGCGCCAGCCCCATAAGGGGACCACCAGACTGTAAACCTGCGCCGCCACGACGGCGCCGACGGAAAAGCCGGAAATCAGGAAGCCGCTGGCTTTATTTCGCAAGTGTTTTGGCCAGCTTTCAATCACATAGGTGGCACTGGAGCCGTACTCTCCGGCCATTCCCATTCCAATCACCATACGGGCGATAAACATGGAGGTGTATCCGGGCGCAAAGCCGCAGGCCAGCGTACCGACGGAGAAAAGAATAATACTGCTGACCATCGCGAGGCGGCGGCCATAGCGGTCACCCATCGCCCCCAGCAGTAAGCCGCCGAACCAGCGGGAGATAAACGCCGCCGAGATAATACTCGCCGCCTGTACCGTGGTGAGCTGGAATTCGCTTTGTACTTCGGTAAGCACCAAAGCAATTAAAACGAAATCAAAACCATCCAGTAAATAGCCCAGCCAGGCTGCGGAAAACGCCCGCCACTGCGATTTATTGAGGTGCTTATACCATGGTTTGGTACTTATTATTTCACTCATATGCTCTCCTGTGATGAGCAACGTTTTTATGCTGTAGGGCCAAAAAAAAGCAGGGTGTCGCGCACCCAAATGAAGTTAAACTCCAATTAATGTATTTTTTAGAAGTTAAACACCACAAGGGCTTTGCATGAGATATGTGAACAAGATCATGGTCACAGGCGAGGGGGAATGAAAAAAGGCGATCTGACTCACGCGATGAGACGTAATATGTTTTTGCCGCGCCGGGGATAGCCGCGTCACCACGGCGTTTTTTAAAAAACCATATTGCCTGGCGCTGAACTGTCCTCCATCATGAGCGCCTGATAATCGCGTAAACAGTAGGGAAGAGATGACGACTCCGATTTCGCCGGTCAAAGCCGGGAAAATACTTGATACCCTGGGGGCGATGCAAAGCAGTATGACCCGCGTCGGGAAAAGCATCGCGCAGTATGTAATCGCTTCCCCGCATAAGGTGACTCAGCTTTCGATTGCCGATCTCTCAGAGGAAGTGAACGCGGGCGAAGCATCGGTGATCCGTTTCTGTCGACAGCTGGGCTATAAAGGTTTTCAGAACTTCAAAATGGAGCTGGCCATTGAGCTGGCCATGAACGATAGCGATGACAATAGCACGCTGCTGGAGGCTGAAATTCAGAAAACCGACGATGCGCACACCATCGGCCTGAAGCTCCAGGGCGCCATCTCGACCGTGCTTTCGGAAACGCTAAATCTGCTGGATATGGAGCAGGTGGAACGGGTCGTGGAGGCGCTGCATACCTGTAATTGCGCCTATATCTTTGGCGTTGGCGCTTCCGGGCTGACCGCCGAGGAGATGAAGCATAAGCTGATGCGAATCGGGCTGCGCGTCGATGCCTTAACAAATAATCACTTTATGTATATGCAGGCCGCGCTGCTCAAGGCCGGTGATGTCGCCATCGGCATCAGCCACTCCGGACATTCGCCGGAAACCGCGCACGCCCTCGATCTGGCAAGGCAGGCTGGAGCCACCACCGTCGCCTTAACGCATAATCTCGGATCGCCATTGAGTAAAGTCGCTGATATTACGCTCATTAACGGCAACCGACAGGGACGCCTGCAGGGTGACTCCATAGGGACTAAAACGGCGCAGCTCTTCGTACTGGATCTCATTTATACGCTGCTGGTGCAAAGAGACCCGGAAGCCGCCCGCGCGAATAAACTGCGGACGATGGATGCTCTGTCCATGCTCAAGTAGAGCGAATTTAGTGCGATTCGTCACAATCTGATACTCCCGTTTTTCCCCCTGCCGGTATCCTGTTGCAACCGGCATCGTTAGCCCCTAGGATGGAGTAATACTTCAAAATTAATTAATTTAAGAAGAAAAACACCATTCGAGGATTACATGACAAAGTTAACAGGTCTTATTGCCGCCCCCCATACGCCTTTTGATGCCAACGGCGAAGTCAACTATCCCGTTATCGATCGGATTGCCGAGCATCTGATTGCGCAGGGCGTTAAAGGTGCTTACGTCTGCGGGACGACCGGAGAAGGCATCCACTGTTCCGTAGAAGAGCGTAAAAAAATTGCCGAGCGCTGGGTCGCGGCAAGCCAGGGACAATTAAGCATAACGCTACACACCGGGGCTCTCAGCATCGCCGATGCGCTGGAGCTCAGCCGTCATGCTGAAACCCTGGATATTTTTGCCACCTCGGTCATCGGACCGTGCTTCTTCAAACCGTCAACCGTCGACGATCTGGTTGAATATTGCCGTATTATCGCCGCCGCCGCGCCGTCAAAAGGCTTCTATTACTACCACTCCGGCATGTCGGGTTTGAGCCTGGATATGGAGCAGTTCCTGATCGCTGCAGCGGATAAAATCCCGAACCTGTCCGGTATGAAGTTTAACTCCGCGGATATGTATGAGTTCCAGCGCTGCCTGCGCGTCAACAATCGCCAGTTCGATATTCCGTTCGGCGTGGATGAGTTTTTACCCGCAGGCTTGGCCTGCGGCGCCGTCGGCGCGGTTGGCAGTACTTATAACTATGCGGCGCCGCTCTATCATCGTCTGATCGACAGCTTTAACCGGGGAGACCATCAGGATGTTGCTGCCTGTATGGATAAGGTCATCGCAATTATTCGCGTTCTGGTTCAGTACGGCGGCGTTGCGGCCGGGAAGCTGGCGATGCAGCTGCACGGTATTGACGTCGGCGATCCGCGCCGCCCGCTGCGCCCGATGACCAGCGAGCAAAAGCGCGTCGCTCTGGATGCTTTTCGCGCTGCCGATTTTATTTAATCGCTAAGTGCATCGACTGGCATCCGCGGGATACCGCATCCCCGGATGCTTCTTTACCAGCGAAGTTATTTCCAGATCTTTGCCATACCTTCACTTTCTGGCCTGACGCAGGAAAACCCAAATTTGGCGTACAGTTCGGGAACATCCGCCACCAGCGAGACGTATGCCCCTTTAACCGCGTTTTCATCCAGCCAGGAGACGATTTTCTGCATGATCTGGCGACCGAGACCTTTTCCCTGATGGGCCGGGTCCACGGCGACGTCGACGATTTCAAAGTTCAGCGCGCCGTCGCCGACGATGCGTCCCATACCAACGGGCACGTCCGCATAGAGGACATGCACGCCGTAGCAGCTACGCGGCAGACCCGCGCGGGCGCCTTCCAGCGGACGTGGCGACATACCTGATATGACTCGCAGGCGACAAAAATCCTCCGCCGTAGGGACGGTATCAATAAACGTGTAATCAGCCATCATTGTCGTATCCGGTAAGTGGGAGTACCGATAAGGGTAATAGACAAAGCGATACGCCGTGAAGACGCTAAAGGAAAATAATTAACCCGCTTTAACAGGACGTTAAGGCGAGTGAGTACGCTTTATTTAATCTCATTCCTGATGTCCTGCTGATAGGGTGTGTTTTTTCCGCAACTATCTGTTTATGCCCATCATACTTCAAGTTGCATGTGCGTTGGCTTTGTTACTCGGCCTAAGACCTCGCCCCTACGGGAACAGAGCAAGCGCTGTTCAAGGCACAAGCACCTACCGTCATATGGCATACGAGTAGTGACTCCCCGAGTGTTATGAACCCCTGCTTTGGAGGCTCGTATAATATTTTTTTTGCATTTATCCTGACCCCATAAATAGGCGATGGTTGAGAGCCGCCTGCATTCAAATTTTTATTTAAAGAGCAGCCATGATCGATGCTGGAATCTCGATGCTCGGCTGTATAAAAAGGCTATGTTGTGAAGCGTTATTTTGTAGTGCGTTAAGAGAAAGCGAGCAAGTACCTGAACATATTAGAACTGGGATAACCAGGGGGCTTTTAAAATGATAGTTGAGTGCCTTTATATATCTTGTTGTTTTTTAATAAATGTTTTGGTGGTTTTGATGTTTTTTTCGGGGTGTTGAGCGAAGTCCAATAATGGATGAAATATTCTGTTGAGATGGTTGGGGGTTCTATTTCATAATCTTTTGCAGATTAATATTACATAAGGAAGTTGGCGTGTAAGCATTAGGGTGCTGATTGAAATGCGCCATGGGCTTTCTTTTTCAATATTTTACTCCGCTGTTTTTCATCTTAAATAATGTATTAGGGGGTCATTCTTCCCTGAATGAACCGTTGTATGGTTCTATTTTAAAAGAATGAATGAGTAATGATTATATTTTTATTAAGGATTAAATAATGAAAAAGCAATTTGTAATGACTGCTGTGGCAGCATTGTTCAGCGTAGGGATGGGTGTGGCTCATGCGGTTGATGGAACGATCAACTTCGTCGGTACCGTTACTGCCGACAGTTGCACCGTGGATATCAACGATCAGACAAACCCAACCCTGAACCTGGGTACCGTGAACACGGTTGATCTGGCGAAAGCTGGCGACACCGGTCCGGCAACGAACTTTACGCTGGATCTCACCGCTTGCCCGAATACGGTTACCGCAGCAAGCGTGACTTTTACTGGCAATGCCGATGGCTCTATGAACACGGCGTTCAAAAATGAGTCCAGCGACAGCGGCGCGGCTACTAATGTTGGCGTTCAGTTGTACGACGCATCTGCAGCCAAAGTCAGCCCGTCTTCTGCTGTCGACGTTAGCTCTTTCCTGACGGCGGACGCTACCACTACCGAAGCACATATTCCATTCACCGCGCGTATGGTTGCTGTGGCTGATACCGCAACTGCCGGTACGCTGGTTTCTCACGCTGACTACACCATCAGCTACCAGTAACCCTCCGTATCAGGGAGAACGCCAGGGCACGGAGGCCCTTGTTTTCAAACGATTAGGAAAGAGGATGCAACGGTTCATGAGAAAGTCAGTTATTTACGGTCTGCTGGCGGCTGCGATGTGCGCCGTAACATCTGCGCACGCAGGGGTCGTTATCGGCGGTACGAGACTGGTTTATCACGGCGGCGATAAGGAAGCGTCCATTCAGGTGATGAACAGCGCTAACGGTCAGATTCCCTACCTTATTCAAAGTTTTGTCGATGACAAAGGCCCGAAAGGAGATCGTCCTGGTACCACCGGTTCGCTGCCCTTTACCGTTACGCCACCGCTGTTTCGACTGGATGCTGGTTCAGAAAATACTATTCGCGTTGTCAGAACAGGGGGGAATTTCCCGGCAGATCGGGAAAGCGTTTACTGGCTGGATGTGAAGGCGATACCGGCAAACAATCCGGCGGATAAGGGCAAGAACGTGCTGCGCTTTTCGCTGAAAAACCGAATCAAACTTTTTTATCGTCCCAAAGGCGTTGCCGATCCCACCAGTGAGGCAATGGAGGCGATCGGTTTTCACAGGACGGGCAACAAGCTGACCGTCACCAATCCAACCCCCTGGTATCTGAGCTTCTTTAAGCTGAACGTCGGTGACAAAGTGGTCGATACGGCGTTTACCATGGTCGCGCCGCACGGTTCGACTGATTACACCATTCCGGCAGGGGCAGGCGGGAAAATCACCTGGCAATATATCAATGATTATGGCGCAGGATCGTTGGTTCTGGACGGGAAAGGGTAATCATGTCTCAACCATCCATAGACGTAGCGGGCAAAAGCAGCGCTTTTTTATTACAACCGCTTGCCTGCATTATTATTTTAGCGCTGTATGGAACGCAGGGCGCGCTGGCTCAGGATGAGTTCGATATGGCGGCGCTGGAGACCAGTGGACCCAAACTTAACGTTGATCTCAGCCAGTTTTCCCAACCCGGTTCACAGCTACCGGGTCGCTACCACGTAGACGTTTATGTGAACCATGAGCAGGTTGACACGCAAACGCTGGACTTTGTGCAGGATAAACATGGGCAGCTTACGCCTGTGGTGACCCCCGCGCTGTTGGCGCAGTGGGGTATTAAGATTGGTGATATCGATGCGCTGCGGAACAAGAACAGTATCAACGATCTGGCTGCAACCGTCCCGGATAGCCAGATCAGACTCGATTACAGCCAGATGCGTCTGGATCTCACCATACCGCAGGCTGACGTCAACAGCGCGGCGCAGGATTCCGTCAGCCCGACGCTGTGGGATGAAGGAGTGCCGGCGCTGCTGCTGGGCTATGACTTTAACGGTTCAAACACCTGGCGCGAGGAGAACGATTCTGGAAGGGAAGATAGCTATTTTCTGAACCTGCACAGCGGCATTAACCTGGGCGCGTGGCGGCTGCGAAACTACAGCACCTGGACCTACAGCAAATCGCCGGAATATCACGACACCACAAGCGGCGAAGACGTTAGCAGCGGCGGGAGCAGCGAAAGCGACTGGAGCTCCATCAACACCTTTTTACAACGCGACGTGCAGGCCGTACAGGGGCTGTTAACGCTGGGCGATGCGACCACTCCTTCCGATGTTTACGACGGTTTTACGTTCCGCGGCGTCCAGCTTTCTTCAGACGATGACATGCTGCCTGACAGTCTGCGCAACTTTGCGCCAACGGTACATGGCATTGCAACCAGCAACGCGACGGTCACCATTCGCCAGAATAATAGCGTGATTTACCAGAAGCAGGTACCGCCGGGGCCGTTTAAGATCGACGATCTCTACCCAAACTCCACAAACGGCGACCTGCTGGTAACGATTAAAGAGTCAGACGGCAGCGAACGCAGCTTCGTCCAGCCGTTCTCCAGCGTGGCAATCATGCAGCGCGAAGGGCATCTTAAGTATGACTTCACCGGCGGTAAATACCGCAGCAACAGCGATGGTCAGGAGCCGAAGTTCGCCCAGATGACGCTGATCTACGGCCTACCGTACGATATGACGATATACGGCGGTACGCAGCTGGCGGATAGCTACCAGAACGGGCTGTTGGGGATGGGATTCACCCTCGGTGAACTGGGCTCCATCTCCTTTGACGGGGCCTATTCCTCGGCCGATTTGAGCAATGACGAGCACAAAGAGGGGCAGTCCATACGCGCCCAGTACTCAAAAAGTATGCTCAGCACCGGCTCAACGATCACGCTGGCGGCATACCGTTATTCCACTAAGGGCTACTACAGCTTTCAGGATGCGGCGGATCTAATCGTCGATGATTCTCACGATGACGACCTGAACGACCAGGATGAATTTGACTTAAGCCATAACAAACGTTCCCGCTGGCAGCTGTCACTCAGTCAGTCGCTACCAGAGGGCTGGGGATCGCTTTATGCGAGCGGCTACCAGCAGGATTACTGGGACGAAGGTGGATATGAGCGAAACCTGTCCCTCGGCTACGACACCAGCTGGGATGGCATGACGTTGGGCCTGAACTACACCTTCAGCAGCATGCCGGGAACAGAGGACGACCATCAGGGCGCGTTGAATATCAGTATCCCGCTGAGTAAATGGCTGCCGAAAGCCTATGCTGGATACAGCCTCAACACTAACCGCCACGGAGACACCACCCAGCAGGTCAGCTTGTACGGTACGGCTTTGAAGGATTCGAACCTTAGCTATAGCGTGATGGAAGGCTACAGCAACCATGAAAATTCCGGCAATAACGGCACGCTATCCGTCGATTATACCGGTCGCGCGGGCGAAGCGAACATGGGTTACAACTACGATCCGGACAGCAGGCAGGTGAACTATGGCGTGCAGGGCGGAGTGGTGGTGCACCCTTACGGCGTCACCTTTTCGCAGTCGCTGAGTGAGGATATCCAGTCGCTGGCGCTGGTGCGCTCGCCGGGGGTCAGCGATGTGACCGTGGAAAACGGCACCGGGGTCAGCACCGACTGGCGCGGTTATGCCATCGTACCTTATCTGACGCCGTATCGCCGCACGACGGTAAGGCTTGATACCAGCACCCTGGCCGACAATGCGGAAGTCGATAGCTCCACGGCGCAGGTGGTGCCGACGGAAGGGGCGATTGTACTGGCGGGGTTTAAAACGCATATCGGTGCGAGGGTGTTGATGCATCTGCATCACGCGAGTACGGACGTTCCTTTCGGCGCCACCGTCACGCTGGCAGAGGACGACAGCGTCAATAGCATCGTTAGCGACGGCGGTTCAGTGTATCTGACCGGGATGCCGCAGCAGGGCGACATCCTGGCACAGTGGGGCAAAGGAAAAAATGCGCAGTGCCATGCCCATTATCAGCTGCCGCAAGAGGGTGAAAAAACTGGCGTAATTAATCTTGATGCGCAATGTCAGTAGAGAAAAGGTGGTGAAATGAAAAACAGAACAACATGCAGGCCGCCGTTGACAGGGCAGCGCGAGGCAAACACACGGTTTTTTCGCCAGGCGGTAATGGCTGGATGCGCTTGCACGCTATCGCTGAATGTCTGGGCTTCAGAGTGTTACTCGAGTGTTGCCTCAACGAGCGTTGATCTGAAAACGATATCGGTGTCGCCGGATCTGGCCGTTGGACAATCGATTACCGGCGGCGATAAAACGTTTGATTCGGTTCAGTTTGCGTCATGTGAATCCTCATTTACGGTAGAGAAATACTTTTATGGTTATCTCTATTCGTCGTTGGCTTCGGCGGGAACCTATAACGGCCGACTGACTTTTAAAACCAATTTGTCCGGCGTTGGCGTTCAGCTTGGCGCCAGCATGTCGGATACGAAAGGGGCCTCGGGCAACGGCTGGATAACCAGCGGCTCGTCAATAAAGCTGTTAACCGATGACAGTATCGGTTGGGGGGCGATGATTTATATGTCGATTACCCCAAAGCTTAATTTAATTAAAATCGCCGATTCGGTAAGCGGCGGTACGCTCTCCGGAAAGGTTGGTTACGGCCAGGCGAACGGCAACCAGGGGTCGGCAAATATCGATATTAATTTCACTGGCACGTTGTCGGCCAGCGGCTGTACCCTCTCCGGCGGCTCGGATCTGAGTTTTACGCTTGATGATGTGCAAAAAAGCGAACTGCCTTCGGTCGGGAGCACCTGGGGAGAGAGCAGTGAGAAAGATATATCGCTGAGCTGTACTGCCGGAACGAATGTCTATTTTACCCTTAGCGGCACACAGGAACCTGGCACCAGTGATACCAGTATATTAAAGAATAATGGCACCGCTAAAGGACTTTCCGTGCAGGTGATGGATCTGCATGGCGGCGGTAATCACCCGGTCAATCTGAATTACCGCTGGTCGCCGATTACCAGTTCAGGGACGACGGCAAAAATACCGCTCGCCGCGCGTTATATTCGCACGGGCGACTTAACCCCGGGCTCCGTTGACGCCAGCGCCACCTACACGCTTGACTATGATTAAGGAGAATGAATATGTTTCTGCGTTTATTTTTTCTCCCTTTGTTACTGCTAGCGATAGCGTCACTGGCTGAGGCTGACGGAGGCAATATTCATATTACGGGAAATTTGACGGCTCAATCCTGCACAGTAGATGGCGCTACAGATTTCACGCTTTCTTTGGGTACGGTTGACCGGGCGGATTTACCTTCTGTGGGTTCAACGGCTAATCAGGTTGGACTCAATATCCCGCTAAGTTGTATCAGCGGTACGAAAGTAATAATACAGATTGACGGCACCAGCATAAGTGACAATAACACGGTCATGGTAAATACCGGTACCGCGGAGGGGGTCGGTACGCAATTACTGGAGCCCAACAATAACAACAGGCCTGTCCCACTCGGGAGTTCCTGGACAATTATCGAAAATTCACAGACCAGCGAAGTGATTACTCTTGGCGCCAGATTCTACAGAACAGGCGATGTGGTTCCCGGAACGGTGAATGCGACGGCGACTTATACCCTCTCATATGAATGAAAATGACAGGGTAGATATTTTTCTGCCCTGTCAGGTTATCGCGCTGTGCTTTCATCAGACCGCAGGCGGTCAGTAATGAAATCTCGATATGATTTATGCAGGTGCAGTTCGTGAGTTCTTTTGCTTGCCGCTAAACATTTGATGTGATTTTTAGCGTAAAAAGTGAGCAATGACACAGCGTTTTTAATTCAGAATACAAAATCGCGGATAGCCCCGCACGACTACGCGCCAGTACAAACAATAAAAACCCGCATTAACAATCAGTTAATGCGGGTTAGTCAATGCTCACATACTGAGCTTATTTACCAATACAGAAACTTGAGAAAATGCGTCCCAGCAGGTCGTCGGAGGTAAACTCGCCGGTGATTTCGCTCAGGCTCTGCTGGGCCAGGCGCAGCTCTTCCGCCAGCAGCTCGCCAGCCCAGGCGCCCAGCAGCTGCGCTTTACCCTGCTGAAGATGCTCTGCGGCGTCGGACAGCGCCTGCAAATGGCGGCGGCGCGCCAGAAAGCCGCCTTCCATATTGGTTTCAAAGCCCATGCTCTGCTTGAGATGATTACGCAGCACGTCTACGCCCTCGCCGGTACGCGCCGAAAGGCGAACAAGTGAGTGGTCATTCACTTCGCTCAGCCCCAGCGTTTCTCCGGTGATATCCGCCTTGTTGCGCACCACGGTAATCGGCAGGTTTTTCGGCAGACGGGCGATAAAATCTGGCCAGATATCTGCCGGATCGGTCGCATCGGTGGTGGTACCATCGACCATAAACAGCACGCGATCGGCTTGTTCAATCTCCTGCCAGGCGCGTTCGATGCCGATACGTTCGACCTCATCGTTCGCATCGCGCAGGCCGGCGGTATCAATGATGTGCAGCGGCATACCGTCGATATGGATATGCTCCCGCAGCACGTCGCGGGTGGTACCGGCAATATCGGTGACGATAGCCGCCTCCCGGCCCGCCAGCGCGTTCAGCAGGCTTGATTTCCCGGCGTTCGGCCGCCCGGCAATGACGACCTTCATCCCTTCGCGCAGCAGGCTACCCTGGCGCGCTTCGGCGCGCACGGCGTCAAGATCGGCGATAACGTCGTTTAGCTGGGCTTCGATTTTGCCATCGGAGAGGAAGTCGATCTCTTCGTCCGGGAAATCAATGGCCGCTTCCACGTAGATGCGCAGGTGCGTCAGCGCTTCCACAAGATGGTTTACGCGAGTGGAGAATGCGCCCTGCAGCGAATTCAGCGCAGAACGCGCCGCCTGCTCGGAGCTGGCGTCGATCAGGTCGGCAATGGCTTCTGCCTGTGCCAGGTCGAGCTTGTCGTTTAAAAACGCGCGCTCGGAGAACTCGCCGGGCCTGGCGATGCGCACGCCCGGCAGCGTCAGAATGCGTTTCAGAAGCAGGTCGAGGATAACGGGGCCGCCGTGGCCCTGAAGCTCCAGCACGTCTTCGCCGGTAAAGGAGTTCGGGCCGGGGAACCACAGCGCAATCCCCTGATCCAGCGCGCTGCCGTCGCTGTCTTTAAACGGCAGGTAGTCGGCATAGCGCGGCTTCGGCAGCTTGCCCAGTACCGCCTGCGCAACGTCGCGCGCCTTCAGGCCAGAGATGCGCAGAATGCCCACACCACCGCGTCCCGGTGGGGTTGCCTGGGCGACGATAGTGTCGTTATGGCTCATGGTGACTCTCTATGTAGATGTAAAAAAGGCGGTCTATTGACCGCCTTCTCTGGCATTAACTTTACCGTAGATTCTCGAAATAGTTCAAGTTGCAGGAAGGCGGCAAGTTAGAGAGGCCCCTGGAGCTTACTGAAGTAAGTGACCGGGGCGAACTAACGAAGCCAACGCATCTGCGGCTTGAAGAATGAAGAGAATCAGGATTTTTTCTTCTCGCGGCTATGCAGGCCACGCTTCTCCAGACCACGGTAAATCAGCTGCTGCTGAATAATGGTGACCAGGTTGCTGACGATATAGTAAACCACCAGACCTGACGGGAACCACAGGAAGAACACCGTGAAGATGACCGGCATAAAGGTCATGATCTTCTGCTGCATCGGGTCGGTCACGGTGGTCGGAGACATCTTCTGGATGAAGAACATCGTCGCGCCCATGATGATCGGCAGGATGTAGTACGGGTCTTGCGCAGACAGGTCGTGGATCCACAGGATAAACGGCGCATGACGCAGTTCAACCGAGGCGCTCAGCATGTAGTACAGCGCAAGGAAGATTGGCATCTGGATAATCAGCGGGAAGCAGCCACCCAGCGGGTTAACCTTCTCAGCTTTATACAGGGCCATCATTTCCTGGCTTTGACGCTGCTTGTCGTCGCCCAGACGCTCGCGCATTGCCTGAATCTTCGGCTGCAGCATACGCATCTTCGCCATGGAGGTGTACTGCGCTTTAGTCAGCGGGTACATGATGCCACGAACGATAAAGGTGATGACGATGATGGAGAAGCCCCAGTTGCCCAGGAAGCTATGGATCCATTTCAGCAGTTTGAACAGCGGCTGAGAGATAAACCACAGCCAGCCGTAGTCGACGGTCAGGTCAAGATGCGGCGCAACGGCGGCCATTTTGTCCTGAATGGCCGGGCCGACCCACAGGGTGCTTTCCAGCTTATCGGTTTGACCCGGCTGCACCAGAACCGGCTGAGATTTGTAGCCGATTGCCACAATACCGTTGCCGAGATTCGCGGTGTAGAAGTTGTTAGTACCGGTGTTCTGCGGAACCCATGCGGTAGTAAAGTACTGCTGCAGCATGGCAACCCAGCCGTTTTTGGTGCTGACGTTCAGGTTTTCGTTATCGACGATAGTATCGAATTTATATTTTTCGTACTTCGTTTCAGACGTTGAGTACGCCGCGCCACGGAAGGTGTGCATCGTCGTCAGACCGCCGGTCTGCGTGTCGCGATGCGTCGGCAGGTTGGCGGTTTGCTTCAGCTGGCCAAAGGTCGACAGTTCCAGCGGTTTTTCGCTGGCGTTCTGCACGCTATAGCCGACGTTCACCGCATATTCACCGCGCTTCAGGGTGAAAGTTTTAGTGAATACGTTGCCTGCTTTATCGGTGTACGTCAGAGGAATGACGATTTCGTTCTGGCCATCAGCCATCACAAACGCATCTTTATCGACGTTATACAACGGACGCGGTCCGTTAGCCGGGTTGTCCGGGCCATCACGACCGGTCAGGCCGCTCTGCGCCTGATAGGTAAACTGCGGCGTGGTTTCCAGAAGCTGGAACGGCTCAGTTGACTTCAGCTCTTTCGGATAATCCAGAAGCAGCGCTTGCTCAACATCACCACCGCGGGTGTTGATGGTCAGGTCAAGCACATCGGTTTTTACCGTAATCAGTTTCCCCTGGCCACTGGCCGGTACGCCCTGGTCGGCGGCGCTACCCGTTGCTGTGGTCGTTGTCTGCGTGGTCTGCTGCTGGGGTTGAGGATTGTTATCCTGCTCCCAGGCTTGCCAGATCATGAAAGACACGAACAACAAAGCGATGATAAGAAGATTGCGTTGCGAATCCATCGTTAGTGTTCTCTGGTATCAAATGGTCCAGGCGGGACGGGATCGTCACCACCAGGGTGTAAAGGGTGGCATTTTAATACGCGTTTCACCGTCAACCAACTGCCTTTTATCACTCCAAACCTGCGCAATGCCTCAATTCCGTAGCTTGAACAGGTTGGAGTGAAACGACAATGCGGCCCGAGTAGCGGACTAATCAGGCGTTGATAGACCCGAATGAGGGCTATCAGGACCCGCGAGCCAGGCGACAGTGGCGGCGCCATAATTTTTCCAACGCTTCCGAGAGAGCACGGTTATCGAGGTCGGCAACCCCTTTCTTCGCCACCACCACGAAATCCATTGGCGGGAGTTCATGTTGACGTAAACGGAAGCTTTCACGCGTCAGACGTTTAATCCGATTGCGTTCATGCGCGCGCTTGACGTTTTTCTTGGCGACGGTAAGACCGATGCGGGGATGCCCCAGCGAATTTTGGCGGCCGAGGATGGTGATTTGCGGCGTGCCAGCCCGTAATGGCTGCTGGAAGACGAAAGTGAAATGACTGGGAGTTAACAAGCGTAACTCCCTGGGAAATGCGAGCTTAACCACTCAGGGGTTAGCTTTATTACTTAGAAACGGTCAGACGAGCGCGGCCTTTAGCACGACGACGTGCCAGAACCTGACGACCATTTTTAGTAGCCATACGAGCACGGAAGCCGTGAGAACGGTTGCGCTTCAGTACAGACGGTTGAAAAGTGCGTTTCATGGCGATTTCTACCTAAACTTGAATAAATTCAATGGCTTTATTGGATATCCGCCGAAAAATGAAACGATGGACACCGAAGCCATGGGTGATTAAAGAGGCCGGATTGTAATAATTGTACACTCCGGAGTCAATTCTCTTTCCTTATTTCTCGCACCTTGCCGCACAAAAAACAGGCGATGGCACGCTGCGGAAAACGGGCATTACGCGCCGGGTGGTGGATTATACGACCTGGTGGATAAAGCGCAAGGATCGCAAAGGATCTTTGTTAGATCGATTAAGCCCAAAACCAGGATAGTTCATTAATTTTTCCAATATGCGGCTGAAATCGTGCCCCACTCCAGCCAGGATCGATTACACTTACCCAGCTTCGATCCTTCCTGTGGATAAATCGGGAAGAATCTGTTGAGAAACACAAGATCTCTTTCTCAGTTTAGGCTATGATCCCCGGTCCCGATCGGGATCCAGAGATCCGCATCGGGTAATAACCGCAGATAGCGGTTCGCACGTCACCCCTTTTGTGCAGGGGCTTTTCGGCTATGCAGGGTCTTGTCGACGTGTGCCAACAATCACGATTGTTTCAGTTTCTCTTTATATATCGATTTTTGTTCGAGTGGAGTCCGCCGTGTCACTTTCGCTTTGGCAGCAGTGTCTTGCCCGATTGCAGGATGAGTTACCAGCCACAGAATTCAGCATGTGGATACGCCCTTTGCAGGCGGAATTGAGCGATAACACGCTGGCACTGTATGCGCCAAACCGTTTTGTGCTCGATTGGGTAAGGGATAAATACCTCAATAATATCAATGGACTCCTCAATGATTTTTGCGGTGCGGATGCCCCACAGCTGCGGTTTGAGGTGGGCGCTAAGCCTGCCGTTCAGATGCAGAGAGGTACGGTAAGCGTTGCGGCCGCAGCACCTGCGCAGCAGATCCAGACGGCGCGCGTTGCGCCCACTATCGTGCGTCCGGGCTGGGATAACGTTCCGGCGCCGGCAGAACCGACCTACCGCTCTAACGTCAACGTCAAACATACGTTTGATAACTTCGTCGAAGGTAAATCCAACCAGCTGGCTCGCGCGGCGGCGCGTCAGGTTGCGGATAATCCCGGCGGCGCGTACAACCCGCTGTTTCTTTATGGCGGCACCGGCCTGGGTAAAACGCACCTTTTACATGCGGTGGGTAACGGAATTGTGGCGCGTAAACCCAATGCGAAAGTGGTTTACATGCACTCCGAGCGTTTTGTACAGGACATGGTAAAAGCCCTGCAAAACAACGCCATTGAAGAATTTAAGCGCTATTACCGCTCCGTTGACGCACTGCTGATCGATGACATTCAGTTTTTTGCTAATAAAGAGCGCTCGCAGGAAGAGTTTTTCCACACCTTTAACGCCCTGCTGGAAGGCAATCAGCAGATCATCCTGACGTCGGATCGCTATCCGAAGGAGATCAACGGGGTTGAAGATCGTCTGAAATCACGCTTCGGCTGGGGGCTGACGGTTGCGATCGAGCCGCCTGAGCTGGAAACCCGCGTGGCGATCCTGATGAAAAAAGCCGATGAAAACGACATCCGCCTGCCGGGCGAAGTGGCGTTCTTCATTGCCAAGCGCCTGCGCTCTAACGTACGTGAGCTGGAAGGGGCGCTGAACCGCGTTATCGCCAACGCCAACTTTACCGGCCGGGCGATCACCATCGATTTCGTACGCGAAGCGCTGCGCGATCTGTTGGCTTTACAGGAAAAACTGGTCACCATCGACAATATTCAAAAGACGGTGGCGGAGTATTACAAAATTAAGGTAGCGGACCTGCTGTCTAAACGCCGCTCCCGTTCGGTGGCGCGCCCCCGCCAGATGGCGATGGCGCTGGCAAAAGAGCTGACCAACCACAGTCTGCCGGAAATCGGCGATGCGTTTGGCGGCCGCGACCATACCACCGTCCTGCACGCTTGCCGTAAGATTGAGCAACTGCGTGAAGAAAGCCACGATATCAAAGAAGATTTTTCCAATTTAATCAGAACATTATCCTCGTGACGCTATGAAATTTACCGTAGAACGTGAACATTTATTAAAACCGCTGCAACAGGTGAGCGGTCCTTTAGGTGGTCGTCCGACGCTACCGATTCTTGGCAACCTGCTCCTTCAGGTTACCGATGGCGCGCTGTCGCTGACCGGTACCGATCTGGAAATGGAAATGGTCGCGCGCGTTGCGCTGATTCAGCCGCACGAAGCGGGAGCAACAACCGTTCCGGCGCGTAAATTTTTTGATATCTGCCGCGGCCTGCCTGAAGGCGCGGAGATTGCGGTACAGCTGGAAGGCGAGCGTATGCTGGTGCGTTCCGGTCGCAGCCGCTTCTCGCTCTCTACGCTGCCTGCAGCGGATTTCCCCAACCTTGATGACTGGCAGAGCGAAGTTGAATTTACCCTGCCGCAGGCGACCATGAAGCGCCTGATCGAGGCGACGCAGTTTTCGATGGCTCACCAGGACGTTCGCTATTACTTGAACGGCATGCTGTTTGAAACCGAAGGCAGCGAACTGCGCACCGTGGCGACCGACGGCCACCGCCTGGCGGTTTGCTCGATGCCGCTGGAAGAGTCCCTGCCCAATCATTCGGTGATCGTACCGCGTAAAGGCGTGATTGAGCTGATGCGTATGCTCGACGGCGGCGATACCCCGCTGCGCGTGCAGATCGGCAGCAACAATATCCGCGCTCACGTTGGCGACTTTATCTTCACTTCAAAGCTGGTGGATGGTCGTTTCCCTGACTATCGCCGCGTACTACCGAAAAACCCGGATAAGCACCTGGACGCCGGCTGCGATATTCTCAAGCAGGCCTTTGCCCGCGCGGCGATTCTTTCTAACGAAAAATTCCGCGGCGTGCGCCTTTACGTCAGTGAAAATCAGCTGAAAATCACCGCCAATAACCCGGAACAGGAAGAAGCGGAAGAGATTCTGGACGTCACCTATGCCGGGACTGAGATGGAAATCGGCTTTAACGTCAGCTACGTACTGGATGTGCTTAACGCGCTGAAGTGCGAGAATGTGCGTATCCTGCTGACCGATTCCGTGTCGAGCGTGCAGATTGAGGATGCGGCTTCTCAATCCGCAGCCTATGTCGTCATGCCTATGCGATTGTAGAATCTGCAAAGGGGCTGGTTTACTTGCCATTTCGCCTTCCGGCAGTGCTCGAAATGCTCACGTACTTCGTGTACGCTCCGCTTTCTGCGCGCTGGCGGTAGACGAACTGGCTGCGACACCCACGCCCCTTGAATGATGACGAGCTGATATGTCGCTATCCCGACTTCTAATCAAAGACTTCCGCAATATTGAAAATGCGGATCTCGCCCTATCCCCCGGCTTTAACTTCCTGGTTGGCGCCAACGGCAGCGGCAAAACCAGCGTGCTTGAAGCTATCTACACGCTTGGCCACGGTCGGGCGTTTCGTAGTTTGCAGATTGGCCGCGTGATTCGTCACGAGCAGGAGTCCTTTGTCCTGCACGGTCGCCTGCAGGGCGAAGAGCGAGAAGTATCTGTCGGCCTGACAAAAGATAAGCAGGGCGACAGCAAGGTGCGTATCGATGGTACCGACGGGCATAAAGTGGCGGAGCTGGCGCACCTGATGCCGATGCAGCTGATTACGCCCGAGGGGTTTACTTTACTCAACGGCGGCCCCAAATACAGAAGAGCGTTCCTTGACTGGGGATGCTTCCACAACGAAGCCGGATTCTTTACCGCCTGGAGCAACCTGAAGCGCCTGGTGAAGCAGCGCAACGCCGCGCTGCGTCAGGTCAGCCGCTATGCGCAGCTGCGGCCCTGGGATCTGGAGCTGATACCGCTGGCGGAGCAAATCAGCCGCTGGCGGGCCGAATACAGTGCCGCTATCGTCGAAGACATGGCGGATACCTGTCGGCAGTTTTTACCGGAGTTTGCTCTCACCTTCTCTTTCCAGCGCGGCTGGGAGAAAGAAACGGATTATGCCGAGGTGCTGGAGCGAAATTTCGAACGCGACCGCATGCTAACCTATACCGCCCACGGCCCGCACAAAGCGGATTTCCGCATTCGTGCCGACGGCGCGCCGGTAGAGGATACATTGTCACGCGGGCAGCTTAAGCTGCTGATGTGCGCCCTACGACTGGCGCAAGGCGAGTTTCTGACCCGTGAAAGCGGGCGGCGCTGCCTGTACCTGATAGATGATTTTGCCTCGGAACTTGACGACGCGCGGCGCGGGCTGCTGGCCAGCCGCTTAAAAGCCACGCAGTCGCAGGTTTTCGTCAGCGCCATTAGCGCTGAACACGTTATGGACATGTCGGACGAAAATTCGAAGATGTTTACCGTGGAAAAGGGTAAAATAGCGGATTAACCTAAGATGAAATGAGCGAGAAACGTTGATGTCGAATTCTTATGACTCCTCCAGTATCAAAGTCCTGAAAGGGCTGGATGCGGTGCGTAAGCGCCCGGGTATGTATATCGGCGACACGGATGACGGCACCGGTCTGCACCACATGGTATTCGAGGTTGTGGATAACGCTATCGACGAAGCGCTCGCAGGTTACTGTAAAGACATCGTTGTTACTATCCACAGCGACAACTCCGTCTCCGTACAGGATGACGGCCGCGGTATTCCGACCGGTATTCACCCGGAAGAGGGCGTGTCGGCGGCGGAAGTGATCATGACCGTTCTGCACGCGGGCGGTAAATTCGATGATAACTCGTATAAAGTTTCCGGTGGTCTGCATGGCGTAGGCGTTTCCGTTGTTAACGCCCTGTCGCAGAAGCTGGAGCTGGTCATTCAGCGCGATAACAAAATTCACCGTCAGATTTATGCCCACGGCGTGCCGCAGGCGCCGCTGGCGGTTACCGGCGAAACCGAAAAAACCGGCACCATGGTTCGCTTCTGGCCGAGCTACGAAACCTTTACCAACGTGGTCGAATTCGAATACGAGATTCTGGCAAAACGCCTGCGCGAGCTGTCGTTCCTGAACTCCGGGGTGTCGATTCGCCTGCGCGACAAGCGCGACGGTAAAGAAGATCATTTCCACTACGAAGGCGGTATCAAAGCGTTCGTCGAATATCTGAACAAAAACAAAACGCCGATCCACCCGAATATCTTCTATTTCTCCACCGAAAAAGACGGCATCGGCGTTGAAGTTGCGCTGCAGTGGAACGATGGTTTCCAGGAAAACATCTACTGCTTTACCAACAACATTCCGCAGCGCGACGGCGGTACCCACCTTGCAGGCTTCCGTGCGGCAATGACCCGTACCCTGAACGCCTACATGGATAAAGAAGGCTATAGCAAAAAAGCGAAAGTCAGCGCCACTGGCGACGATGCCCGTGAAGGCCTGATTGCCGTGGTCTCCGTGAAGGTGCCGGATCCGAAATTCTCCTCGCAGACCAAAGACAAGCTGGTCTCTTCCGAGGTGAAATCGGCGGTCGAACAGCAGATGAACGAACTGCTGAACGAATACCTGCTGGAAAACCCGTCTGACGCCAAAATCGTGGTCGGTAAAATCATCGACGCGGCGCGCGCGCGCGAAGCCGCACGTCGCGCGCGTGAAATGACTCGCCGTAAAGGCGCGCTGGATCTGGCTGGCCTGCCGGGCAAGCTGGCGGACTGTCAGGAACGCGACCCCGCGCACTCTGAACTGTACTTAGTGGAAGGGGACTCTGCGGGCGGCTCTGCGAAACAGGGGCGTAACCGTAAGAACCAGGCGATTCTGCCGCTGAAAGGTAAAATCCTTAACGTTGAGAAAGCGCGCTTTGACAAAATGCTCGCGTCTCAGGAAGTGGCGACGCTGATTACCGCGCTGGGCTGCGGCATTGGCCGCGATGAGTACAACCCGGACAAACTGCGCTACCACAGCATCATCATCATGACCGATGCGGACGTCGACGGCTCGCACATTCGTACGCTGCTGCTGACCTTCTTCTATCGCCAGATGCCGGAAATTGTTGAGCGCGGACACGTCTACATTGCCCAGCCGCCGCTGTACAAAGTGAAGAAAGGCAAGCAGGAACAGTACATTAAAGACGACGAAGCGATGGATCAGTACCAAATCTCCATCGCGCTGGATGGCGCCACTTTGCATACCAACGCCAACGCGCCGGCCTTAGCCGGCGAGCCGCTGGAGAGACTGGTTGCCGAGTATAACGCCACGCAGAAAATGATTACGCGTATGGAACGTCGTTATCCTAAAGCCCTGCTGAAAGAGCTTATCTATCAGCCGACGCTGGCGGAGGCCGACCTGGCGAACGAGCAGACCGTAACGCGCTGGATCAACGCCCTGGTGAGCGAGCTGAACGAGAAAGAGCAGCACGGCAGCCAGTGGAAATTTGATGTCCGCGAGAACGCCGAGCTGCAGCAGTTTGAGCCGATCGTTCGCGTGCGTACCCACGGCGTGGATACCGACTACCCGCTGGATCACGAGTTTGTCACCGGGCCGGAATACCACCGTATCTGCGCGCTGGGCGAAACGCTGCGCGGTCTGATTGAAGACGATGCCTTTATTGAGCGCGGCGAACGTCGTCAGCCGGTGGCCAGCTTCGAACAGGCGCTGGACTGGCTGGTGAAAGAGTCCCGTCGCGGACTCTCTATCCAGCGCTATAAAGGTCTTGGTGAGATGAACCCGGATCAGCTGTGGGAAACTACCATGGATCCGGACAGCCGCCGCATGCTGCGCGTGACCGTCAAGGACGCGATTGCCGCTGACCAGCTGTTCACGACCCTGATGGGGGACGCCGTTGAACCGCGTCGCGCCTTTATCGAAGAGAACGCCCTCAAAGCGGCAAACATCGATATTTAATCGTCGTACACCGCCATACTCAGGCCGCGCGTTTAGCGCGGCTTTTTTGTGGGCGCAGGCCTGTCCAGCGACATCACGGACGGTAAGCGGCTGGCGAGCGTATCGACGGCAATTCTCACCCTCAGCGGTAGATGCGGCGTCTGTTGCCAGACCGCGTGAACGTCGAAGCGCACATCCGGCGCCTGCTTTAACAGCGGAACGAGTTTTCCCTGATGAATTTCTTTGCTGACCATCCAGCAGGGCAGCCATGCAATGCCGTGTCCGGCCAGTGCAGCGTCGCAGATCGCCTGCAAATCATCCATATTGAGCGATGAACGGGGAGTGAAGGTGTGCGAGGCACCTTCGCTATCCATCAGCTGCCAGGAGAGCACTCTGCCGGCCTGCAGATAGTTAATGGCCGCATGATGGGGTAAATCATCAACGCTTTGCGGCGTGCCCTTCTTCAGCAGATAATCCGGCGCGGCGCACAGCACCATGCGGTGTTCTCCCAGCCTTCGGGCGACCAGAACGCTGCTGTTCTGAAGCGTGCCGTTACGCACCGCCATATCAAACCCTTCCTCGACGAGATCCACCACGCGATCGCTGAATGACATCTCCAGCTCAAGGCCTGGATGTTCCTGCGCCAGCGCGATCAGCAGCGGGGCGACGCACTGGCGGCCAAACAGCACCGGCATGGCCACGCGCAGGCGGCCACTGACCTGCTGTTTCCCCGTTTCCAGCAGCGATTCTGCGCCCCGAATTTCCTCCAGCGCGCGCAGGCAGTGTTCATAAAAAAGGGCGCCGTTGTCGGTCAGGCTCTGGCTGCGGGTGGTACGTTGAAACAGACGTACCCCCAGTCGCTCCTCAAGGCGAGCGATGCTCTTTCCCACCGCCGAACGCGACAAATGCAAACGGATTGCGGCCTGAGCAAAACTCCCCGCCTCAACGGCGGCCACAAAAACCGGAATATCCTTCAGCGTATCGGTCATGGATTGTATCTTTTCTTTCATCAATAATGGGAAAACTTATCGCCACTGGCGACCCTGAGTCAACGGTAGACTGTCGCTCCTGAAGCTTATTTAATGGCAGGAGAGAAAAAATGACTGAGACAATGCAACGCTGGTCCATGGACGCCCTCGGGCGCGACAACCTCAAACTCATCCAGGCGCCTGTTCCGCAGCCAGGGCCGGGTGAAGTCCGCGTACGGGTGAATGCCGTTGCGCTCAACTATCGCGATAAAATGGTCATTGAAGGCACCATGCCGATTGCGCTTTCCTTCCCGTTTACGCCGGCGTCCGATATGGCGGGCGTGGTGGAAAGTACGGGTGAGGGCGTCACGCGTTTCACACCCGGCGCTCGCGTCATCTCGACCTTTTTCCCGGAGTGGATCGACGGTAGGCCAACAGCGGACGCCCGCACTTTGCCCTATAAAACGACCGGCGGTTACTTCCAGGGCATGCTGTCTGAGTACGTGATTGTGAATGAAAACGGGCTGGTGGCCGCCCCGGAAACCCTGGATGACGCAGAGGCCAGCACGTTACCGTGCGCCGGGCTTACCGCATGGTTCGCGCTGGTGGAGCGCGGTCATTTACGCGCCGGGCAATCGGTACTGGTGCAGGGCACGGGCGGTGTGGCGATATTCGCTTTGCAAATTGCCAAAGCGCAGGGGGCAGAGGTTTTTGTCACGTCCGGGAGCGATGAAAAACTGGCGCGGGCCAAACAACTCGGTGCCGATTATGGCATCAACCGGCTTAAAGGCGACTGGGCTGAAGGGATATACGAACTGACGAACGATCGCGGCATCGACCACATCATTGAAACCGTTGGCGGGGAGAACCTGAGGCATTCCCTGCGCGCCGTGGCGGTTCATGGGCGTATTTCGGTCATCGGCGTGCTGGCCGGCAGTGAAATCTCGCTGCCCGCGGGCGAACTGTTGCTGAAATCCCCGGTGATTCAAGGTATTGGCGTGGGGCACCGTCGCGCACTGGAAGATTTTGTCCGCGCCGTTGACGTGACCAGGCTGAAACCGGTGATTGAGCACCGTTACCGCTTTAACCAGCTTGCACAGGCGCTTGAACACCTCGATCGCGGTGCGTTTGGCAAAATCGTGCTCACCCGCGAGTAAGACCCCGTTCCCCGGATCTTGCCTAAAAGGGGGGGTTCTGCTGCGCAATGTAGCTCTATTTTTGTGGGCTTAATCGCGTTAGCATGAGTAAGGACTCATCTTACCCGGGGATTTCATGGCTATTAAACTGATTGCAATCGATATGGACGGCACGCTGCTGCTGCCTGACCATACTATCTCTCCTGCGGTGAAAACCGCGATTGCCGCAGCCCGTGAACGCGGCGTCAACGTGGTGCTGACCACCGGCCGTCCTTACGCTGGCGTGCACAGCTATCTGAAAGAACTGCATATGGAGCAGCCTGGAGATTACTGCATCACCTATAACGGTGCTTTAGTGCAGAAGGCGAGCGACGGCAGTACCGTTGCGCAAACCGCGCTGGGCTACGACGACTACCGCTATCTGGAACAGCTGGCCCGCGATGTCGGCTCCCACTTCCACGCGCTCGACCGCAATACCCTGTATACCGCGAACCGCGATGTGAGCTATTACACGGTACATGAATCCTACGTGGCGACGATCCCGTTGGTCTTCTGTGAAGCAGAAAATATGGATCCGAATATCCAGCTGCTGAAAGTGATGATGATCGATGAGCCGGCGATTCTGGACAAGGCTATCGCCCGCATTCCGGCTGAAGTGAAAGAGAAGTACACCGTGCTGAAAAGCGCGCCGTACTTCCTTGAAATTCTTGATAAACGCGTCACCAAAGGTACCGGCGTGAAATCGCTGGCCGATGCGCTGGGCATCCAGCCGGAAGAGGTGATGGCGATTGGCGATCAGGAAAACGACATCGCGATGATTGAATACGCTGGCGTCGGCGTGGCGATGGATAACGCGATTCCGGCCGTCAAAGAAGCGGCAAACTTTATCACCAAATCCAATCTGGAAGACGGTGTGGCATATGCTATTGAAAAATATGTCTTAAACTAAAAATCTCTTTCTGAAAAACCCGCGTTTATCGCGGGTTTTTTTATGCCCTGAGTTTAACCCGCCGCAAAATCCCCAAACCGAATTGTCGTTTTTGTGATCTAAATTGTAGTACAACATGTTTGTGTTGTACTACATTGTGTCCATGGCGATGACGAGTGACATCACGTTAGTACTACAAAGTTGCGGTTAAAACCGCCTGTCGCGGTAAAGTAGAGAGACATCCAGAGCACAAGGACTTTCCATGACTCTCAATAAAACCGATCGCATCGTCATCACGCTGGGCAAGCAGATTGTCAGCGGCAAATACGTTCCCGGCTCTGCGCTGCCCGCTGAAGCCGACCTGTGTGAGGAGTTTGCCACCTCGCGCAATATCATTCGCGAAGTGTTCCGTTCGTTGATGGCTAAGCGGCTGATTGAAATGAAGCGCTATCGCGGCGCGTTCGTTACCCCGCGCAACCAGTGGAATTATCTCGACACCGACGTTTTACAGTGGGTGCTGGAGAGTGATTACGACCCGCGGCTGATTAGCGCGATGAGCGAGGTACGTAACCTGGTTGAACCCGCGATCGCCCGCTGGGCGGCAGAGCGCGCGACGTCGAGCGACCTGGCGCAAATAGAAGACGCGCTCAACGACATGATCGCCAATAACCAGGACAGGGAAGCGTTTAACGAAGCGGATATTCGCTATCACGAGGCGGTGCTGCAGTCGGTGCATAACCCGGTTCTGCAGCAGCTCAACGTGGCGATCAGCTCGCTACAGCGGGCGGTATTTGAAAGAACGTGGATGGGCGATGAGGCCAACATGCCGAAAACGCTCCAGGAACATAAGGCGCTGTTTGACGCCATCCGGCATCAGGACAGCGAAGCGGCGGAGCAGGCGGCGCTCACCATGATCGCCAGCTCGACACGAAGGTTAAAGGAAATCACATGACATCTCGCTACATCGCAATTGACTGGGGATCGACCAACCTGCGCGCCTGGCTCTATCAGGGCGAACGGTGTCTGGAGAGCAGGCAATCGGAAGCAGGCGTCACGCGTCTGAACGGACACTCCCCCGCCGCGGTGTTTAGCGAAATAACCCGGGGCTGGCGCGACGGCGCGACCCCGGCGGTGATGGCCGGAATGGTCGGCAGTAACGTCGGCTGGCAGGCGGTACCCTACTTGCCGGTTCCCGTTCATTTCTCCGCCATTGGTGAACAATTAACTGCCGTTAGCGACAACGTCTGGATTATTCCCGGACTCAGCGTCTCTCGCGACGATAACCATAATGTGATGCGCGGCGAAGAGACTCAGCTCCTCGGCGCGCGGGCGATAGCCCCTTCTTCCGTCTACGTGATGCCCGGCACCCACTGCAAATGGGTGCAGGCAGACCGCCAACAAATTAACGACTTTCGCACGGTGATGACCGGTGAACTGCATCATCTGCTGCTGCGCCACTCGCTGGTCGGCGCCGGGTTACCGGAGCAGGTCTCCGCTCCTGACGCGTTTAACGCCGGGCTTGAGCGCGGCCTGCATTCGCCAGACATCCTGCCGCAGCTTTTTGAGGTTCGCGCTTCACACGTGCTGGGTTCGCTGCCGCGCGCGCATGTTGGCGAGTTTCTGTCGGGACTGCTGATTGGCGCGGAAGTCGCCACCCTGAGCCAACGCTTTCGCGACCAGCAGGTCACCATTGTCGCCGGCGAGACGCTGGCGAACCGCTATCAGCAGGCACTGAGCGCCATTGGCCGTCAGACCACCGTGGTGTCGGGCGACAACGCATTTCAGACAGGAATAAGGAGCATCATCCATGCAGTGGCAAACTAACTTACCGCTTATCGCTATCCTGCGCGGGATTACGCCGGAAGAGGCGCTGGCGCACGTGGGGGCGGCGATCGACGCCGGCTTCGACGCCGTTGAAATTCCGCTCAACTCACCGCAGTGGGAAAAGAGTATTCCCGCCGTTGTTGAGGCTTATGGTGATAAGGCGCTGATTGGCGCGGGCACCGTGCTTAATGCAGAGCGGGTGGACCAGCTTGCCCGAATGGGCTGCAGGCTTATCGTCACGCCCAATATTCAGCCCGAGGTCATTCGCCGTGCGGTGAGCTACGGCATGACGGTTTGTCCCGGATGCGCGACGGCGACGGAAGCGTTCGCCGCGCTGGACGCCGGGGCTCAGGCGTTGAAAGTCTTCCCATCTTCGGCTTTTGGCCCTGACTACATCAAAGCGCTAAAGGCCGTTTTGCCACCGGAGGTGCCCGTTTTTGCGGTGGGCGGCGTGACGCCGGAAAATCTGGCGCAGTGGATAAAAGCAGGCTGTACCGGTGCCGGGCTGGGCAGCGATCTCTATCGCGCTGGCCAATCCGTAGAGCGTACCCAACGGCAGGCGGCAGCATTTGTTAAAGCGTATCGAGAGGCAGTGCAATGAAAATAACCAAACTCACCACGTATCGTTTACCCCCGCGCTGGATGTTTCTAAAAATTGAAACCGACGAAGGCGTGGTTGGCTGGGGCGAGCCCGTGATTGAAGGGCGCGCGCGCACCGTAGAGGCGGCGGTGCATGAGCTCGGCGAATATCTCATAGGCCAGGATCCGGCGCGGATTAACGACCTGTGGCAGGTGATGTACCGCGCGGGCTTTTACCGCGGCGGCCCGATTTTAATGAGCGCCATCGCCGGTATCGACCAGGCGCTGTGGGATATTAAAGGCAAAGTGCTGAACGCGCCGGTCTGGCAGCTAATGGGCGGCCTGGTGCGTGACAAAATCAAAGCCTACAGCTGGGTTGGCGGCGACCGTCCGGCAGAGGTGATTGATGGCATCAAGAAGCTGCGCGGTATTGGTTTTGATACCTTCAAATTAAACGGCTGCGAAGAGCTGGGGCTGATCGATAATTCTCGCGCGGTGGATGCGGCGGTGAATACCGTCGCGCAAATTCGCGAAGCGTTCGGCAATGAAATTGAGTTCGGTCTCGATTTTCACGGCCGCGTTAGCGCGCCAATGGCGAAGGTGCTGATTAAAGAGCTGGAGCAATATCGCCCGCTGTTTATTGAAGAGCCGGTTCTTGCCGAGCAGGCGGAATATTATCCGCGACTGGCGGCGCAAACCTCGATTCCTATCGCGGCGGGCGAACGCATGTTCTCGCGCTTCGAGTTTAAACGCGTGCTGGAAGCCGGTGGGCTGGCCATTCTCCAACCCGATCTGTCGCACGCGGGCGGTATTACCGAGTGCTATAAAATCGCCGGAATGGCCGAAGCCTACGACGTGGCGCTGGCGCCGCACTGCCCGCTGGGGCCTGTTGCGCTTGCCGCCTGCCTGCACGTCGATTTTGTCTCCTATAACGCCGTCTTCCAGGAGCAAAGTATGGGCATTCACTATAACAAGGGCGCGGAATTACTCGACTTTGTGAAAAATAAAGACGACTTCAATATGGAAGGCGGTTTCTTTAAACCATTAATGAAGCCCGGGCTTGGCGTAGAAGTCGATGAAGCGCGGGTCATTGAATTAAGTCAGAATGCGCCGGACTGGCGTAATCCGTTGTGGCGGCATGAGGATGGTAGCGTCGCCGAATGGTAAATGCGCGTCATACTTTGCGCTGCTGATGCGTTGGCTGCATTTTCTTATCCCAGTCACATACTAATGTATGCTCCTGGGAATGCGAAAATTTGCCGCCTTTCCCCAGCACAAATTATTTAGCGCATTACGGTTAAGTTATTAATAAAAAATTTAAATAAACCCTCTGTAAATTACCGGGCATGGTGAGCGGCCTCGCTATGCCCAAAATCTGGAGACAGATTGCGATGGATATTTCAGTTACAGCTGCAAAACCCGGGCGTCGTCGTTATTTGACGCTGATTATGATCTTTATTACCGTGGTGATTTGTTATGTTGATCGCGCCAACCTTGCGGTGGCATCGGCGCATATTCAGGAAGAGTTTGGTATTACCAAAGCGGAAATGGGATATGTATTTTCCGCCTTCGCGTGGCTGTATACGCTTTGCCAGATTCCCGGCGGTTGGTTCCTTGACCGCGTGGGCTCGAGGCTGACCTACTTTATCGCTATTTTTGGCTGGTCGGTGGCGACGCTACTGCAGGGATTTGCCACGGGGCTGATGTCGTTGATTGGCCTGCGCGCGATTACCGGGATATTTGAAGCGCCGGCGTTTCCCACCAATAATCGCATGGTGACCAGCTGGTTTCCGGAGCACGAGCGCGCATCAGCCGTCGGTTTTTACACCTCAGGCCAGTTTGTCGGGCTGGCATTCCTGACCCCGCTATTAATCTGGATTCAGGAAATGCTGAGCTGGCACTGGGTATTTATCGTTACCGGCGCTATCGGGATCGTATGGTCACTGATTTGGATTAAGGTTTATCAGCCACCGCGTCTGACGAAAAGCATCAGCAAAGCCGAGCTGGATTATATTCGCGACGGCGGTGGTCTGGTGGACGGCGATGCGCCCGTTAAAAAAGAGGCGCGGCAGCCGCTGACCAAAGCCGACTGGAAGCTGGTATTCCATCGCAAACTGATTGGCGTTTACCTTGGACAGTTTGCCGTGACCTCGACGCTGTGGTTCTTCCTGACCTGGTTCCCCAACTATCTGACCCAGGAAAAGGGGATTACGGCGCTGAAAGCGGGCTTTATGACCACGGTTCCGTTCCTTGCCGCCTTTGTTGGCGTGCTGCTCTCCGGCTGGCTGGCGGACAGGCTGGTGAGAAAAGGTTTCTCATTAGGCGCCGCGCGTAAAACCCCGATTATCTGCGGCCTGCTGATCTCGACCTGCATCATGGGCGCAAACTATACCAACGATCCGGTGTGGATTATGGTCCTGATGGCGCTGGCCTTCTTCGGTAACGGCTTCGCTTCCATTACCTGGTCGCTGGTCTCTTCGCTTGCGCCGATGCGGCTTATCGGGTTGACCGGTGGGATGTTTAATTTCGTCGGCGGGCTGGGCGGTATCACCGTTCCGCTGGTGGTGGGCTATCTGGCCCAGGATTATGGTTTTGCCCCTGCGCTGGTTTATATTTCCGTTATTGCGCTGGTGGGCGCGCTCTCTTACATCCTGCTGGTGGGGGATGTCAAACGAGTAGGCTAATTCTTTCCGATACGATACCCTGATGCGAAAGTCTCGCATCAGGGTATGTTTATGAAACAAGTCACCTTTGCTCCCCGTCATCATCAGCTTACCAACACGCGCGCCTGGACGGCGGACAGCCGGTGGCTGGTTTTCGACGTTCGTCCCTCTGGCGCCTCTTTTACCGGCGAAACCATCGAGCGGGTGAATGTCGAGACGGGAGAGGTTGAGATCCTCTACCGTGCCGGACAGGGCGCGTACGTTGGCGTGGTGACCGTTCATCCATCGATAGATAAATATGTCTTTATCCACGGCCCGGAAAACCCTGACGAGCGCTGGCATTACGATTTCCACCATCGTCGCGGCGTGGTGTCCTGGCAGGGAGATACGCATAACCTCGATGCGATGGATATTTCCGCCCCCTATACACCCGGCGCGCTGCGCGGCGGCAGCCATGTGCATGTCTTCAGCCCGAGCGGCGAATTTGTCAGCTTTACCTATAACGACCACGTGCTGCATGAACGCGATCCGGCGCTGGATTTGCGCAACGTTGGCGTGGCGGTTCCCTATGGCCCGGTAGTACCGCGTGGGGATCATCCACGAGAATACGGCGGCAGCCACTGGTGCGTGCTGGTCAGCCGCACAACGCCGACCCCCGCGCCGGGCAGCGACGAGATTAATCGCGCCTATGAAGAGGGCTGGGTGGGCAACCGGGCGCTGGCGTTTATTGGCGATACGCTGGCGGTAAATGGCGACAAAGTGCCGGAGCTATTTATTGTCGAGCTGCCGGAGAGCGAACAGGGCTGGAAGCAGCCTGGCGATGCGCCATTGGCAGGAACGGAAACCACGATGCCGGCTCCCCCTGCCGGCGTTGTTCAGCGTCGCTTAACGTTTACCCACCAACGCCGTTACCCGGGACTGGTGAATACGCCGCGTCATTGGGTGCGCGCTAATCCGTCGGCAACGGACATCGCTTTTCTGATGCGCGACGAGGCCGGCGTGGTGCAAATGTGGCTTATCTCGGCGCAGGGAGACAAGCTGCGGCAGCTGACCAACAGCCGATCCGATATCCAGTCGGCGTTTAACTGGCATCCGTCAGGAAAATGGCTGGGCTTTGTGCTGGAAAACCGCATCGCGCTTTGTGATGCGCGAAGCGGGGAAATCGACTTTTTGACTGATGAGCATGCCAATCCGCCTTCGGCCGACGCGGTCGTCTTTTCGCCAGACGGCACACGGCTTGCCTGGATGGAGGAGGTGGACGGTTACCGCCAGCTGTGGGTAACCGCAACGGCGCGCTAAATCAGGGGGTCGGCATTGGCGCTGGCGGGATCACTGCGTTGGTCGCCAGCGTCTCTTTCTCGCTCTTTTCCACGCGCGATTTAACCGAGCTATCGGTGCGGAACATATCCCACGGTAGCAGCAGCGTGTCCATAACGGCCGTGAGCGGCATATCCAGCGCCACCAGGGATTTCGTACCCCAGTTGGCATCGCTATCTCCCAGCATTTGCGCGCTGGCGCGCGTTCCCGGATAGGTTCCTTCCTTACCGCCGGTATGTGACATCACGCTGGAGCAACCGCCTAAACTTATCATCCCGCTAAACAGGACCAGCTTTAACAGACCGTTTTTCATCATTTTTCCGTCATCGTTACGGGCGTTGATAGAACCTTCTATGTACAAAATCATGCAGGGCGCAGCCAACAGAGCCGCGGCCTGAAGAATGGCGTACATATCGGTTATATCGGGCCATTCCATGGATGCATAGTGCCATTGCGCCGCACTGTGGCAGGCGTCGCACTTTGCCTTTTGTGCTGTCCCTCCAGTCTAAGCAATAGACCGCAAACTGCAAAAAAAATTGCCCATTTCCCCTTGAAAAGGTCATGGATATACCCATTTTAGGAATGTGTCTCCCGGAGAATACGCCGAATGGGTATTCCGGGTAATAACGGCCTGTCCATGATGGAAGGTCAGATAATTCTCGCTGATTTCAGGAGCTATGTATTATGCGTAATTTCGATCTCTCCCCGCTGTATCGTTCTGCTATTGGTTTCGACCGCCTTTTCAATCTGTTAGAAAATAATCAAAGCCAGAGTAATGGCGGCTATCCTCCGTACAACGTTGAGTTAGTAGACGAGAACAACTACCGCATCGCGATTGCCGTTGCCGGTTTTGCCGAGAGCGAACTGGAAATTACCGCGCAGGATAATCTGCTTATCGTAAAAGGCGCCCATGCCGCCGAGCAGAAAGAGCGCACTTACCTGTATCAGGGCATCGCTGAACGCAATTTTGAGCGTAAATTCCAGCTTGCGGAAAATATTCATATTCGCGGCGCCAACCTGGTAAACGGTCTGCTGTATATCGACCTTGAGCGAGTTATTCCTGAAGCGAATAAGCCGCGCCGTATCGAGATCAACTAATTTGTTGGGCCGCGAAGGCGGCCCGGTATTCATTCAAAAAAACTGCCCGCCGTCAGGGGGCAAAGGCGAATCCACAGGATTTGCAGATATCCACTCGCTTCTTAGAAGGAGAAAGACTATGCGTAACTACGATTTATCCCCGCTGCTGCGTCAATGGATCGGTTTTGACAAACTGGCCAACGCGCTACAAACCGCCGGTGAAAGCCAGAGCTTCCCGCCCTATAACATCGAAAAAAGCGACGACAACCACTATCGCATTACCCTTGCGCTGGCCGGTTTCCGTCAGGAAGATTTGGATATCCAGCTTGAAGGCACGCGCCTGACGGTAAAAGGCGCGCCGCAGCAGCCGGAAAAAGAGACCAAATGGCTGCACCAGGGGCTGGTTAACCAGGCATTTAGCCTGAGCTTCACGCTCGCCGAAAATATGGAAGTCTCCGGGGCAACCTTTACTAACGGCCTGCTGCATATCGATTTGACCCGCAACGAGCCGGAACAGATCGCCCCGCAGCGCATCGCCATCAGCGAGCGCCCTGCGTTACAGAGCTAATTAAGCGAATCACTTATAAGGCCCCGATTTTCGGGGCTTTTTTGTGCGTGATACACATTACTTTGTCCTTTCTTGCTGTGTTCAACAAAATGGTCGTTGGCTGATCCCGTGATTATTGTGCGCCAGGCGGCATACAGCCTGGTGACTACCGGTCATAATCCTCATTGTGCGTAATGTTATACACAGGGAAGAGACGATGAGTGATATAGCATTGACCGTTAGCGTATTGGCGCTGGTGGCGGTAGTCGGATTGTGGATCGGCAATGTAAAAGTGCGCGGTGTCGGCTTCGGTATCGGAGGCGTGCTGTTTGGCGGTATTATCGTCGGCCACTTTGTGGACCAGGCGGGCATTACGCTCAGTAGCCCAATGCTGCACTTTATTCAGGAATTCGGCCTGATCCTCTTCGTGTACACCATCGGGATCCAGGTGGGGCCGGGCTTCTTCGCTTCGCTGCGCGTCTCTGGCCTGCGGCTTAACCTGTTCGCCATTCTGATTGTGATTCTCGGCGGTCTGGTTACCGCGGTCCTGCATAAACTGTTTGATATCCCTCTCCCCGTGGTGCTCGGGATCTTTTCCGGTGCGGTAACCAACACGCCTGCGCTGGGGGCCGGGCAGCAGATCCTGCGCGACCTTGGCGTGCCGCTTGATACCGTCGATCAGATGGGTATGAGCTACGCCATGGCCTATCCGTTTGGCATCTGCGGCATTTTGCTGACCATGTGGCTGGTCCGGCTGTTCTTCCGCATCAACGTTGAGAAAGAGGCTCAGCAATTTGATGAAAACAGCGGCAATGGCCATGCGCATCTCCAGACCATCAACGTGCGGGTTGAAAACCCCAACCTGAACAATATGGCGATTCAGGATGTGCCGATGCTTAACAGCGACAAGCTGATCTGCTCGCGTCTCAAGCGCGAGGAGATGCTGATGGTGCCCGCGCCGAATACCCTGATTCAGCTCGGGGACCTGCTGCACCTGGTCGGGCGACCGGAGGATTTACACAATGCCCAGCTGGTGATTGGCAAGGAGGTTTCCACTTCGCTCTCCACGCGCGGTACCGATCTGAAAGTCGAGCGCGTGGTGGTCACTAACGAAAAAGTATTGGGTAAACGCATACGCGATCTGCACTTTAAACAGCGCTATGACGTGGTGATCTCGCGACTCAATCGCGCCGGGGTTGAGCTGGTCGCCAGCAGCCATGCCAGCCTGCAGTTCGGCGATATTCTTAACCTCGTCGGCCGTCCGGAGGCGATTGACGCGGTGGCCGCCGAGCTGGGCAACGCCCAGCAAAAACTGCAGCAGGTGCAGATGCTGCCGGTATTTATCGGTATTGGCCTGGGCGTGCTGCTGGGCTCCATTCCGCTGTTTATTCCGGGGTTCCCGGCGGCGCTGAAGCTGGGCCTGGCAGGGGGGCCGCTGATTATGGCGCTGATCCTCGGGCGTATCGGCAGCATCGGTAAGCTCTACTGGTTTATGCCGCCCAGCGCTAACCTTGCGCTGCGCGAGCTGGGCATTGTGCTGTTTCTCGCGGTGGTTGGCCTGAAATCCGGCGGCGATTTTGTGGCGACGCTGATTGACGGTGATGGCATGAGCTGGATTGTCTACGGCATCTTTATCACCGCTATCCCACTGCTGGCTGTCGGTATTCTGGCGCGGATGCTGGCGAAGATGAACTACCTGACCCTGTGCGGGATGCTGGCCGGTTCAATGACCGACCCGCCCGCGCTGGCCTTTGCCAATAATCTGCATGCCACCAGCGGCGCGGCGGCGCTCTCTTACGCGACCGTTTATCCGCTGGTCATGTTCTTACGTATTATTACGCCGCAGCTACTGGCGGTGCTGTTCTGGGGGATAGGTTAACTGATTCTCCGCCTGGACGCGCCGCAGGTGGTAGTCCACCTGATACTCGCTGGCGTTACGGAACATCACTGAATAGTTAAGAAACTCGCCGCTGTCGCTGTAGGAAAGGGAGGTTATACGCAGCAGCGGCGTCTGCTCCGGCACGTTCATCGACTGCGCCAGCTGCCTGTCCGCCAGCACCGGCGACAGCGTTTCATAGTTGCCGCTAATGGTTATGCCACACTCCTTCTCGATGTAATCGAACTTCGACCCTTCCAGATGCACCAGCGACAGATTGCGAAACAGCTTCACCGGCATATAGCTGTCCTCCAGCATTAGCGGCTTGCCATCGACATAGCGCACCCGGCGCGAGAAGTAGATCCGTTCATCAATTTGTATCCGCAGCAGGCTGGCGATAGCCGGGGGGGCGGGCATCACCTCAAAAACCAATACCCGGCTGACCACCTCTTTACCCTGCTTGCGCAGCACCTCGGCCAGCCCGGTCAGATTGCTGGTTTCATGATGCAGGTCTTTGCGGGCGACGTAGGTGCCGGAGCCGTGCCGACGCACCACCAGTCCCCAGGTGACCAGCAGATCGATGGCTTTGCGGATAGTCATGCGCGCGACGCCGAACTCTTCCGCCAGCTTTTTTTCCCCGGGAAGCGGGCTGCCGACTTCGAAATCGGAGGAGTTGAGGCGCAAACGTAATCTGTCGGCGATGGATTTGTAGATCACCAGTAGACCTCTATTCACTCAGTTGAAAACGATGATGCACGGATTATTAGCTTTAAAAATAGAGTTAATACATATGGATAAATACGCTTCGTTACAGAGGCGTAATCAGCGCAATTCAGAATGTCTAATTTTTACTTAAAAAGTAGACAACATTGGCGCAATTAAAACCATGAAAGCGATCACGAATCGTAACGGCTCCGCATGTTGTCGACCGGGCAAATTTCTATTCTCGTTTCAGGCCAGTACAAATAATTACCCTGAATCATTCACCGCGGTACGTGAAGCATGTCGGGTATGGATAAGGCCACTCACCCTATGAGTTGTTATATGAGGATTTTCAAATGCTCAGTCAAATACAACGCTTTGGCGGCGCCATGTTTACCCCGGTTTTACTCTTTCCTTTCGCCGGGATCGTGGTGGGTATCGCCATTATGCTGCGCAACCCGATGTTCGTCGGGGAAGCGCTCACAGCACCCGATAGTTTATTTGCTCAGATCGTTCATATTGTTGAAGAGGGCGGCTGGACCGTCTTTCGTAATATGCCGCTGATTTTCGCCGTCGGTCTGCCGATCGGCCTGGCGAGACAGGCCCAGGGCCGGGCCTGCCTGGCGGTACTGGTCAGCTTCCTCACCTGGAACTACTTCATCAACGCCATGGGGATGACCTGGGGCCACTTCTTCGGCGTCGATTTTTCCGTGGAGCCGACGCCAGGCAGCGGCCTGACGATGATGGCCGGGATTAAAACGCTCGATACCAGCATTATCGGCGCGATCGTTATCTCCGGGCTGGTGACCGCCCTGCATAACCGCTACTTCGATAAACCGCTGCCGGTGTTTCTGGGGATTTTCCAGGGCTCCTCGTTTGTGGTGATTGTCGCCTTCCTGGCGATGATCCCCTGCGCCTGGCTGACCTTGCTGGGCTGGCCAAAAGTGCAGATGGGCATTGAATCGCTGCAGGCCTTCTTACGCTCGGCCGGGGCGCTGGGGGTCTGGGTCTATATTTTCCTTGAGCGCATTCTGATCCCGACCGGTTTACATCACTTTGTCTACGGACCGTTTATTTTCGGCCCGGCGGTAGTGGAAAGCGGTATTCAGGTTTACTGGGCGCAGCATTTACATGAGTTCAGCCAGAGTACCGAGGCGCTGAAAACTCTGTTCCCGGAAGGCGGATTCGCGCTGCACGGTAACTCGAAGGTCTTTGGTTCCGTGGGTATCGCGCTGGCGCTCTACTACACCGCCGCGCCGGAAAATCGCGTGAAAGTCGCCGGTCTGCTGATTCCCGCCACCTTGACCGCCGTACTGGTGGGAATAACCGAGCCGTTAGAGTTTACCTTCCTGTTTATCTCGCCGCTGCTGTTTGCCGTCCATGCGGTGCTGGCGGCCACTATGGCGACGGTGATGTATATCTGCGGCGTGGTAGGCAACTTTGGCGGCGGCCTGCTCGACCAGTTTCTGCCGCAAAACTGGATCCCCATGTTCCACAACCATGCCTCAATGATGTTTATCCAGATAGGCGTTGGCGTGTGCTTCACCGCGCTCTACTTCGTCATCTTCCGCACGTTGATTCTGCGCCTGAACCTGAAAACGCCGGGCCGCGAAGAGAGTGAAATTAAGCTCTATAGCAAAGCGGATTATCAGGCCGCGCGCGGCAAAACCAGCGCCGCGGGGGCTGCGGATACCAAACTGGGCCAGGCCGCCGGCTTCCTGCAGGCGCTGGGCGGAGCGGGCAATATCGAAAGCATTAATAACTGCGCCACCCGACTGCGCATCGCGCTGGTCGATATGGCGAAGACGCAAAGCGACGACGTCTTTAAAGCGCTGGGCGCCCACGGCGTAGTCCGCCGCGGCAACGGAATTCAGGTCATCGTCGGCCTGCACGTCCCTCAGGTCCGCGACCAGCTGGAAACCCTCATCAAAGATTCTCTACAGACCGAACAAACCACCATGACGGAGGCAGTATCATGAAAAAATTCTCAGTTGTTATCGCAGGCGGCGGCAGTACCTTCACCCCGGGCATCGTGCTGATGCTGTTAGCGAACCAGGATCGCTTCCCGCTGCGGTCGCTGAAATTTTACGACAACGACGGCGCGCGTCAGGAGACCATCGCCGAGGCGTGCAAAGTGATCCTCAAAGAGCAGGCGCCGGAGATTGAATTCAGCTATACCACCGACCCGCAGGCGGCCTTTACCGACGTTGATTTCGTGATGGCGCATATCCGCGTGGGCAAATACCCGATGCGTGAAAAAGATGAAAAAATTCCGCTGCGCCACGGCGTGCTGGGGCAGGAAACCTGCGGCCCTGGCGGTATCGCCTACGGTATGCGCTCCATCGGCGGCGTCCTGGAGCTGGTGGACTATATGGAAAAATATTCGCCGAACGCCTGGATGCTGAACTACTCCAACCCGGCGGCCATTGTGGCGGAAGCGACCCGTCGCCTGCGTCCGAACGCCAGAATTCTCAACATTTGCGATATGCCGATCGGTATCGAAGGGCGGATGGCGCAAATCGTCGGCCTCAAGGACCGCAAGCAGATGCGCGTGCGCTACTATGGGCTGAACCACTTCGGCTGGTGGACCTCGATTGAAGATCTGCAGGGTAACGATCTGATGCCGAAACTGCGCGAACATGTGGCGAAATTCGGCTATGTTCCGCCATCAAACGATCCCCATACCGAGGCGAGCTGGAACGACACCTTCGCCAAGGCGAAGGACGTGCAGGCGCTGGATCCGGATACGATGCCGAATACTTACCTTAAGTATTATCTGTTCCCGGACTACGTCGTGGCGCACTCCAATCCGGAACGCACCCGCGCTAACGAGGTGATGGATCACCGTGAGAAAAACGTCTTTAGCGCCTGCCGGGCCATTATTGCTGCGGGCCACTCGTCCGCAGGCGATCTGGAAATTGACGAACACGCGTCCTACATCGTCGATCTGGCGGCGGCGATTGCCTTTAATACTCAGGAACGCATGCTGCTAATTGTGCCAAACAACGGGGCGATTCATAACTTTGACGCCGATGCGATGGTGGAAATTCCGTGCCTGGTTGGCCACAATGGACCGGAGCCGTTGACGGTAGGCGACATTCCCCACTTCCAGAAAGGGATGATGAGCCAGCAGGTTGCGGTGGAAAAACTGGTGGTGGATGCCTGGGAACAGCGCTCTTATCACAAGCTGTGGCAGGCCATTGCGCTGTCGAAAACCGTGCCGAGCGCATCCGTTGCGAAAGCGATTCTTGATGACCTGATTGCGGCCAATAAAGCGTACTGGCCGGAACTGCATTAATCCTGCTGACCGGCAGCCACAGGGTGCCGGTTATTCATTTATCGGCCTGATAGCCCGACTTTATACGGTTATCAGGCCTGAGCTTCCTCTGAAACGGGGCGATTATTAATGCCCTCCGCTTTGGCAGTCAGGTAGAATCGGCGGTATTTTACGCAACCGGGAATCCATCAAGGAGTCATGATGAAAATATCCCGCCTTGGTGAAGCGCCGGATTACCGCTTCTCGCTGGCGAATGAACGTACCTTTCTGGCGTGGATCCGCACTTCGCTTGGCTTTTTAGCCGGTGGCGTCGGCCTGGACCAGCTGGCGCCGGATTTCGCTACGCCGCTGATTCGCGAAATTCTGGCGCTGCTGCTGTGCCTGTTTGCCGGCGGTCTGGCGATTTACGGCTATATACGCTGGCTGAGCAACGAAAAGGCGATGCGGCTGAAACAGGATCTTCCCTACACCCGCACGCTGCTGCTGATCAGTATTCTGCTGACCCTCGTCATCGTGGTGGTGATGGCGCTGGTGCTCTATGCCGGATAATCGCCGGGCGCGTCGCGAGAGCGATCCGGGCCTGCAGCCGGAGCGTACGTCGCTGGCCTGGTTTCGCACCCTTTTAGGCTATGGCGCGCTGCTGGCGCTGGCGATTAAGCACCACTGGCATCAGGCGGGGATCGCATTCTGGATTTCGCTGTGCATATTGCCGTTCGCCGCCCTCATCCTCTGGCGCTATACCCGCAGCCGCAATCTGATGAACGTTGAGCAAAGCGATTTTGCTCAGCCGCAGGCGGTTCGTGACAAATTTTTGATCGCATTCGCAGTACTTTCCCTGTCATTGTTGTTTGCTGTAACCCATATACGACAGGTGATTTTGTTTATTAAGGATATGACATGACAGGATGTCAGGCCGATTACGGTGACGATCGGCACTGCGGTAACTGCAAATCGCTGGCGAGCGATCTTCCGGTACAGGAAGTCATTATCGATCGTCAGGCGTGCCAACGCCCCGAGCGTGTCTACCATCAACTGAGCGCTCAGGGAGCCGTGGCCATCAAGTTTATTCCCCATCTGCAACCTTCCGACGCCCGGCTGTGGGGGGATTTCCTCTGCGCGGTGTTTGCGATTTGGGTTAAAGAAGATGCTAACCGCATCGTCGTGCCGCTGTTTGAGGCCACGCTGCGCGCCTGGCGCGGCGAGTCGGTGCAGTATGCCAACAATCCGCCGGGGCCTGCCTGCGCGGGCTGCGCCTGGCTAAGATTATGCGGTGGGGGCTGCCCGCAGCTGCGTCTGGAGGATGGCTCCAATGCGCTATGCGAGGGTTACCGGCAGTTTTATAGCTGGAGCGCCCCCTATATGCGCGTTCTGCGCGATCTACTCAATCAGCACCGTTCGCCGGTTGAGCTTATGCATCTGCTGCGCTAAAAAATGGCGACGAAAGAAGCTTCGTCGCCATCGCGTTGACCTGACGGGAGGTTTACCGTCCTTTTGCCAGATACTGCGCCATCTCCTCTTCCGGCACCATGCCGCCGCCGGTTGCCCACACAAGGTGGGTCGCATTGCGCATCTGCCCGGCGGTGAAACCGTGCATCTGCTGATACGCCTGGCTGGCGCAGACCCGCTGCGGCCCGGCCATGCCGGCCAGCGCGGACGGCTCCAGGCGAATACCTTCTTCCTCGGCTAACCAACCCAGCATGTCGTACATTGTCTGGTCATCGAGAGAGTAGAACCCATCCAGCAGGCGCTCCATTGCCCTGCCAACGAAACCGGAAGCGCGGCCTACCGCCAGACCGTCCGCGGCGGTCAGATTATCAATTCCCAGATCCTGAACCGAAATCTGGTCATGCAGGCCGGTATAAACCCCCAGCAGCATGCAAGGGGAGTGGGTCGGTTCGGCGAAGAAGCAGTGGACGTTATCGCCAAATGCCAGCTTCAGGCCAAACGCCACGCCGCCGGGGCCGCCGCCAACGCCGCACGGCAGATAAACAAACAGCGGATGACTGGCGTCCACCACGCGCCCTTCGCGGGCAAACTGCGCTTTTAGCCGCTCGCCGGCCACGGAGTAGCCGAGGAACAGGGTGCGCGAGTTCTCATCATCGATAAAGAAGCAGTTCGGGTCGGACTCGGCGGCTTTACGCCCCTGCTCAACCGCCACGCCGTAATCCTCTTCATACTCCACCACCGTCACGCCGTGGCTGCGCAGTTTGGCCTTTTTCCACGCTCTGGCGTCGGCGGACATATGGACCGCCACCTTGAAACCGATGCGCGCGCTCATTATGCCAATCGACATCCCCAGGTTGCCGGTGGAGCCAACGGCGATGCTGTACTGGCTGAAGAACGTCCTGAACTCGGGGGTCAGCAGCTTGCGGTAGTCGTCGGCTGTGTTTAACAATCCCGCGTCGATCGCCAGTTTTTCCGCGTGGGTCAGGACTTCATAAATGCCGCCGCGGGCCTTAATCGAGCCGGAAATCGGCAGGTGGCTGTCTTTCTTCAGCAGCAGATCGCCAGCAATGGGCTGACGAAAGGTTTTTTCCAGCCGGGCCTTCATTGCCGGGATGGCCACCAGCTCGGATTCGATAATACCGCCGGTGGCGGCGGTTTCAGGAAAGGCTTCCGCCAGATAGGGCGCAAAACGGTCGAGGCGGGCGTGGGCGTCCTGAACGTCTTCTGTCGTCAGGCCAACGTAGGGTAACCCCTCCGCCAGCGACGTCGTTGACGGGTTAAACCAGGTGGTTTCTTTCAGGGCTATCAGCTCCTCCAGCAGAGGAAACTGGGCGAGTAAAGTGGTCATGTCAGCGTTTTTCATATTACGTCTCTTTGCGCTCAGATGATGAAAGAAAGCAGGAATGTACCGGCCAGTGCAAGCAGCGAAGCGATAAAGGTCGCCGTGGTATAGTATTTGAACGTTTCGTTAAGGCTTGCCCCGCAGTACTGCTTAACCAGCCAGAACAGGGAATCCGTCACGATAGTGCAGCCAATCGCGCCGGAGCCGATAGCGATAGCGATGATTTCAGGGCTCACGCCGGGATAGAGCGGCAGCATCGGCGCGACGATGGCGGTTGCGCCCATCATGGCGACGGTGGCGGAACCGACGGCGGCATGCAGAATCAGCGCCACCAGCCAGGCCAGCAGAATCGGGTGCATATCGAGGTTCGACAGAATCACCGCCAGCGTATCGGCCAGGCCGCTGGTTTTCAGAATGGCGTTAAAGGCCCCGCCTGCGCCGATAATCAGCAGGATATTGGCGATAGAACCGAAACAGTTTTCCGTATGCGTCAGCAGGGTGCTCATGCCCATATTCTGGCGGATACCCAGCACGTAGTAGGCCACAAAGACCGCGATAAACATGGCGGTGATCGGGTTGCCGATAAACTCCAGCAGCATATACAGCGTGCCGCCTTTGGTCATATTCAGTTCGGCGATGGTTTTTACCAGCATCAGGCCGATCGGCAGCAGCACCGTAAACAGCGTGGCGCCCAGCGACGGCAGAGTCTCTTCTTTGCGCACTTCGAGGTTGGCAAACCCAGCCGGCACCGCTTTAAACGGCAGGCGGTTGCCGAGCAGCCGCAGGAACAGCGGGCCGCCGACCAGCGAGGCCAGCAGGCCCACCAGCAGACCGTAAACGATCACCGTTCCGATATCCGCGCCCAGTTTGTTGGCGACGAACAGCGCAGCAGGATGCGGCGGCACCACGCAGTGCACCGCCATCAGCGCCGTACACAGCGGGATGGCCAGCTTCAGCAGCGACGTGTTGGTCTTTTTGGCAATGGAAAACGCCAGCGGAATCAGCAGCACCACGCCCACTTCAACGAACAGGGTGATCCCGCAAATCAGGCCCACCAGCACCATTATGACGTCGGCGGACAGCCAGCGGCAGCGCTGGAGCGTCAGGCCGATACGTTCCGCTGCGCCGGAGACCTCCATCATTTTGCCGAGAATCGTCCCCAGCCCAATCACCGCCGCAAGGAAGCCCAGCGTGCCGCCAATCCCGCTCTCAATGGCGTTAACCATATCCAGCGGGCTCATGCCCATCATGGCGCCGACGAAAAAGCTTGCCAGCAGTAGCGCCAGAAACGGGTGAAACTTCAGTTTGACGATAGTTAATACAATCAACACGATGCTGATCAGCAGCGTGCTCACAACCCAGATCTGAGATTCCATACCCCACCTCGCCTGTGAATAATCTATGGGTATTGAACAGAAAAACGGCACGCGCTGACAAACGATATAAACGGCCCTTCAGGTGAATCAGATTGAATCAAAAAGGTGATTTTGCTCTAAAATTGTCTGTTATGTGTGCTATGCATCACTTTTATTCATCTTTAACGCGCAGCTGGCGCGAAAAATTTCTTACACTCGGCGGGGAATAGTGAAGGAGTAAGAGATGGAGACGCTAAAAGAGTTAGGCACTCGCCTGCTTAACGGCTGGCAGCTATCGAAGCTGTATACCTTTGAAGTCGCCGCCCGGCATGAGTCGTTTGCGCTGGCGGCGGAGGAGCTGTCGCTGACGCCCAGCGCGGTGAGCCACCGTATCAATCAGCTGGAAGAAGAGCTGGGGATCCAGTTGTTTGTGCGTTCGCACCGCAAAGTAGAGCTGACGCATGAAGGTAAGCGGGTGTTCTGGGCGCTGAAGTCCTCGCTGGATAGCCTGAACCAGGAAATTCTGGATATTAAAAACCAGGAGCTGTCGGGGACGTTAACGGTCTATTCGCGCCCGTCCATCGCCCAGTGCTGGCTGGTTCCCGCGCTCGGTGATTTTACCCGCCGCTATCCGTCGATCTCGCTTACCGTGCTGACCGGCAACGATAACGTCAATATGCAGCGCGCGGGCATCGATCTGGCAATCTACTTCGATGATGCGCCTTCCTCGCAGCTGAGCCACCATTTTCTGATGGATGAGGCCATCGTACCGGTCTGCACGGCGGATTACGCGCGCCAGCATCAGCTACAGCAGAACCCCGGCAATCTTCGTCACTGTACGCTGCTGCACGATCGTCAGGCGTGGAGCAACGATTCCGGCACCGATGAGTGGTTCAGCTGGGCGCAGAAATTTTGCGTAGATTTGCCGCAATCGTCGGGTATTGGCTTCGATCGTTCGGATTTAGCGGTGATTGCCGCGATGAATCACGTTGGCGTGGCGATGGGGCGTAAGCGGCTGGTGCAAAAGCGCCTGGAGAGCGGCGAGCTGATCGCACCGTTCGGCGAGATGACCCTGAAGTGCCATCAGCACTACTACGTGACGACCCTGCCGGGCCGTCAGTGGCCGAAAATTGACGCCTTTATCCACTGGCTGCAGAGTCAGGCGCAATTATGATGACCGGCTTAGTTTCATCCCGGTGGCGCTGCGCTGACCGGGCTACGGGTTTACCTCCGTTTGCGGGCCGGTAGCCCGGACAGGCGCGTCAGGCGCCGCCTCCGGGAAATATGCCGGGGCTGATAATTCGCCACCGCTTCCCGGCTTGCGCTGCGCTTAGCCGGGCTACGGGTTCATCGGCGTCCGTCATTTTGTAGCCCGGGTAAGACGCCCCGCGTCGCGACCCGGGGAACCCGCAATGAAGCCTTAAACCGGCTGCTGGTGTTGATGAAAGCGCGACGCCAGCGGCAGCCAGCACAGCAGAATCAGCAATCCCATCAGCATCATCAGCAGGCCGAGGCTGCCCTGACCGGTTTGCGGCATCATCGCCGACAGCCACGCCAGCACGCCGGAACCGATATTCTGCAGCCCGCCCACCAGCGCTCCGGCGGTGCCGGCGAGGAACGGGAAGGGCTCCATCGCGCCGCTGGTCGCCAGCGGAAACAGCATCCCCGCGCCAAAAAAGAACAGCGCGGCGGGAACCAGCAGGGTCCAGACGGTCATCACGCCCAGCAGGCCAGGGATCCACATCAGCACCCCCGCCAGCAGGCAGCAAATCACCGACTGCCACATCAGCGTCGGGAAGCGTTTGTTCGGCCGGCCGGCAAACCAGGCGCCAAAGAACGCCGCCGGGATCGGCAGAATAAACAGAATGCTGACCGACATACTGCTCAGACCAAGTACCGCGCCCATCAGCACGCCGGAACAGGCTTCGAACACGGCAATGCCCGCCAGGCCGCCGATCAGCATCAGCAGATAGCAGTTGAATGCGCCGGTACCGAACAGCGTTTTATAGTTGGTGATGAGCCGGGTACGCGGCGCGCCGGTGGGCCGGGTTTCCGGCATCCAGCGCGCCATGCTGAAGGTGACGCCGGCGCAAAGTACCAGCAGAAATACGAAGCAGGCCCGCCAGTTCCATAAGGTATCGAGAATGCCGCCAATCAGCGGCGCGAGCAGCGGGCTAACCAGAATCCCCATATTCAGCAGGCTATTGGCGTGCCTGAGCTGCGCCCCTTCATACAGATCGCGCGGCAGGGTTCGCGCCATCACGCCGCCGACGCCGGTACCCATCCCCTGCATTGCGCTGGCGGCAATCAGCACCGGCAGGCTATGGGTGGTAATGGCAACCAGCGTCGCCAGCATAAAAATGGACATTCCCACCAGTATTACCGGGCGGCGGCCAACGCGATCGGAGAGCGGGCCGTAGAAAAGCTGCGAGACGCCGTACGTCAGCAGATAAGCGGCCATCACGCTCTGCACCGCGCCTTCGCGAACGTTGAGCGATATCGCCATATCGGCAATCGCCGGAATATAAATGGTCTGCGCCATCTGGCCTACGGCCACCAGCAGCACCAGCATCAACAACAAATTGAAGTTCTTATGCCGTTTCATGTCGATGAATACTTTGTATAAAGTTGGAGATGAAGAATATGTGACTGGCACACCCGCTAAACGATGGAGGAATCTACCACATAAAAATGACAGAACAACCCTGTAAGGGGGGATTGTCGGGGATGTTCAGGCAGGTTTTGTAAACGAAAGTCGGCAACTAATGTTGCCATGTGTGGATTAAGACAGCCGCAGCAGAATCGCCCCGGCGGCAATGCCGCAGGCGGCGGCGATGCGCAATGGAACTACCTTCTCTTTCAACAGGATAAACGCGATAACTGCGCCAAAAAGAATCGAGGTTTCGCGCAGGGCGGCCACCACCGCCAGCGGCGCCTGGGTCATGGCCCACAGCGCCAGGCCATAGGAGCCCATGGTACCGACGCCGCCGACCATGCCTTTCTTCCAGTGCTGGCGCAGATAGCGGCTGGCTTGCGGGCGTCGGGCAATCATCGCCCAGCCCAGCAGACAGAAGCCGTTCATAAAAAAGGTCCACAGGGTATAGCCCAGCGCGGTTTCTGAAAGCCGCACCCCGGTTCCGTCAACCAGCGTGTAGCCCGCAATGAAGCAGGCGTTGATCAGCGCCAGTACGATACCCTGGCTCGAACTGGCGCGCCCGTTAAAGGCCATCGCCAGAATCGCCAGGCAGATGACGCCGATGCCCAGCCAAGCCAGCGGGGAGAGAGTGTCGCCAAGAAAGGCGACGCTGATTATCGCCACCAGTAGCGGGGCGGTCCCGCGCATCAGCGGATAGGTCTGGCTCATATCCGAGACCTGATAGGTTTTTGCCACCAGCACCGTATACACCACCTGTAGCGCGCAGGAGACGGCAAGAAACGGCACGCTGGCGAGCGTGGGTTGGGGGGCAAAAGGGAGCAGAACCAGGGCGATGAGCGAGGCAGAGCCGCTAACGCCTACCGCTGCGTACATTTTATCGCCGCTGGCTTTAACGATAGCGTTCCAGCTGGCGTGAAGCAGGGCGGCGAACAGCAAAATACAGAATACGGTAATGGTCATTGCGGCCTGGCGCTGGGGAATAAATCGTCAACGGACTGTAACATGCGCACTCTTCAGCAGCCAGCGGCGGCTAGAGCGAACAGAACAGACGATGGGTGACCCGGGGTTCATCATATATCGGGCGAAATCCCAGATTTTCATAAAACGACCAGGCCGTTGACGGCGCATGGGTGTTGAGAAAATCAAAGCTGCTGCCGGAGTGGGTGATAACCGAGACCAGCAGCTGATGCCCGATCCCCTGCCGACGATGGCGATCGGCGATATACAAATGGCGGATGCGACCGGCCCGCGGCTGCTGGCTAAAAGGGTCGATGTTAAGCCCGCACACGCCGACCAGCTGCCCGTGCGCAAAAGCCCCCAGCAGCTTTTCTCCCGGCGCGTTAAAACGGTTTTCCCCGTTCTGCCAGTTCTCCGCCAGGCGACGCAGCATGTTCAGGTTTTGCGCCAGGCTTTCGGCGCGGAGTGCCGAAAAACCGGGTTCGTCCGGGGTGATAGCGGCGATCAACAACGGTGCCATAATTTTTCTCCGTCAGGTTAGCCTGTAGAGGGGCGGTTTCCCGCCCCTCTCAGGTGCGACTTGAACCTGAATCAGCGGAACTGCTTCAGGACTGCATCAAGTAGTTGCAACACGGCAACCATGAGTTTCAGGATCAGAACAACGATATCCACTCCGCCCATACGCGTCTCCTCTGGTTCAGGAGCACAACCGGCTGGCGTACCTTTCCGCCGCCTGTTGCCAGCCAGGGTATACCCGTCATATTCAGGCGCCACCTGCCGGTGGCGGACTCAATAATTCGGGGTATTTGTTGACGTAACACAGTGTGCTCTTCTGGGGTTAAGGCGCTGACGGCACCACCCGTTTCAGCCAGGACTTTTTTGCGCCGGTAAAAGTGCGGCCCCAGATTCCCCCTGCGTACCCCCTCAGTATAGAATGAATACTGTATATATGAACAGTATTTTTTGGACAAATTTGTATACGCGATCCATACTCTAAATCAGCAAAAACCGTCGTGAAAATTGCGCCTTCTTCCCCGATCGCGTATACTTTTTTCGTTGACGTAATACAGTGTGCTTGCGGCTACCAACCGTAAAAACACCGAACAGAAAACCTCGCCGCGGCGGGGTTTTTTGTTTTTTATCCCGCCGCAAATTAATGTGATCTTCCGCGCAGTTTCTCCTGGTTGAAAATAAATCCATTGTGAAATGACAAAAGCTGTGTTTGTATAAATTCATTCCCTTTTTTGAGACAACAGGTCCCTCATGAACGCTACCACGCTGACTTCGACCCTACTACTAACCGCGCCTGCCGCGGTGGTCGTCGTGTCTGTGGTGGTCGTCGTCGGCAACGCGCCGTAGGGTCCGGAACAACACGAATTCCAAACCCCGCCGGCGCAAACCGAGCGGGGTTTTTCGTTTCATGCCCCCCGGTAAGTCGGCCCAGAATAAAAGGACTGGAGCATGGCAAGTTCGGGCACAACATCACAAAAAATGCGCTTCACTGGCGCACAGTTAGTCGTTCATTTACTGGAGCTTCAGGGGATCACCACGGTCAGCGGCATTCCGGGCGGCTCCATCCTTCCCATTTACGATGCGTTAAGCCAAAGCACGCAGATCCGCCATATTCTGGCGCGTCACGAGCAGGGCGCGGGGTTTATTGCCCAGGGTATGGCGCGCACCGAGGGCAAACCGGCGGTGTGTATGGCCTGTAGCGGCCCGGGAGCCACTAACCTGATCACCGCTATCGCCGACGCCCGTCTGGATTCGATTCCGCTGGTGTGCATTACCGGCCAGGTTCCGGCCTCAATGATCGGCACCGACGCTTTCCAGGAAGTCGACACCTACGGTATCTCTATCCCCATCACGAAACATAACTATCTGGTACGCAACATTGCTGAGCTGCCGCAGGTGATAAGCGACGCGTTTCGCATCGCGCAGTCCGGGCGACCAGGGCCGGTGTGGATAGATATTCCTAAGGATGTTCAGGCCGCGACCATTGAGCTCGACGCCCTGCCGGAACCCGGCGCCCGCATGGCAGCCCCGGAATTCGATAGCGCCAGCGTGCGCGAAGCGGCGGCGATGATTAACGCCGCGCAGCGTCCGGTGCTCTATCTGGGTGGTGGGGTGATCAACGCGCCTGAGCAGATTCGCCAGCTGGCGGAAAAAGCCAACCTGCCAACCACCCAGACCCTGATGGCGCTGGGGATGCTGCCGAAAGCGCATCCGCTGTCGCTGGGCATGCTGGGGATGCACGGCGCGCGCAGCACCAATTTTATTTTGCAAGAGGCTGATTTATTGGTTGTTTTAGGCGCCCGTTTTGATGACCGGGCGATTGGTAAAACCGAGCAGTTCTGCCCGAACGCGAAAATTATCCACGTTGATATCGACCGCTCTGAGCTGGGTAAAATCAAACAGCCTCACGTGGCGATTCAGGGCGATGTTGGCGAAGTGCTGGCGCAGCTGATCCCGCAGGTCGAGGCGCAGCCGCGCAGCGAATGGCTGCAGCTGGTGGCCGATCTGCAGCGGGAGTTCCCCTGCACCATTCCGCAGGAGCAAGACCCGCTTACCCACTATGGCCTGATTAACGCCGTTGCCGCCTGCGTTGACGATGAGGCAATCGTGACCACCGACGTCGGCCAGCACCAGATGTGGGTCGCACAGGCGTATCCGCTCAACCGTCCGCGCCAGTGGCTGACCTCCGGCGGCCTCGGCACCATGGGCTTTGGTCTGCCTGCCGCGGTAGGCGCGGCGCTGGCTAACCCGCAGCGCAAGGTCATCTGCTTCTCCGGCGACGGCAGCCTGATGATGAACATTCAGGAAATGGCTACCGCGGCGGAAAATCAGCTGGACGTAAAAATCATCCTGATGAATAACGAAGCGCTGGGGCTGGTTCACCAGCAGCAGAGCCTGTTCTATAAGCAGGGCGTGTTCGCCGCGACCTATCCTGGCATGGTCAACTTTATGCAGATCGCCGCCGGTTTTGGTCTGCAAACCTGTGATTTAAATAACGAAGCCGATCCGCAGGCGGCGCTGCAGGCGATTATCGACCGCCCGGGTCCGGCGCTGATCCACGTGCGTATCGATGCCGAAGAAAAAGTGTATCCGATGGTACCGCCGGGTGCGGCCAATACTGAAATGGTGGGGGAATAAGCCATGCAACAAGCGACTCATGAAAACGTTATTCTACAGCTCACCGTGCGCAACCACCCTGGCGTGATGACCCACGTTTGCGGCCTGTTTGCCCGCCGCGCATTTAACGTGGAAGGCATTCTTTGTCTGCCGATCCCGGACAGCAACCAGAGCCGCATCTGGCTACTGGTCAACGACGATCAGCGCCTCGGGCAGATGATTAGCCAGATCGAAAAGCTGGAAGACGTTGAGAAGGTGGTGCGCAATCAGTCCGATCCCTCCATGTTCAGCAAAATCGCGGTGTTCTTCGAATAATCGCTCGCGGCTTGATCCGCTGCGCGCGATAAACAAAATTACTCAAGCCGCATCAGGGCGGCAACTCTGAGAATCCCCCTGGAGCTGACTGAAGTCAGTGACTGGGGGGAACAGAGGCAGCTTGAAGGATGACGTTTATACCGTTAAGGTAAGCGCGTTTTTTATCCTCCCCAGGAATCGCCATGACCACAATCGCCCTTATTGACGATCATCTTATCGTCCGCTCCGGCTTTGCCCAGCTGCTGGGGCTGGAAGCCGATTTTCAGGTCGTCGCCGAATTCGGTTCCGGTCGCGAAGCGCTGGTGGGGCTGCCCGGCCGCGGCGTGCAGGTCTGTATCTGCGATATCTCGATGCCGGATATCTCCGGGCTTGAGCTGTTAAGCCAGCTGCCGAAAGGGATGGCGATCGTGATGCTGTCGGTGCACGACAGCCCGGCGCTGGTGGAGCAGGCGCTGAACGCCGGCGCGCGCGGCTTTCTCTCCAAGCGCTGCAGCCCGGATGAGCTGATCGCCGCCGTCCGCACCGTGGCGGCCGGCGGCTGCTACCTGACGCCGGATATCGCCATGAAGCTGGCGGCCGGGCGACGGGACCCGCTCACCAAACGCGAACGCGAGGTGGCGGAAAAGCTGGCGCAGGGGATGGCGGTAAAAGAGATTGCCGCCGAGCTGGGCCTGTCGCCAAAAACCGTGCACGTTCATCGCGCCAATCTGCTGGAAAAGCTGGGCGTCAGCAACGACGTCGAGCTGGCGCGCCGCATGTTCGATAGCTGGCAATGAACACCTTTCTCTCCCGGCTGCTCTCGGTTATCGGTTGTTGCTTTATCTTTTCCGCCGCGTGGTTTTGCCTGTGGAGCATCAGCCTGCACCTGGTGGAGCGTGCCGATCTGGCGGTGCTGCTTTTCCCCTTTGGCCTGCGTCTTGGCCTGATGCTGCAGTGTCCGCGCGGCTACTGGCCGGTTCTGCTGGGCGCTGAGTGGCTGCTGATCTTCTGGCTGGCGCAGGAAGTGGCGCTGGCGCACCCGATAATATTGATGACCGGAAGCCTGTTGACCCTGCTGCCGGTGGCGCTGATCTCGCGCTATCGCCAGCAGCGCGACTGGCTCACCCTGCTGCGCCAGGGAGGGGCGCTGATCGCCGCTGCGCTGCTCCAGTCGCTGCCGTGGCTGCCGGAAGGCAAGGAGGGGCTGAACGCGCTGCTGCTGACCCTGACCGGCGGCCTGACGCTGGCGCCTACCTGCCTGGTTATCTGGCACTACCTTACCAGTACCGTCTGGCGGCCGCTGGGGCCATCGCTGGTCTCGCAGCCGGTAAACTGGCGCGGGCGGCATCTTATCTGGTACCTGCTGCTGTTCAGCGTCAGCCTCTGGCTCCAGCTGGGGCTGCCCGCCGAGCTCTCGCGATTTACGCCCTTCTGCCTGGCGCTGCCGATTATCGCCCTGGCCTGGCACTACGGCTGGCAGGGCGCGCTGATCGCGACCCTGATGAACGCCATCGCGCTGATTGCCAGCCAGAGCTGGCACGATCATCCGGTGGATTTGCTGCTTTCGCTGCTGGCGCAAAGCCTGACGGGCCTGCTGCTGGGCGCAGGCATTCAGCGGCTGCGCGAGCTTAATCAGTCGCTGCAAAACGAGCTGGTGCGTAACCAGCGGCTGGCGGAACGCCTGCTGGAAACCGAAGAGAGCGTGCGCCGCGAGGTGGCCCGCGAGCTGCACGATGATATCGGGCAGACCATCACCGCCATCCGTACTCAGGCGGGGATCGTCCAGCGTCTGGCGCCTAACAGCGCCAGCGTCAGGCAGAGCGGCCAGCTGATTGAGCAGCTTTCGCTCGGCGTCTATGATTCGGTGCGCCGCCTGCTGGGCCGCCTGCGCCCGCGCCAGCTGGACGACCTGACGCTTGAACAGGCGGTGCGTTCGCTGATGCGCGAAATGGAGCTGGAGGACCGCGGTATGGTCAGCCATCTTGCGTGGCGCATTGATGAGTCGCTGCTGAGCGAAAACCAGCGCGTCACCCTGTTCCGCGTCTGCCAGGAAGGGCTGAATAATATCGTCAAACACGCCAGCGCCAGCGCCGTCACGCTGCAGGGCTGGCAGCAGGAGCAGCGGCTGATGCTGGTGCTGGAGGACGACGGCTGCGGCCTGCCGCCGGGCTCAGGCCAGCAGGGCTTCGGCCTGACCGGCATGCGCGAGCGCGTCAGCGCGCTGGGCGGCACCTTAACCATCTCCTGCACCCACGGCACCCGCGTTTGCGTCAGCCTGCCGCTGCGCTACGCCTGAGGAGCGACGATGTTTGCCTTTTTGAAATCCCCGCCCGATGCTCCGCCGATTACCGACAAACCGGCGCTGGACGCGCGCTACCGCTACTGGCGTCGGCATATTCTGCTGACCATCTGGCTGGGCTATGCGCTGTTTTATTTTACGCGTAAAAGCTTTAACGCCGCCGTGCCGGAAATCCTCGCCAGCAACGTGCTGACGCGCAGCGATATCGGCCTGCTGGCAACGCTGTTCTACATCACCTACGGGCTGTCGAAATTTTTCTCCGGTATCGTCAGCGACCGCTCTAACGCCCGCTATTTTATGGGCATTGGTCTGGTCGCTACCGGCGTGGTGAATATTCTGTTTGGCTTTTCCACTTCGCTGTGGGCCTTCGCGCTGCTGTGGGCGCTGAACGCCTTCTTCCAGGGCTGGGGCTCGCCGGTGTGCGCCCGTCTGCTGACGACCTGGTATTCGCGCACCGAACGCGGCGGCTGGTGGGCGCTGTGGAATACGGCGCATAACGTCGGCGGGGCGCTGATCCCGATGGTGGTTGGCGCGGCGGCGCTGCACTACGGCTGGCGAACGGGGATGATGATTGCCGGCATGCTGGCGATCCTCGCCGGACTGTTTCTCTGCTGGCGGCTGCGCGACCGGCCGCAGGCGGTAGGGCTGCCCGCCGTGGGCGACTGGCGGCACGATGAACTGGAGATTGCCCAGCAGCAGGAAGGGGCTGGCCTGACCCGTAAAGAGATCCTCACCAAATACGTGCTGCTGAATCCCTATATCTGGCTGCTCTCGCTGTGCTACGTGCTGGTGTACGTGGTGCGCGCGGCGATTAACGACTGGGGCAACCTGTATATGTCGGAAACGCTCGGCGTCGATCTGGTCACGGCGAATTCGGCGGTCACCATGTTCGAGGTGGGCGGCTTTATCGGCGCGCTGGTGGCGGGCTGGGGCTCGGATAAACTGTTTAACGGCAACCGCGGGCCGATGAACCTGATTTTCGCCGCCGGTATTTTGCTGTCGGTCGGCGGCCTCTGGCTGATGCCGTTCGCCAGCTACGTGATGCAGGCGGCCTGCTTCTTCACGACCGGCTTTTTCGTTTTTGGCCCACAGATGCTGATCGGCATGGCGGCGGCGGAGTGCTCGCACAAAGAGGCGGCGGGGGCGGCAACCGGCTTTGTTGGCCTGTTTGCCTATCTTGGCGCATCGCTCTCCGGCTGGCCGCTGGCGCAGGTGATGGAAATCTGGCACTGGAGCGGTTTTTTCGTGGTTATCGCCATTGCCGCCGGCATTTCCGCCCTGCTGCTGCTGCCGTTTTTAAACGCCCAGGCGCCGCGAGAAGCGTGACCCACTTCACCTTTCTTCGCCGAATGGCGTAAAACTAAGAAATTTTCCCGGTTTCGCCTGGACGCTGTCTCAGGCGAGTCTCCCGGCTGATTTTTACAATGCCTGCCATTCGCAGGTACTAAATCAGCTCAGGAGTCACCCAATCATGCTGGCCTTCTTAAACCAGGTGCGTAAGCCAACCCTGGACCTGCCGCTCGAAGCGCGGCGCAAAATGTGGTTCAAACCGTTCATGCAGTCGTATCTGGTGGTTTTCATCGGCTATCTGACCATGTACCTGATCCGCAAAAACTTTAACATCGCGCAGAACGACATGATCTCCACCTACGGGTTGAGCATGACGCAGCTGGGGATGATCGGTCTCGGATTCTCAATCACCTACGGCGTGGGTAAAACGCTGGTTTCTTACTACGCAGACGGTAAGAACACCAAGCAGTTTCTACCGTTTATGCTGATCCTTTCGGCCATCTGTATGCTTGGCTTCAGCGCCAGCATGGGTGCAGGGTCGACCAGCCTGTTCCTGATGATCGCCTTCTACGCTCTGAGCGGCTTTTTCCAGAGCACCGGCGGCTCATGCAGCTATTCGACTATTACCAAGTGGACGCCTCGCCGTAAGCGCGGCACCTTCCTCGGCTTCTGGAATATTTCTCACAACCTCGGCGGCGCCGGCGCGGCGGGCGTAGCGCTGTTTGGCGCCAACTACCTGTTCGACGGCCACGTGATCGGGATGTTTATCTTCCCGTCGATTATCGCGCTGATCGTCGGTTTTATCGGCCTGCGCTTCGGCAGCGACTCCCCGGAATCCTACGGCCTCGGTAACGCCGAAGAGCTGTTTGGCGAAGAGATCAGCGAAGAGGATAAAGAGACGGAAGAGAACGCCATGACCAAATGGCAGATCTTCGTCGAGTACGTACTGAAGAACAAAGTCATCTGGCTGCTGTGCTTCTCCAATATCTTCCTGTACGTGGTGCGCATCGGTATCGACCAGTGGTCCACCGTTTACGCTTTCCAGGAGCTGAAGCTCTCCAAAGAGGTGGCGATTCAGGGCTTTACCCTGTTTGAAGTGGGCGCGCTGGTCGGCACGCTGCTGTGGGGCTGGCTGTCGGATCTGGCAAACGGTCGTCGCGCGCTGGTGGCCTGCATTGCGCTGGCGCTGATTATCGCCACCCTGGGGGTTTATCAGCACGCCAGCAACCAGTACGTTTATCTCGCCTCTCTGTTTGCGCTGGGCTTCCTGGTGTTTGGCCCGCAGCTGCTGATCGGCGTTGCCGCGGTAGGTTTCGTGCCGAAAAAGGCGATTGGCGCTGCCGACGGGATCAAGGGCACCTTTGCCTATCTGATCGGCGATAGCTTCGCCAAGCTGGGCCTCGGGATGATCGCCGACGGAACGCCGATTTTTGGCCTCACCGGCTGGGCGGGGACCTTTGCGGCGCTGGATGCGGCGGCGATTGGCTGCATCTGCCTGATGGCCATCGTCGCGGTGTTTGAGGAACGTAAAATCCGCCGTCAGAAAAAGACGCAAACTTTGCAGACTGCCTGAGTCATTGGGTGTGAGTCACGTTGCCTGGCCCCTGCGCCGGGCTTTTTTATGCCTCTTGCCGGGCGGTTTGATGATAGCGATACGGTGTCGCGATAAGTCACATTATGGTACTTCCGGCAGTCGACAGCGGGCAATTTCCCATTATGATAGTGGGGCTGCGATTGAATGAGAGGATGCATGATCTGGTTAGGACTGGCCACGCTGATAGTGGTATTTGTTGTGGGATTTCGGGTGCTTACCTCTGATTCACGCCGTGCGATTCGCCGTCTGAGCGAACGATTAGGCATTACGCCGGTACCGCTGGAATCGATGATCGATCAGCTGGGAAAAACCGCCGGCAACGAGTATCTGCGCTACCTGGAGCGGCCGAATGAAGCGCATTTGCAAAATGCCGCGCAGGTGCTGCTGGTCTGGCAGGTCGCTATCGTCGACGGCAGCGAGCAGAACCTGCACTACTGGTATCGGCTGATGAAAAAGTCCCGCCTCGCGGCGCCGATTACCGAAGCGCAAATCCGCCTGGCACAAGGTTTTCTTCGCGAGCTGGAGCCGGAAGTGAGCGACCTGCACGCTTTGCAGGAGCGCTATAACGCGCTGTTTTTGCCGGAGGATGGCGTCCACTGGCTGCACTGATATCACTTCCCGGTGCACTGTTGGCTTCGTTAAACGTCACGCCGATGAGGCCACCGGTGCATAAGTCATCGCAACAAAGCCATCATGCCAGTACCTCTAACCCATGTTTTTGCACGATGGTGAGTAATTTCAGTGCCAGCCCACCGGGGCGTTTTGCCCCGCTTTCCCATTTTTGGACCGTGGAAACGCTGGTGTTCAGATAGCGGGCAAAAACCGGCTGACTGACGTTGAGTTGGTCACGTAGAGCCTTAATTTCACCAGGTTGGAAATCGCTTACGCGGCTGATGCATGTTTCATCAAAGCTGCGCATTGTCTCCTGCGCGATCGCATCAACACTGTATAAACCTGCTGCAGCGCTATGGATAGCTTCAAAGGCGGGGCTTTTGAATTTAGTTTTTGCAGTCATGACAAATCTCCACCAATTCTTTTCTCTTAACCAATGCCGCCATTTTCTCCTCGCTGAGAAGGGAATAATGCCTGGCTAACTCACGGAACGCCGCGAGTTCTCGGTTATCGATATTGGCGATATCCTGTTTGGCGTATAAAAATGTGTAAAACCAATGCTCAGCGCCCTTTGCCAGAATAATTGCGCGATCGCGATTTTTATTGAGGCGTTTTTTGTAAACGCCGCCACCAAGGTTATCTGCTTTTCCCTGGAGAGTGGCTTCAATCGCTTTGCAGAGTTCGCCATCATCAATCGCATGGGCCCGGGCTTCCCTGGTAAACCATTTCGTTTTAAAAACACGCATTGGCTGACATCCTGTAACCATAAATATAGCACCAAGTGCTATGTTATTTCTTCCTCTTACTGTTCTGAAATACCTAAGAACGTGATTTTCCGGTTATGCGAGCAGCTACGCAGGAGCTTTGCAAGGCCTGAAAAGTTGTCAAAACGTTAAATTCGTCACATTTAAAATGTTACACTGCGCGGCTTCCCCGTGTTCAACCATGCAGGTAACTTATGACTCCTTCGAATGCCTCTACGCCACAGGCTCATCAGGCGGCGCGACCCAACTGGTCGGCGGTTTTTGCGGTGGCCTTCTGCGTGGCCTGCCTGATTACCGTTGAGTTCCTGCCGGTAAGCCTGCTCACGCCGATGGCGCAGGATTTAGGCATCTCCGAAGGGGTTGCCGGACAGTCGGTCACCACCACGGCGTTCGTGGCGATGTTTGCCAGCCTGTTTATCACCTCGATTATCCGCAGTACCGATCGCCGCTACGTGGTGATTCTGTTTTCGGTTCTGCTGACCCTTTCCTGCCTGCTGGTCTCTTTTGCTAACAGCTTTGCGTTATTGCTGCTCGGCCGCGCCTGCCTCGGGCTGGCGCTGGGCGGCTTTTGGGCGATGTCGGCGTCGCTCACCATGCGGCTGGTGCCGATGCGCGTGGTGCCCAAAGCCCTGTCGGTTATTTTTGGCGCGGTATCGATAGCGCTGGTGATCGCCGCGCCGCTGGGCAGCTTCCTCGGTGGGATTATCGGCTGGCGTAACGTCTTTAACGGCGCCGCGGTGATGGGGGTGGTCTGTACGATTTGGGTGCTGAAGGCGCTGCCGTCTCTGCCGGGCGAGTCGACCTCGGCGCAGCAAAATATGTTCGGCCTGCTAAAGCGCCCCGGCGTGATGGCCGGGATGTGCGCCATTTTTATGGCCTTCGCCGGCCAGTTCGCCTTCTTTACCTATATTCGCCCGGTGTATATGACGCTGGCGGGCTTTGACGTTGACGGCCTGACGCTGGTGCTGTTGAGCTTCGGCATCGCCAGCTTCGTCGGCACCTCGCTCTCTTCGATGCTGCTCAAAAGATCGGTGAAAGCGGCGCTGGCGGTTGCCCCGGTGGTGCTGGCCATCAGCGCGGCGGTGCTGGTACTGTGGGGGGAGAGTAAAATCGTGGCGTCGACGGTTGCCGTTATCTGGGGCTTTGCCTTCGCGTTGATACCGGTTGGCTGGTCAACGTGGATCACCCGCTCCCTGTCCGATCAGGCGGAGAAAGCCGGGTCGATTCAGGTGGCGGTGATCCAGCTGGCCAACACCTGCGGCGCCGCGGTTGGCGGCGTGGCGCTGGATCACCTTGGTCTGCTCTCGCCGCTGGTCCTCTCCGGTACGTTGATGCTGCTGACCGGCCTGCTGGTGGCGACGAAAGTACGAGTGTAATGGGGCCGCAGTCAGGCGAATCGTCAATAAAACTACGGGCGTTCGCCCTGCGCCAGACGACGGTTGATGTCGGCAATCACGCCCGGCAAATCCGCCAGCGTATCTACCACATAGTGCGCCCCGGCGGCGTACAGCTTCCCGGCGGCGTGCTCGCGGCGGGCGGCGATCTCTTCGGCGCTCATCTGCTGATATTCCTCCCAGCTGGCGCCGAATTCGTTACCGGAAACCGCCAGACCCACGCTCCACATTCCGGCGTTTAATCCTTCGGTAATGCCGGGAGCGGAATCATCAACCTTGACGCAGTGGGCTACCGAGTCGATGCCGAGGACAATGACGTTCTGTAACGCCATCCACGGGCCTGGCCGCCCCCCGACGGCGAGGTCGTCCGTCGCCACCCAGTGGTCAGGCGCATAGCCCTGCGCGGCGGCGGCCGGCGCCAGCTTTTCCATCACCGGACGCGGATAGCCGGAACAGGAGCCAATTTTTATGCCTTCGGCGCGCAGCGCGGCAATGGTGTCGACAACCCCGGCGATCGGCGCAGAAAAATCGACAACTTTGGCAATCTGCAGCGGCATAAAAGCAGCATAGATCGCGTCGATATCGGCAGCGTTCATCGCCCGGCCAAACTTCGCCTGCCAGCGGGCGTCCACGGCGGGCAGTTTCCCCAGCGCTTCAATATGCTGCCATTTGCCGAGACCCATCGGCACCCTGGCTTCTTCGAGCGTAATCTCCACGGCAAAAGCCTGACGAAAGGCCTCAACGAAAATCTGCGTCGGCGCGAAGGAGCCAAAGTCGACGGTGGTGCCTGCCCAATCAAGAATAACGGCGTTAATACGGTTCATGACGGTTCCTTAGCATTGCCAGTACATGGCGTTTTTGATGGCCGCCAGCAGGGCGGTGATGTCGGCGTCGTACACTTCGCCGATGTTGCCGATACGGAAGCAGTCGCTTTGCGACACCTTGCCCGGATAGATCACGAAACCCTGCTCTTTAAGCCGCTGGTAGAAATCCTTAAAGCGATACTGCGGCGCATCCGGGGAGTAAAACGCGGTGATGATCGGCGAGTGCAGGCTATCGTCGAGCAGCGGCTGAAAGCCTAGCGCACGCATTCCCGCCACCAGACGCCGCTGGTTCGTGCTGTAACGCTGATGACGTGCGCGCACGCCGCCTTCCTCCGCCAGCTCCTTCAGCGCCTGGGCAAAGGCCAGCACGGTATGGGTCGGTGAGGTGAAGCGCCACTTGCCGTGGTTATCCTCCATGCAGCGCCACTGGGCGTACAGATCCAGCGACAGCGAGCGCGAGCGGCCCTGGCAGTTTGCCAGTTCCGCCTCCCGGGCAATGACGAAGGCAAAGCCCGGCACACCCTGAATGCATTTGTTGGCGGAGCTTATCAGATAATCGATATTCAGGGCGGCGACGTCCATGGGAATGCCGCCGAAGCTGCTCATGGCATCGACGATGTAGCGTTTGTCGTACCGTTTCGCCAGCGCGGCGACCTCTTCGATCGGGTTGAGCATGCCGGTCGTGGTTTCGCTATGCACCATGGCGATATGGGTGATCGCCGGGTCGGTTTGCAGGATCCGTTCGATCGCCGCCGCGTCCGGCCGCGCCACTTCGCCGCAGTCGTAGGGATGGTGCGCAATGCACATCAGTTTCGCCATCTCGATCATGCGCGCGCCGTAGGCGCCGTTGCTGATAATCAGCACTTTCCCCTGCGCGCCGATCGCGCTACCGAGCACCGCTTCAACCGCGTAGCTGCCGCTGCCTTGCAGCAGCACTGAGGTGTAGCCGTTAGCGGGCGTCGCCAGTTCCACCAGCCGTTGGCGAATGACCTGAACGACGCCGAGATTGTAGTCGTCGTCCCAGGTACAGCTATCGAACAGCATCGCCTCTTTTACCGTACGGGAAGTGGTCAGCGGTCCGGGCGTCAGCAGCAGATAATTACGCGAAGTCATTGTTTTCACCATTTGGTCTATACCAGATGTTTTTTATAATGACGATCGTGCCCCGAAAAGGTCAAAGGGAAAGTAGCGCTGCAACAAAAAATTCATCTGGTTATGTATAATGAGCGCATCAAATTTGGCCGCGAGCGAACATGAAATCACCCTCTGGCGAGACGCCACAGTATCTGCTGATCAAGGCGCAGCTTCAGGCGCGTATTCAAAACGGCGCGTTGAAGAGCGGCGATAAGCTGCCGTCCGAGCGCGAGCTGTGCGCGCTGTTCAACACCACGCGTATTACGGTGCGTGAGAGCCTGGCGCAGCTTGAGTCCAGCGGCGTGATTTATCGCGCCGACCGCCGCGGCTGGTTTGTTACGCCGGAGCGCTTGTGGTTGGATCCGACGCAGAATACCAACTTCCACAAGCTGTGCCTGGAACAGGGGCGGGAGCCGAAAACGGTACTGCTCGATGGGCGTCTGGCCGCCGTTCCGCTGGATGTTATGGCGCCGCTGGCGCTGCAGCCGTTCGACCAGATCTACCTGCTCACCCGACTGCGCCATGCTGACGGGCGGGCAATCTGCTACTGTGAAAATCACTGCCTGCCGGCCAGGGTTCCGGAGCTGCTGCGCCATGATTTAAACGGCAGCCTGACCGAAATTTATCAGACCCACTATGACCTGATATATACCAGTATGCATCTGTCGTTCTGGCCCACCTCAATGCCGCCCCAGGCCGCGGAAGCCCTGGGGGTGATGGAAGGGCGGCCGGCGCTGCTCTTGCGCCGCCTCAACTACGATCAGCACGGGCGAATTCTCGATTACGATATCGAGTACTGGCGCCACGACAGCCTGCGTATTGAAGTCGATACCCATTGATTTTATTGGTCCAGCCCGAGCGTTTTCCCGGGTTGCGGCTCGGGCTACGGGTTTACCGCCGTCTGCGGATGGGTAGCCCGGACAGGCGCGTCAAACGCCGCCTCCGGGATAAGCCCAGGTATTAAATACCTGTGCGCCGGGCGTCCCGGTGGCGCTGCGCTGACCGGGCTACGGGTTCACCGCTGGCTGCGGACGAGTAGCCCGGACAGGCGCGTCAAGCGCCGCCTCCGGGAGGGAGTCTTCTGCTCCGGCGTCATCCTTTCGCCACACTTTATTCATCGTTTTGTCATAAACCCCGGGTAGCGTGAAAAACAATCTGGTCTACACCAGAATGGCTAACTACCCGATGAGGCATATACGATGAAACTCTCCCGACTTGCCCTGCTGTCCCTGTTCGCGCTGACCAGCTCTCCGGTCTGGGCAGATGGCATCGTCACGGTTTACTCCGCTGACGGCCTGCACGATGGTGATAACAGCTGGTACCAGCACCAGTTCGCCGCTTTCACCAAAGCAACGGGCATCAAGGTGCAGTACGTGGAAGGCGGTTCCGGGGCGATTGTTGAACGCCTGGCAAAAGAGCGCACCAACCCTCAGGCCGATGTGCTGGTGACGGTGCCGCCGTTTATCCAGCGTGCCGCGAAAGAACAGCTGTTGGCCGAATTTCAGCCGCAGGACAGCGCCCGGATCCCGGGCGTACACGACCGCTACTCGCCGCTGGTGAATAACTATCTGACCTTTATCTATAACAGTAAGCTGCTGAAAACCGCACCGGCCAGCTGGCAGGAGTTGCTCGATAGCCGCTTCAGGAACAAACTGCAGTACTCGACGCCGGGGCAGGCGGGTGACGGTACGGCGGTCATGCTACAGGCGTTTCACAGCATGGGGAGCAAAGAGGCGGGGTTCGATTATCTCGGTAAGCTCCAGGCCAATAACGTTGGTCCGTCTGCTTCCACCGGTAAGTTGACCACGCTGGTCAATAAAGGCGAGCTGTACATCGCTAACGGCGATCTGCAAATGAACCTGTCGCAGATGGCGCGTAATCCGAATGTGCAAATCTTCTGGCCAGCGGACGCGCAAGGCGAACGCAGCGCGCTGGCGCTGCCCTATACCATCGGCCTGGTGCAGAACGGTCCGAACGGCGAAAACGGTAAAAAGCTGATTAACTTCCTGCTCGATAAATCCGCTCAGTCCAGCGTCAGCGCGCTCTCCTGGGGCCTGCCGGTGCGCAGCGACGTGACGCCGGAAGACGCTAACTTTAAAGCGGCGAAAGCGGCGCTTAACGGCGTGAAAAGCTGGGAACCCAACTGGGACGACGTTGCGGTTTCGCTGTCGGCGGATATTGCCCGCTGGCATAAAGTGACGGACAGCGAGTAAGCGTGATGTTAATGAAAACGACCGTTGCCCCCACCCCGTCGCTGGCGGGGACGTCCGGAATTACTCTCGACGCGCTGCGCGTTTCTTATCACGGCAACGTGGTGCTGAAGCCGCTGACATTAACCATTGAACCCGGTGAGGTGCTGGCGCTGATCGGCCCTTCGGGCTCCGGGAAAACCACGGTGCTGCGGGCGATAGCCGGTTTTGTGCAGCCTGCCGGTGGTCGAATTTTGCTTGGCGACACGGATATCACCCATCTGCCGCCGTATCAACGCGGCCTTGGTATGGTGGTTCAAAACTACGCCCTGTTTCCGCACATGAAAGTAGAAGATAACGTCGCCTTCGGCCTGCGGGCGCAGAAACAGCCCAAAGCGCAGATCGCTGAACGGGTTCAGGAAGCCCTGAAAATCGTCGGCATGGCGGATTACGCCAGCCGCTATCCGCACCAGCTTTCCGGCGGCCAGCAGCAGCGCGTCGCAATTGCTCGCGCCATCGCCGTGCGTCCGCGGGTATTGCTGCTTGATGAGCCGCTCTCGGCGCTGGATGCGCAAATCCGTCACAACATGGTGGAGGAAATTGCCCGTCTGCACCGCGAACTGCCGGAGCTGACCATTCTCTACGTCACCCACGATCAGACTGAAGCCCTGACCCTGGCGGACAAGATTGGCATCATGAAAGACGGCTCGCTCATTGCCCACGGCGAAACCCATCAGCTTTACCACTATCCGCCTAATCGTTTTAGCGCTGAGTTTCTCGGACGTGCCAATATCCTGCAGGCGACGGCGCTGACAGATACCGCGGGACCTGGCCTGGTCAGCGTCAGCTGCGGCGGCGGATTGATCGCCGCGTTCAGCCGCGGCGGCCAGCATGGCAACAATAAGCTGCTCTGTATTCGCCCGCAGCATATGAGTCTCGCGCCGCGATCGGCCACCAGCAACCGGCTGAACGCCATCCTGACCTCCGTGCACTGGCAGGGCGATTTGACCCATCTGCTATGCGACGTGGCGGGGGAGGCGGTGCGTATCGTGATGACCCACGTGAACCCGCTGCCGCGTGCGGGCGACAGGCTGGCGCTCTATTTTGAACCCAACGATGCGGTCCTGATTGAGGTGTCATAATGTCGCAGATCTTAACGCTCCCGCGTCGCTCTGTTCATCTGCGGCCCTTACTGTGGCTGCTGCTGCCGCTGCTGGTGCTGGCGACCCTGTTTTTCTACCCGCTGCTGCTCATCGGCGAACAGGCGCTGCGCGATACCGAGGGTCATCTGGGCCTCGAAACCTTCTGGCAGGTGGTGGAGTCCCGGCGCTTTCTCAGCGCATTGCTCAATACCTTGCAAATCGCGGTTATCGCGACATCAGGCTGCCTGCTGCTCGGCAGCGTACTGGCGCTGATTCTGGTGTTTATCCCGTTTCCCGGTAGCCAGCTGATTAGCCGGATAATTGATACCTTTATTGCGCTGCCGACCTTTCTCATCACCCTGGCTTTCACCTTTATTTACGGCTCCGCTGGTCTGCTGAACGGGACGCTGATGTCGCTGTTTGCTTTTGAACTGCCGCCGGTGGATTTTCTCTATTCGATTCAGGGGGTCATACTGGCGGAAATGACCGTCTTCACCCCTCTGGTGATGCGCCCGCTGATGGCCGGGCTGCGGCAGATTGATAAAAGCCAGCTTGAAGCGGCGAGCATCCTCGGCGCGCATCCGCTGCGGGTTATCGGCCAGGTGATTTTTCCGGCGGTGCTGCCGGCGCTAATGGCGGGCGGCAGCCTGTGTCTGCTGTTGACCACCAACGAGTTCGGCATCGTGCTGTTTATCGGCGCCAAAGGGGTAAATACTCTACCGATGATGGTCTACAGCAAGGCTATTCTCGAGTCGGACTACAGCGTCGCCTGCATGATTGCGCTGATTAATATTCTGCTGTCGCTGGGGCTGTTTATGCTCTATCGGCTGGCCGCCGCGCGTACCGGCGTGAGGAGCTAACGATGTTGATTTGGTCGCGTAAAGGCCGTACGGCGGCAGGAGCGCTGGCGGTGACGCTGTTTGCCGGGTTTTTCTTCCTGCCGCTGGCGGTGATTTTGATGTCCAGCCTGAGCCAGCAGTGGAACGGCCTGCTGCCGTCCGGCTTTACCCTCGGACACTTTGTTAACGCGTTTCGCGGCGCCGCGTGGGATGCGCTCTTTTCCAGTCTGATGGTCGGGTTTTGCGCCAGCCTGTTCGCTCTGCTGTGCGGCATGTGGGCTGCGCTGTCCCTGCGGCAGTACGGTGCGAAGCTGCAAAAATACCTTGGGCTGATGTTCTATCTGCCAAGCGCCATCCCATCCGTTTCGGTGGGTCTTGGCATTCTGGTGGCCTTCAGCCAGGGACCGCTGCAGATGAACGGCACCTTTTGGATCGTTCTGGCGGCGCACTTCGTGCTGATTTCCGCGTTTACCTTCAGCAACGTTTCCACCGGTCTGGCGCGGATTTCCGCCGATATTGAAAACGTCGCCTCCAGCCTCGGGGCATCGCCGTGGTATCGTCTGCGCCACGTCACGCTGCCGCTGATGACGCCATGGATGATTTCGGCACTGGCGTTAAGCCTGTCGCTATCGATGGGGGAGCTGGGCGCGACGGTGATGATCTACCCGCCGGGCTGGACAACGCTGCCGGTGACGATTTTTAGCCTGACCGATCGCGGCAATATTGCCGATGGTTCGGCGCTGACCATCGTGCTGGTGGGCGTCACGCTGCTGCTGATGATTAAGCTTGAACGCATCGCCCGCCGGATGAGCCAGAGGTAATCTCCGGCTCCTTTTGCAAACCACCTAAGCCAGTGGTAGCCCGGGTAAGGCGTTACGCCGCAACCCGGGGAATGCGTCGGGATGAATATCGATGCGGCTTCTTCCCGGCTCGCGCTGCGCTTAGCCGGGCTACAGTGCGGTAGCCCGGGTAAGGCGTTACGCCGCAACCCGGGGAATGCGCCGGGATGAATATATCGATGCGGCTTCTTCCCGGCTCGCGCTGCGCTTAGCCGGGCTACAGGTTACGATCTGATAGCCCGGATCGGGCTCTGACGCCGCGACCCGGGATGGTTTCACTCTCTTAGAACCACGCCTCAAACATGCCGCCGACGTTCAGCGAATCCAGCTGCTCGTCTTTGGTGCCGTTAACCTTCGCGGTGCGCTTGTTATCCACCTGGCCGCCGGTCACGTAGAAGCGCAGCATCGGGCGGA
>OKNQ01000016.1_pt1 | contig 118996 bp, 113 predicted proteins | sample 1612851 | NCBI WGS metagenome assembly OKNQ01 (sample SAMN04436821, study PRJEB24849) | human gut metagenome | biome: human gut; feature: NICU; material: stool | host: Homo sapiens | place: USA: Saint Louis, MO | collected 2011-05-26 | reverse complement strand
GATACCCCACAGCCCCGAAAAAAAGCCAGTCAGTTGCTTAACTGACTGGCATTACAGCGTAATGCTGGCATTTTCATTTTCAGAGCTATTCGCTTTCAGCCGGTAGCCTGGGCAGCCAGTCAATGGGCGCTTCGCCGCGTTCGGTCAGCCACTGATTCGCCTGCACGAAATGATTACTGCCAAAGAACCCGCGGTGGGCGGAGAGGGGCGACGGGTGCGGCGCTTTGAGCACGCAGTGGCGCTGGCGATCGATTATCGCGCCTTTCTTCTGCGCATGCGAACCCCACAGCAGAAAGACGACGCCTTCCCGATGCTGGTTAATCAGCGAAATGACTTTATCGGTAAAGGTTTCCCAACCGAGGCTGGCGTGAGAGTGCGCTTGTCCGGCACGTACCGTTAATACGGTATTGAGCAGCAACACGCCCTGGCGCGCCCAGCTTTCGAGATAACCGTGAGTCGGGCGCTGAAAGCCTGGTATCGTCCCTTCCAGTTCCTTGTACATATTCAGCAGCGATGGCGGGATCTGAATGCCCGGTAGAACCGAGAAGGCGAGGCCGTGCGCCTGCCCTGGTCCATGGTAAGGATCCTGGCCGAGAATCACCACTTTAACGTCGCTTAGCTCAGTATAACGAAACGCGTTAAAGACATCTTTTTGCGGGGGATAGATGGTGATTCCCGCTTGCCGCTCGTCAGCAACGGTTTTCAGGGTATTAACAAAATAGGGTTGCTGCTTCTCTTCTGCCAGCACGTCATGCCAGGTTAATGGGGCGGTCATTTTGCTCTCCTGCAAAGTGTCATTGCCATAGCTTAACTGCATCTTTCAACATCACAAAATTTGCCCCACGCGATTGACGCTCTTTATGCAAAAAAAATTGAAAACTTACAAATTTATTTGGTAGGTGGCATGGCGTAACTTGATGTAAAACAATAATATCCGCCTATGACCACTTTTGTGATGTGGTTTTTGTTGATTTAAATCAAAGAATGCCGGGTGTACGGCTGATATATATACACTCATAGAACAATGGTTTTACCAATTGGCCGCGAAGGCCAATAATCGAACAAACCCTGCCTGGGAGGCATAAAATGATTACTGGTATCCAAATTACTAAAGCTGCAAACGACGACCTGCTGAACTCTTTCTGGCTGCTGGATAGCGAAAAAGGCGAAGCCCGCTGCCTGTGCGCGAAAGCCGGTTTTGCTGAAGATGACGTGGTTGCAGTGAGCAATCTGGGTGAAATCGAATACCGTGAAATCCCGGTAGACGTGAAGCCTGAAGTCCGCGTTGAAGGCGGTCAGCACCTGAACGTTAACGTGCTGCGTCGCGAAACTCTGCTGGACGCGGTTGAACATCCGGAAAAATACCCGCAGTTGACCATTCGCGTGTCTGGCTATGCGGTACGCTTTAACTCTCTGACTCCGGAACAGCAGCGCGACGTTATCGCCCGTACTTTTACTGAAAGCCTGTAAGATTCCGTTTTAATGTGAAAACGCCGGGATATCCCGGCGTTTTTTTACTCTTCGTTTGACTTCTGCGGAGCATCCGCTGCGCTTGGTTTACGACGCTTACCAATGTTTTTGGTATCGCGATGGCGTTTTTTCACGCGCGGTTTCTCTTTTTCTTTCTCTTTCTTCTCTGCACGCTTGGCTAAAACCTTCTTGGAAGGTTTACCGGTTTGCTTCTCGCTGGGTGCGCGAGTGGTCGGGCGCAGTTCATCGATGACGCGGGCTTTTAACGGCTCTTCAATATAGCGGCCAATTTTACCCAGCAGCAGATGGTCGTGGGCTTCGACCAGAGAGATGGCCGTTCCCTTTTTACCCGCGCGTCCGGTACGACCGATACGGTGCAGATAGATGTCGGCCGTGCGCGGCAAGTCGAAGTTGAAAACGTGACTGACGTCCGCGATGTCGATCCCGCGCGCGGCAACGTCGGTGGCGATTAACACGTTAATACGGCCATCGGTCAGGCGGCTAATCGCTTCATTACGTTTTGCCTGTACCATCTCGCCTTCCAGCCAGCAGGTGTTGATACCCGCTTCACGCAGCCAGCCCGCCAGCTCATGCACGCGCTCGCGCTTACGGACGAAGACGATAGAACGCGTCGCTTCCGGCTGCTTCAGCAGATGGACCAGCAGAGCGGTCTTATGCTTGACGTCATCGGCGCGGTAATACCACTGGTGAATCTTTTTACGCTCGCGGGTGGAGGGGGTCGCAGAGACTTCCACCGGTTCTTCCAGCAGACGCTCAGCAAAATCTTTAATGGCGTCACCTTCGAGGGTGGCGGAGAACAGCATGGTCTGCTTACGCCAGCGGGTTTCACCGGCAATGTGTTCGATATCCTGCGCGAAGCCCATGTCCAGCATGCGGTCCGCTTCATCAAGGATCAGCGTTTCAACGGCGCGGCAATCAAAGTTTTCTTCTTTAATATATTGCAGCAGGCGACCGGTCGTGGCGACCACGATGTCCTGGTTCTCGCTGAACACTTCGGCATGGTTCATATAGGCGACACCGCCGGTGATCGTGGCGATATCCAGATGAGTATGTTTTGCCAGCTCACGCGCATGGTCGGCAACCTGCATCGCCAGTTCGCGCGTGGGGGTCAGGATAAGAATGCGCGGCGGACCAGACTTCTTGCGCGGAAAATCGAGCAGATGCTGCAACGCTGGCAGGAGATACGCCGCCGTTTTACCGGTGCCGGTCGGGGCTGAACCGAGAATATCACGGCCATCAAGCGCAGGCGGAATAGCGGCGGCCTGAATGGCTGTCGGGCGTGTGAAACCTTTATCCTGGAGGGCGTCCAGCAGGTTTTCGTCGAGTTCAAGTTCGGAAAAAGTCGTTACAGTCATGATCTACCTCTGAGTGGACCGCCGATTATAGACGTTACGGACGCAATGTTCATCTGTTTGTAAGGCTATCTGTTCTCCGGTATTGTGCATAGCCTTAAGCTCAGGAGTTTTTTGCCCGCAAGGTTATCGAGGATGTCCCAGTCGAAGTTCGCGCTGCCGCGCAATGGTTTTACGTTTAAGCAGTTTTTTGTCGCCCACGATCGCTGTGCGATGAAAGTGGGTACCGACGGCATTTTACTCGGCGCATGGGCCCCCATCGCTCAGGTTAAGCGCGTGCTGGATATCGGCGCGGGCAGCGGTCTGTTAGCGCTGATGCTCGCGCAGCGAACCGGCGAGACGGTGATTGTGGATGCCGTGGAGCTGGATGAAGAGGCGGCAGAACAGGCGCGAGAAAACGCCGCGGATTCTCCCTGGGCCGAGCGTCTGCAGATTCATCAGGCGGATATTCAGCAATGGCAGCCGCAGCAAACCCGGCGCTATGAGCTGATTGTCAGCAATCCGCCTTTTTTCGCTGAAGGCGTACCTTGCGCCACCTCGCAGCGCGAGCAGGCTCGCTATACCTCCTCCCTCGATCACGCAACATTATTAACCTGCGCCGCCGAGCTTATTACGGAGGAGGGGTTTTTCTGCGTCGTGCTTCCGGTCGACATTGGTAACGCCTTTGTGCAGCGGGCGCAGAATATGGGCTGGCATCTGCGTCTGCGTACCGACGTGGCGGAAACGGAAGTGCGCCCGCCGCATCGGGTTCTGTTGGCTTTTTCGCCGACGGCGGGGGAGGAGTGCTTTAGCGACAGATTGATCATCCGTGGGCCAGAGCAGCAGTATTCCGAAGGATTTACCGCTCTGACCCAGGACTTTTATCTTTTTATGTGAGCCAGCGGCGAGAGCACCGACGGCCCGCTCTCCGGCAACTGGTCAGGATAGTCCAGCGTATAGTGAAGCCCGCGGCTCTCTTTACGCAGCATGGCGCAGCGCACAATCAGCTCGGCAACCTGCACCAGGTTTCGCAGCTCCAGTAAATTATTGGAGACGCGGAAGCGGGCGTAGTATTCGTCCAGCTCCTGCTGCAGCATAGTAATGCGGCGCAGGGCGCGCTCAAGACGGCGGGTGGTGCGCACGATGCCGACATAATCCCACATCAGCAAGCGCAGCTCATGCCAGTTGTGCTGAATCACGACCAGTTCATCAGGTATTTCAACCTGGCTTTCGTCCCATGATGGCAGTTCATTGACCGCCTGCGCGAACGGCAGACGCTTAACGATATCTTCGGCGGCGGACCACCCGTAGACGAGGCACTCAAGCAATGAGTTTGATGCCATCCGGTTAGCGCCGTGTAATCCGGTATAGCTTACTTCACCGATGGCATACAGCCCGTCGACGTCGGTGCGCCCGTGATCGTCAACCATGACGCCGCCGCAGGTGTAGTGCGCGGCAGGAACCACGGGCACCGCTTCTTTTGTCAGATCGATGCCCAGCCCCAGCAGCTTCTCGTAGATCATCGGGAAGTGGTGGCGAATAAATTCTGCCGGTTTATGGCTGATATCCAGATACATGCAGTCAGCGCCAAGGCGCTTCATCTCATGATCGATGGCTCTGGCGACGATATCGCGCGGAGCCAGCTCGCCGCGCTCGTCAAAGTCCGGCATAAACCGCGTGCCATCAGGGCGTTTCAACAGCGCGCCCTCGCCGCGCAGCGCTTCCGTCAGCAGGAAGTTGCGCGCTTGCGGATGGTACAGCGCGGTTGGGTGGAACTGATTAAATTCGAGGTTGGCGACCCGGCAGCCGGCACGCCAGGCCATCGCGATACCATCGCCGGAAGAGACGTCAGGATTCGTCGTATATTGATAAACTTTAGCCGCGCCGCCGGTAGCCAGCACCACGGCCTTTGCGCTACAGGTTTCAACCGCTTCTTTATTACGATTCCAGATCCACGCGCCCACCACCCGGCGCGTGCCGGGCAGGCCGATTTTATCGGAGATAATAAGGTCAACGGCGTTACTGCGTTCCAGTATGCGGATATTAGGGTGGGCCAGCGCCTGGCTCACCAGGGTAGTCTCAACGGCTTTACCGGTCGCATCGGCGGCGTGGAGAATTCTGCGGTGGCTGTGACCTCCCTCGCGGGTCAGATGGTAGCTCTCTTCGCCGTTCGCCTGAACCTGAGTATCAAACAGCACGCCCTGATCGATTAGCCACTGAACGCAGGGTTTAGCGTTGCTCGCCACGAATGAGACCGCATGGCGATCGCAAAGACCCGCTCCGGCTATCAACGTATCCTCGATGTGCGATTCAACGCTATCGGTTTCATCAAATACGGCGGCAATACCGCCCTGAGCGTAGAAAGTAGAACCTTCACTGATAGGGCCTTTGCTGAGAACCGTGACCGCGCAGCGTTCCGCCAGGCGTAAGGCAAGGGATAATCCGGCAGCGCCGCTGCCAATAATCAGCACATCACAGGAGGAATCGGAAGTTGTTTTCATGGCCTTTGTTTAATTTACTAAACACAATAAGCGAACAATAGCACCAGCCAGCGAGAAATCGTACATTTTTTTTACTCCGCGTTGTGAGGACTAAACATAACGGCGTAATGAGGCGGGCTGTAAATGGAAAAAAGGTTTTGCGAAGCGGCTCGTGAGCTTCAGATTTTATAGTGAAATAAAAGCCGGGTTACGTTACCCTTCTGGCGGGTCTTGCGCTTTTTCTTATTATCTTACATATCGTTTAGCGACCGGGACATATAATGAGAGATAACAATCCGTCAGCCGGTGCCGGACGAAAAACAAAGGCGTAACGGAACTTTATTGTTTTCAGACACTCCAACCCTCTGCTTGCTCACTTGATGCAGTAATTGGGTGGTGTTTTTGAATACGCATGGGAATTGGGTTTGGGGAGACATTACCTCGGATGAGCGAGCAGTTAACGGATCAGGTCCTCGTTGAACGGGTCCAGAAAGGAGATCAGAAAGCATTTAACCTGCTGGTGGTGCGCTATCAGCATAAGGTTGCAAGTCTGGTCTCCCGCTACGTGCCGCCGGGCGATATCGCTGACGTTGTTCAGGAATCGTTCGTTAAAGCATGGCGTGCGCTGGATTCTTTCCGGGGGGATAGCGCTTTTTACACCTGGTTATATCGCATCGCCGTAAACACGGCGAAGAATTATCTGGTTGCTCAGGGACGCCGTCCGCCATCCAGCGATGTTGATGCGAATGATGCTGAAAACTTCGAAAGTGGCGGGGCATTGAAAGAAATTTCGAACCCTGAGAACTTAATGTTGTCAGAAGAGCTGAGACAAATAGTTTTTCGTACCATTGAATCGCTTCCGGAAGATTTACGCATGGCAATTACCTTGCGGGAGCTGGATGGCATGAGCTATGAAGAAATAGCCGCCATCATGGATTGTCCGGTGGGCACAGTGCGTTCGCGCATCTTCCGGGCGCGAGAGGCTATTGATAATAAAGTTCAACCGCTAATCAGGCGTTGACGATAGCGGAATACTGGAAAAGGGTATCAGGCATGCAGAAAGAAAAACTTTCGGCCTTAATGGATGGTGAAACGCTGGATAACGAACTGCTCAACGAGCTGGAGCGTTCATCTGAAATGCAAAAAACCTGGGAGAGCTACCATCTCATCCGCGATACGCTGCGAGGCGATACGAGTGAGGTGCTCCATTTTGATATCTCAGCTCGCGTCATGGCCGCCATTGAAAACGAGCCCGTTCGTCAGACGGTTCCTCTAATTCCTGAATCTCAGCCCGCACCGCACCAGTGGCGTCAGATGCCTTTCTGGCAAAAAGTACGCCCGTGGGCCAGCTCGCTTACCCAGATGGGCGTTGCCGCGTGCGTATCCCTTGCTGTGATTGTCGGCGTTCAGCAGTATAATGGCCAGTCTGATTCATCCCAGCAGCCAGAGGCGCCGGTGTTTAACACCATGCCGATGATGGGTAAGGCCAGCCCGGTCAGCCTGGGCGTGCCGGCGGATGCTTCGGCAGGTAGCGGTCAGCAGGCTCAGGTGCAGGAACAGCGCCGCAGAATTAATGCTATGCTGCAGGACTATGAATTGCAGCGTCGCCTGCATGCGGAACAGCTTCAGTTTGGCCAGGCCCAGACTCAGCAAGCCGCTGTTCAGGTGCCGGGCTATCAAACTTTAGGAACACAATCGCAGTAATGAAGCAACTTTGGTGTGCCATGTCGCTCATGGCAGGCAGCCTGTTCTTCTCCGTCAACGCCTCGGCTGATACATCGTCCGGGGCGTTGTTGCAGCAGATGAACCTGGCCAGCCAGTCCCTTAATTACGAGCTCTCTTTCGTCAGCATCAACAAGCAGGGTGTTGAGTCGCTGCGTTATCGACACGCTAAACTAAACAATCGCACCCTGGCACAGCTGCTCCAGCTTGACGGGCCGCGTCGGGAAGTGGTGCTGCGCGGAACGGAAATCAGCTATTTTGAGCCCGGACTCGATCCTTTCACCCTGAACGGCGATTATATCGTTGATTCGCTGCCTTCATTGGTCTACTCCGACTTTAAACGTCTGTCATCCTATTACGACTTCATTTCCGTGGGGCGGACGCGTATTGCCGATCGTTTATGCGATGTTGTGCGCGTCGTGGCTCGCGATGGCACCCGCTATAGCTATATCGCATGGTTAGATGCTGAAACTAAGCTGCCTCTGCGCGTTGATCTGCTTGATCGCGACGGCGAAACGCTTGAGCAGTTCCGCGTCGTCTCGTTCAACGTTGGCGATAACGTTAGCGCCAGTATGGAAACCCTGTCTAAGGCTAACCTGCCTCCGCAGCTGTCGGTGCCGGAAGGGGGCAATAAGGCCAACTTTAACTGGGCGCCAACCTGGCTGCCGCAGGGCGTGGCCGAAGTCTCCAGCAGCCAGCGTCGTCTGCCCACTTTCGATGGCCCGGTAGAGTCCCGTTTGTATTCCGACGGGCTGTTTAGTTTCTCTGTCAATATCAATCGCGCCACGGCAAATAGCAGCGATCAGCTGCTGCGTACCGGCCGTCGTACCGTGGCGACTACCGTGCGTGATAACGCAGAGATAACCATCGTTGGCGAGCTGCCGCCGCAAACGGCGAAGCGTATTTCCGATAGTATTAAATTCAGGGCAGTACAATGATTAAAGAGTGGGCGACGGTCGTTTCCTGGCAAAATGGCGTTGCGCTGGTGCACTGCGATGTGAAAGCCTCCTGCAGCAGCTGTGCTTCTCGCGCCGGTTGCGGAAGCCGGGTGCTGAATAAGCTTGGGCCGCAAACCAGCCATACCCTTAGCGTCCCCTGCGAACAGCCGCTGTCGGCCGGGCAAAAAGTCGAACTGGGCATTGCCGAAAGCAGCCTGCTCGGGTCGGCGGTATTGGTTTATATGGCGCCGTTAGTCGGTTTGTTCTTGATGGCATCGATATTCCAGGTGCTGTTTGCCAACGACTTTGCCTCGCTTTGCGGGGCAATTTTGGGCGGCGTTGGCGGGTTTCTGGTCGCTCGCGGTCTTTCGCCTGGCTTAGCCTCCCGGCAGTCGTGGCAGCCGGTTATTATCAGCGTCGGTTTACCGCCAGATTTAGTCCGCATCGAGACGCCTTCCTCCCAGCTGGGTCAGTGATTTCACTGGCCCTTATCTTTATTTACAACTCCCGCAAGAACTCATCGTTTACTCCGGTTATGCTAGCGGTAAGAGCATTTCCTGGTTTCGTGGATGTAGTGTAGAATGCGGCGTTTTCGGATTAAAAAACGTCAGGCACAGAACAGCGGCCTCATGATTCGCGTAAGGCATAATTAACTCTAAATATGAAGAATATACGTAACTTTTCAATCATCGCTCACATCGACCACGGTAAGTCGACATTGTCTGACCGTATTATCCAGATTTGCGGTGGCCTTTCCGATCGTGAAATGGCAGCCCAGGTTCTGGACTCCATGGATCTTGAACGTGAGCGCGGTATCACTATCAAGGCGCAGAGCGTCACCCTGGATTACAAAGCAACTGATGGCGAAACCTATCAGCTGAACTTTATCGACACCCCCGGCCACGTCGACTTCTCTTATGAAGTTTCTCGTTCGCTTGCCGCCTGTGAAGGCGCTTTGCTGGTGGTTGATGCCGGCCAGGGCGTCGAAGCCCAGACGCTGGCTAACTGCTATACGGCGATGGAAATGGACCTTGAAGTCGTACCGGTCCTGAACAAAATCGACCTGCCCGCAGCCGATCCGGAACGCGTAGCGGAAGAGATTGAAGACATCGTTGGTATTGATGCCACCGATGCGGTGCGCTGTTCAGCGAAGACCGGCGTTGGCGTACCGGACGTGCTGGAGCGCCTGGTGCGCGATATTCCGCCGCCGGAAGGCGATCCGGAAGCGCCGCTGCAGGCTCTGATTATCGACTCCTGGTTTGATAACTACCTCGGTGTCGTTTCTCTGGTGCGTATCAAAAACGGCACCATGCGCAAAGGCGATAAAATTAAGGTGATGAGTACCGGGCAGGTGTATAACGCCGATCGCCTGGGCATCTTCACGCCGAAGCAGGTGGACCGTACCGAGCTGAAATGCGGCGAGGTAGGCTGGCTGGTTTGCGCCATTAAAGACATCCTCGGCGCGCCGGTCGGCGATACGCTGACGCTTGCGCGCAACCCGGCAGATAAAGCGCTGCCCGGCTTTAAAAAGGTGAAACCGCAGGTCTATGCCGGCCTGTTCCCGGTCAGCTCCGATGATTATGAAAACTTCCGCGACGCGCTGGGCAAACTGAGCCTCAACGATGCTTCTCTGTTCTATGAACCGGAAAGCTCTACGGCGCTGGGCTTCGGTTTCCGCTGCGGCTTCCTGGGTCTTCTGCATATGGAGATCATCCAGGAGCGCCTGGAGCGTGAATACGATCTGGATCTGATCACCACGGCGCCGACGGTAGTCTATGAAGTCGAAACCACCTCGAAAGAGGTTATCTACGTCGACAGCCCGTCGAAGCTGCCGCCGCTGAACAATATTCAGGAGCTGCGCGAGCCGATCGCGGAGTGTCATATGCTGCTGCCGCAGGAGTTTTTGGGCAACGTCATCACCCTGTGTATCGAAAAGCGCGGCGTACAGACCAACATGGTCTACCACGGCAATCAGGTTGCGCTGACCTATGAAATCCCGATGGCGGAAGTGGTGCTCGACTTCTTCGACCGACTGAAGTCTACCTCCCGCGGCTATGCGTCGCTGGACTACAACTTCAAGCGCTTCCAGGCTTCCAACATGGTGCGTGTGGATGTGTTGATTAACGGCGAGCGTGTGGATGCGCTGGCGCTGATCACGCATAACGACAATGCGCCGTACCGCGGCCGCGAACTGGTAGAGAAGATGAAAGAGCTGATCCCGCGTCAGCAGTTCGATATCGCTATCCAGGCTGCCATCGGCAACCACATCATTGCCCGCTCTACCGTAAAACAGCTGCGTAAAAACGTCCTGGCGAAATGCTATGGCGGCGACGTCAGCCGTAAGAAAAAGCTGCTGCAGAAGCAGAAAGACGGTAAGAAACGCATGAAGCAGGTCGGTAACGTTGAGCTTCCGCAGGAAGCGTTCCTCGCCATTCTGCACGTTGGTAAAGACGGCAAATAACCCTAAGGAGTTGGCATGGCGAACATGTTTGCCCTGATCCTGGTCATCGCTACTGTGGTGACGGGTCTGTTGTGGTGCCTGGATAAGTTTATCTTTGCGCCAAAACGTCGCGAAAGTCAGGCCGCTGCCCAGGCGGCGACCGGCGACCAGTTGGACAAGAAAACGCTGAAAAAGGTCGGCCCGAAACCGGGCTGGCTGGAAACCGGCGCGTCAATCTTCCCGGTACTGGCGATTGTGCTGGTGGTTCGCTCATTCATTTATGAGCCCTTCCAGATCCCCTCCGGATCGATGATGCCGACGCTGCTGATCGGCGATTTTATTCTGGTTGAGAAGTTTGCCTACGGCATTAAAGATCCGATTTACCAGAAGACGCTGATCGAAACCGGACATCCGAAGCGCGGCGATATTGTCGTCTTTAAATATCCGCAAGATCCGCGCCTGGATTATATCAAGCGCGCGGTCGGTTTGCCGGGCGATAAAGTGACCTACGATCCCATTGCTAAACAGGTCACTATCCAGCCGGGCTGTAGTTCTGGCCAGGCCTGCGGCAACGCGCTGCCGGTCACTTACTCCAACGTTGAGCCGAGCGATTTCGTTCAGACCTTCTCCCGTAGCAACGGCGGGGAAGCGACCAGTGGTTTCTGGCAACTGCCGAAAGGCGAAACCAAAGCCGATGGTATCCGCCTGACCGAACGTAAAGAAACGCTGGGCGAAGTGACGCACCGTATTCTGACCGTACCGATTGCTCAGGATCAGGTGGGGATGTATTACCACCAGTCCGGCTTGCCGCTGGCGACCTGGATTGTTCCGCCGGGCCAGTATTTCATGATGGGTGACAACCGCGATAACAGCGCCGACAGCCGTTATTGGGGCTTTGTGCCGGAGGCGAATCTGGTGGGTAAAGCAACCGCAATCTGGATGAGTTTCGAAAAACAGGAAGGCGAATGGCCTACCGGCGTACGTTTATCGCGTATCGGTGGTATCCAGTAAATTTTTCCTGCTTTATTCACGCTGCCGACGCAATAACGGCAGCGTGAATTATTTAAAATTTAAATCTATTCAAACTAACGACATCCCTTGTCGTTGCGTATAGAATATCCCCCCGAAGTTTTAGGTTGTCTCTCGTAAGATTGACACAGCACACGAAACCGCGTTGGTTTTTACTCAGGTCGGTTTCGTGTGCTGCATTTTTGACGCATTCATCTATTGGTAACGCATGAACCCCATCGTAATTAATCGGCTTCAACGGAAGCTGGGCTACACTTTTCATCATCAGGAGCTGTTGCAACAGGCATTAACTCACCGCAGTGCCAGCAGCAAACATAATGAGCGCCTGGAATTTTTAGGCGACTCAATATTGAGCTTTGTGATCGCGAACGCGCTCTATCATCGTTTCCCTCGGGTAGACGAAGGCGATATGAGCCGCATGCGCGCGACCCTGGTACGAGGCAACACGCTGGCAGAAATTGCCCGCGAGTTCGAATTAGGTGAATGTCTGCGTCTTGGGCCGGGTGAACTGAAAAGCGGGGGCTTTCGCCGTGAATCTATACTGGCGGACACCGTTGAAGCGTTAATCGGCGGGATTTTCCTCGACAGCGATATTCAGAACGTTGAGCGCCTTATTCTCTCCTGGTACCAGAGTCGTCTGGATGAAATCAGCCCGGGTGACAAGCAAAAAGATCCGAAGACGCGCTTGCAGGAGTATCTGCAGGGGCGCCATCTGCCGCTGCCGTCTTACCTGGTGGTACAGGTTCGCGGTGAAGCGCACGATCAGGAATTTACTATCCACTGCCAGGTTAGCGGCCTGAGTGAACCGGTGGTTGGCACGGGTTCTAGCCGTCGCAAGGCGGAGCAGGCTGCCGCCGAACAGGCGCTGAAAAAGCTGGAGCTGGAATGAGCGAAGAAAAGAACTACTGCGGATTTATTGCCATCGTTGGTCGTCCAAACGTGGGCAAATCCACATTGCTGAACAAGCTGCTCGGGCAGAAGATCTCGATCACTTCCCGAAAAGCGCAGACGACGCGTCACCGCATCGTTGGTATTCATACTGAAGGTCCGTATCAGGCGATCTACGTCGATACCCCGGGCCTGCATATGGAAGAAAAACGCGCGATTAACCGTCTGATGAACAAAGCGGCAAGCAGCTCCATTGGCGACGTTGAGCTGGTTATTTTCGTCGTTGAAGGTACCCGCTGGACGCCGGACGACGAGATGGTGCTCAACAAGCTGCGCGACGGTAAAGCGCCGGTAATTCTGGCGGTCAACAAAGTCGATAACGTACAGGAAAAAGCCGATCTTCTGCCGCACCTGCAGTTCCTTGGCAGCCAGATGAACTTCCTTGATATCGTGCCGATTTCCGCGGAAACGGGGCTGAACGTTGATACCATCGCCGGTATCGTGCGTAAGCATCTGCCGGAAGCGATTCATCACTTCCCGGAAGATTACATCACCGACCGCTCTCAGCGCTTTATGGCTTCCGAGATCATTCGTGAAAAGCTGATGCGTTTCCTCGGCGCTGAACTGCCGTATTCCGTTACCGTGGAAATCGAACGTTTTGTAACCAACGAGCGCGGCGGCTACGATATCAACGGTCTGATTCTGGTTGAGCGTGAAGGGCAGAAGAAGATGGTAATTGGCAACAAAGGGGCCAAAATCAAAACTATCGGTATCGAAGCGCGTAAAGACATGCAGGATATGTTTGAAGCGCCGGTTCACCTCGAACTGTGGGTGAAAGTGAAGTCCGGCTGGGCTGATGACGAACGCGCGCTGCGCAGTCTCGGTTACGGCGACGATCTCTAAGTTTGGATACTCTATGGCTTTCGAGGTGCAGGACAAAACACAAAGTGTTTTGAACAGCGCTTGCGCTGGCTGCGAAGGAGCGAGGCCAGAGGCTGAGTCACGCGGCAAGACCGCGAGTCCCCGGGAGCTTACTTCAGTAAGTGACTGGTGTGAGTGGGCGCAGCCAACGCACCTGCGGCTTGAAAGACGACGAGTATGATGGAAGGCTGGCAACGCGCTTTCGTACTGCATAGCCGTCCCTGGAGCGAAACCAGCCTGATGCTGGACGTCTTCACGGAAGAGTCCGGTCGCGTGCGCCTTGTGGCTAAAGGCGCACGTTCCAAACGTTCTAACCTCAAAGGCGCGCTTCAGCCTTTTACTCCCTTACTGCTTCGCTTTGGCGGGCGCGGCGAAGTCAAAACGCTGCGCAGCGCGGAAGCCGTCTCGCTGGCGCTCCCTCTCAGCGGCATCACGCTCTACAGCGGCCTTTACGTCAACGAGCTTCTCTCTCGCGTGCTTGAGCACGAAACGCGCTTTTCCGAACTCTTCTTCGATTATTTGCACTGTATCCAGTCTCTGGCTGGCGCAAGCGGCTCGCCGGAACCGGCGCTACGGCGTTTTGAACTGGCGCTGCTGGGGCATCTGGGATATGGCGTGGATTTCCTGCACTGCGCCGGCAGCGGAGAAGCGGTTGACGACGCAATGACCTATCGCTACCGTGAAGAAAAAGGCTTTATCGCCAGCGTGGTTATTGATAACAACACCTTTACCGGGCACCATCTTAAGGCGCTGGCGAGCCGTGAATTTCCGGACAGCGATGCGCTGCGCGCGGCAAAGCGTTTCACCCGTATCGCCCTGAAGCCCTATCTGGGCGGGAAGCCGCTAAAAAGTCGCGAGCTTTTTCGTCAGTTTTTGCCCGCGCGGGCAGCGCGAGCCGATAAAACAAATAACGATTAACGAGGATTGTCATGGCTGAATTACTGTTGGGGGTCAATATTGACCACATTGCGACATTACGCAACGCTCGCGGTACCGCTTATCCGGATCCGGTACAGGCGGCCTTTATCGCCGAGCAGGCCGGCGCTGACGGTATTACCGTCCATCTGCGCGAAGATCGTCGCCATATTACCGATCGCGATGTCCGTATTTTGCGCCAGACGCTGGATACCCGCATGAACCTTGAGATGGCGGTGACGGAAGAGATGCTGAAGATTGCCTGTGAGACTCAGCCCCATTTTTGCTGCCTGGTGCCGGAAAAACGTCAGGAAGTGACCACCGAAGGTGGACTGGACGTGGCGGGCCAGCTCGACAAAATGCGCGACGCCTGTAAACGCCTTGCCGATGCCGGTATCCTGGTTTCGCTGTTTATTGACGCGGACAACGCGCAAATTAAGGCGGCAGCGGACGTTGGCGCGCCTTATATCGAAATTCACACCGGATGCTACGCTGATGCGCAAACTGACGCTGAGCAGGCAAAAGAGCTGGAGCGTATTGCCAAAGCGGCGACCTATGCCGCCAGCCTGGGGCTGAAGGTTAATGCCGGTCACGGTTTGACCTACCATAACGTGAAGGCCATTGCCGCGCTGCCGGAAATGCACGAGCTGAACATCGGCCACGCGATTATTGGCCGCGCGGTGATGAGCGGCCTGAAAGAGGCGGTGGCGGAAATGAAGCGTTTGATGCAGGAAGCGCGCGCCTGATGGCCATTCTCGGACTGGGTACTGATATTGTAGAAATTGCCCGTATTGAAGCGGTTATTGCCCGCAGCGGCGATCGTCTGGCGCGTCGCGTCCTGAGCGATAGCGAGTGGACGATATGGGAACAGCATCAGCAGCCGGTCCGTTTTCTGGCCAAGCGTTTTGCCGTTAAAGAAGCGGCGGCCAAGGCGCTTGGTACCGGCATCCGCAATGGGCTGGCGTTTAATCAGTTTGAGGTTTACAACGACGAGCTGGGTAAGCCAAAGCTGCGATTGTGGGGCGAAGCGAAGAGTCTGGCCGAGCGCATGGGCGTAAGCAGCATTCACGTGACGCTGGCCGACGAGCGTCACTATGCCTGCGCCACGGTGATTATCGAAAGCTAGAGTGTTACAGGCCGGAGAGGTCGGTTAACGCCGCCATCCGGCAATATCACAGTTTGTCCGCGTGGTGCAGCAGGACAAACTTATCCCACAGCTGCTCTTCATTTTCGTTATGGGCCGGATCTTTCAGAATGGTATTTGGGATCGGGCACACCTTCTGGCAGGTCGGCGTATCATAGTGGCCAACGCATTCGGTGCAGCGATCGCTGTTAATTTCATAAATGCTATCACCCATGGATATCGCCTCATTCGGGCACTCCGGCTCGCACATATCGCAGTTGATGCATTTTTTGGTGATTAACAGCGCCATCAGGAAATTCTCAGAAACAACACAAACAGGGCGGGCATTATACGCCCATTCTTCACCCGGGCCAGCTCTTTTCAACCGCGGGGCGACCATCCGCAGCGGAGAAATTTTGCCCGGCCTGAGCCAATAAGAGAGAGTGCTTTTGACAGCGGGCAGAGCACCCGGGGTTACACCAGCTTTTTCACCAGCGCTTCGCTATGGCGAATCCGCTCCGGAGCGTGCTCAAGATCCTGCTGCACCAGCCCCATAAACAGAAGATCGGTCAACATCATTTGCGCGCTGGTGGAGGAGATCGCAGCGCTACGCGTGGCCTGCTCTTCCGCAATGGTGTACAGGCACAGCGTTGCCTGCTGCTGAAGCGCGTTGGGGTTAAAGCCGGTGATCGCCAGGATCTGGCTTCCTACCCGCAGCGCTTCACCGGCCGCCATATTGATCTCGCGTCGTTCACCGGAATAGGAGATGGCCAGCAGCAGATCGTCCGGAGACATCGCCTGTACCGTCGCCAGCAGGGCGTGCATATCCTGTTCTGATACCGCGTTAATGCCGATTTTCATCAGCTTCCAGCTAAAGTTTCTCGCCACCAGGCCCGACGCGCCGATGCCGGTAATGATGACCCGACGGGCGTGGCGCAACAGCGTGACGGCTTCCAGCAGCTTCTCTTCGGTGTTGACGTCCAGCGAGGCGTGCATGGCCGCGACGTTATCTTTAATCAGCTTTTCGCCAACCAGGCGCAGGGGATCGTCGCCGCGAATCTGGTTATGCACCGGTACGGATTGCGGAGTCGGCGCGCTTGCCAGGGCTTCGCTCAACGCCAGCTTTAACGCCGGGAAGCCTTTGAACCCCATCTTCTGCGCAAATTTCACTACGCTTGACTGGCTGACGCCGGCTTCGCCCGCCAGCTGCTGCGAGCTGAGGTGGCGGGTTTGATCCGGTTGAGCCAGAATGAAATCGGCCAGTTTTTTATCGCTTGCGGCCAACGTCGGATAGCGCTGGCGAATACGGGTCAAACAGTTCATAGCGGCTCCGGAGGACAGCTTCACCCTCGGCTGAAAGAATTTTGTATTCGATTATAAGAGGATTATCGCGAATTAAAAATTCTGTGCCTAAGATTTCTCGGCAAAGACGTTTTCTTAATACGGATTCAACAGCAGCGTATGTTTTCGCTATTGGCGACGTAAGGCTGTTAAGCTATTGGTTATCATGCGATCGTTCAGGGGAGTGGGTTTTGAATAGCAGCACGCGGAGAGTGGTTTTCTTTGATCTGGATGGAACCTTGCATCAGCAGGATATGTTCGGCAGCTTTTTGCGCTATGCCCTGCGCCATCAGCCGCTGAACGCGCTGCTGCTGCTTCCTTTATTGCCGGTTATCGCGGCCGGACTGATGTTATACGGTCGCGCCGCGCGCTGGCCGATGAGCCTGCTGCTCTGGGCATCAACCTTCGGACGCAGCGAGCAGCAGCTTAAACGCCTGGAGGCCAATTTTGTTCGCTGGTTTCGCCAGCACGTCACGGCATTCCCGGTTGTTCAGGCGCGGCTTAAACATTATCTGACCAGCACGGACGCTGACGTCTGGCTGATCACCGGTTCGCCGCAGTCGCTGGTTGAACAGGTCTATTTTGATACCGCCTGGCTGCCGCGGGTGAATCTGATCGCCAGCCGAATGGAGCGACGCTACGGCGGCTGGGGGTTAACCCTGCGCTGTCTCGGTAATGAAAAAGTGACGCAGCTGGAACAAAAGATCGGCGCACCGCTGCGCTTGTATAGCGGCTACAGCGACAGCGAGCAGGACAACCCGCTGCTCTCTTTTTGCCAGCACCGCTGGCGGGTAACGCCGCAGGGCGATCTTCAGCAGTTAGAATAGTGTGTAATACATAGCGCCCATGTATAATGCGCCCCGCTTTTCTGCAGGAGTGCCCGCTTTGTCTGACCATGAATTAAATGATGAATACTGGATGCGTCACGCCCTGACGCTGGCCAAACGCGCCTGGGAAGAGGGCGAGGTGCCGGTCGGCGCCGTGCTGGTGCATAATCATCAGGTCATCGGCGAGGGCTGGAACCGGCCCATCGGCCGCCACGATCCCACCGCGCACGCCGAGATTATGGCGCTGCGTCAGGGCGGGCTGGTGTTGCAAAACTATCGCCTGATTGACGCAACGCTGTACGTTACTCTCGAACCCTGTGTGATGTGCGCCGGGGCAATGGTGCACAGCCGTATTTCCCGACTGGTGTTTGGCGCCAGGGATGCGAAAACCGGCGCCGCCGGGTCGCTGATTGATGTGCTGCATCATCCGGGCATGAACCATCGGGTAGAAATAGCGGAAGGTGTTATGGCGGAGGCCTGTTCCGGCATGCTGAGCGATTTCTTCCGCTGGCGGCGGGAAGAGAAAAAAGCGCTAAAGCGAGCTGGCCAACAGGCGCAAGATTAATGCCCCATTCCGGGGATTTTTAATTTTGCGTTATCGACCAGCGTTTCGGCGCGAAAGTTAAAAAAGGACCTGGTGTACTGCTCTTCTTTATCCAGCTCATCCGGCATGACCGCCGGATAGTGTTCGCCTAAGGCCGCCATCTGCGCGTCTTTTTTCTCTTTTTCAGAGAGATAGCCCACGAGGCTGATATGATATTTGCGGATATTTTCGACGTAGGCGTAGGCTTCGTGCCCGCGTGCAAAGCCGTACTTCAGTCGGCTGTAGTAGTTTTTCTGGCTTAGCAACGGCAGACGCTGCTTCACATCCGCCCAGCTATTCGGGTTGCCTTTCTGCTTTTTGGTCAGCGCCATCGCGTCAAGCATGTGCGCGTAGCCCATATTATAAGCCGCCAGCGCAAACCAGATGCGCTCGTCCTGTGGGACCGACTCCGGCACTTTATTCATCATGTCCTGTAAATAACGCATGCCGCCGTCGAGGCTTTGCTCGGCGTCGGTACGATCGGTCAGGCCCAGGCTTTGCGCCGTATTGCGGGTCAGCATCATTATCCCGCGAACGCCCGTCGGAGAGGTGGCCTGCGGATCCCAGTGCGATTCCTGCCATGAGATAGCCGCCAGCAGCCGCCAGTCTATCTGTCGGGCGTATTTTTCAAACATCGGCTGCAGGTCAGGGAGGACGCTCTCCACGGCGCGCAGGAAGGTGCGGGTGTCAACGTAGTCAAAATCGTTGCCGTGGCCGAGGTATTTCTCCTCCAGCCTCGCCAGGGTGCCATCTTCGTTAATGTTATTGAAGAAATCGAGCATTGCCGCCGGCAGGGAATTATCCTCACCTTTTTCGCTAAACCAGGTGACCGGCTGTTCGTCGCTGATATCGAGGGCGACGGCCAGCTCCGGGTGAACGCGCTGGAACAGACTGACGGCGACCGAATCAGCGACGGTATAGTCGAGTTTGCCATCGATAACCGCCTGCATCAGCGCCGTCGTGCCTCGCTTATCGTCCACGTGCCACTCAAGGTCGGGATATTTTTGCTTTTTCAATGCCTGGAGATCGTTAATCGCCACGTGTCCGGGAGCGATGGCCAGCTGCGCGGCGGTGATGTTTGCCAGGGTGCGCGGACGCAGGTTGCCTTTGCGATACACCAGCTGTTGCGAAACGGAATAGTAGGTCGGCCCGACCTGATAGTTTTTCACCCGCTCGGAGTTGTAGACCAGCCCGGCTGCCAGCATGTCGGCTTTGCCTTCATCGAGGTCGTCGAATAGCTGGCTGATATTCTGCCTGACGGTGACTTTGAGCTCGACGCCGAGGTAGTCGGCAAACTGCTGCGCCAGCTCATAATCAAAACCGTAGGTCTTGTCATTGATGGTCGCGAAGGTCATCGGCGAATTAATGGTGCTGATTCGCAGTTCTCCGCGCGCCATGATCCCCGCCACGCGGTTTTCTGGTTTTCCCATCCACGGGAGAGACGGCCACAGGGCAGCCGCCAGCAGGAGGGTCACAATGCCGATGAGCAGATAATTAATCTTTAGTTTTTTCAGATAGTTAATCTTCTGCAGCTTCGCGTTCCTCAGCAGATTATGACCAGAAAAAGTAAAAGGTTGTCCTGGAATGAGCGGCATTTTGCTTAAGAATGCGCCAGTTGGCAACTTATTCGCGAGATGAGTCACATTAATTGATAAACCCCGGCAATCATTTTATTTCTACGCAAACGGTTTCGTCGGGGCGCAGGATTCACTATAATGGCGCCCGTTTCCCCCCTGGCTCACCATGAAAGCTTCGAAGACGAGAGACTTATGATGGAAATTTTGCGTGGTTCACCTGCACTGTCGGCATTCCGTATCAATAAACTGCTGGCACGTTTCCAGGCGGCCAACCTTCCGGTCAGCACCCTTTATGCCGAGTACGTTCATTTTGCCGACCTCAGCGCCCCGCTCAGCGGCGACGATCGCGAGAGCCTGGCAAGATTGCTCAAGTATGGCCCGAACTTAAGCAGCCATACCCCGACCGGCAAGCTACTGCTCGTTACCCCCCGTCCCGGCACCATCTCTCCCTGGTCTTCTAAAGCTACCGACATCGCCCATAACTGCGGCCTGTCACAGGTTTTGCGCCTGGAGCGCGGCGTGGCGTATTACGTCGAAGCGAGCAGCCTGAATGACGAACAGTGGTCGCAGGTGGCGGCCGAACTGCATGACCGCATGATGGAAAGCGTCTTTGGTGCGCTGGAAGAGGGTGAAAAACTCTTCGCCCACCATCAGCCAACCCCGGTCACCAGCGTTGATCTGCTGGGCCTGGGCCGTCAGGCGCTGATTGACGCCAACCTCCGTCTGGGGCTGGCGCTGGCGGATGATGAAATCGACTATCTGCAGGATGCTTTCCAGAAGCTGGGGCGCAACCCGAACGATATCGAACTCTATATGTTCGCGCAGGCTAACTCCGAGCACTGCCGACACAAGATTTTTAACGCCGACTGGGTCATTGATGGCGAAAAGCAGCCGAAGTCGCTGTTTAAAATGATCAAAAACACCTTCGAGAAAACCCCGGACTACGTGCTGTCTGCTTATAAAGACAACGCCGCGGTAATGGAAGGTTCAGCCGTGGGGCGCTACTTCGCCGACCACGAAACCGGCCGCTACGACTTCCACCAGGAAGACGCGCATATTCTGATGAAGGTCGAAACCCATAACCACCCGACGGCGATCTCTCCGTGGCCGGGCGCGGCGACCGGTTCCGGCGGCGAAATTCGCGATGAAGGCGCCACCGGGCGCGGCGCGAAGCCGAAAGCGGGTCTGGTGGGCTTCTCGGTTTCCAACCTGCGTATTCCGGGGTTTGAGCAGCCGTGGGAAGAGGATTTCGGTAAGCCGGAGCGTATCGTCACCGCGCTGGATATCATGACCGAAGGCCCGCTGGGCGGCGCGGCGTTTAACAACGAATTTGGTCGTCCGGCGCTCAACGGTTACTTCCGTACCTATGAAGAGAAAGTGAGCAGCCACAACGGCGAAGAGCTGCGCGGCTATCACAAGCCCATTATGCTGGCGGGCGGTATCGGCAACATTCGCGGCGAACACGTGCAGAAGGGCGAGATCGTCGTCGGCGCGAAGCTGATTGTTCTCGGCGGTCCGGCGATGAACATCGGTCTTGGCGGCGGCGCGGCCTCTTCAATGGCTTCCGGCCAGTCCGATGCCGATCTCGATTTCGCCTCCGTACAGCGCGACAACCCGGAAATGGAACGTCGTTGCCAGGAAGTTATCGACCGCTGCTGGCAGCTGGGCGACGCCAACCCGATTCTGTTTATCCACGACGTCGGCGCCGGCGGTCTGTCGAACGCGATGCCTGAACTGGTCAGCGACGGCGGACGCGGCGGTAAATTCCAGCTGCGCGATATCCTCAGCGATGAGCCGGGCATGAGCCCGCTGGAGATCTGGTGTAACGAATCGCAGGAACGTTATGTGCTGGCGGTCGCGCCGGAGCAGCTGCCGCTGTTTGATGAGCTGTGCCGCCGCGAACGCGCGCCGTATGCGGTGATTGGCGAAGCGACCGAAGCGCTGCATCTGAGCCTCGACGATACTCACTTTGACGATCGCCCGATCGACCTGCCGCTTGACGTGCTGCTGGGCAAAACGCCGAAAATGACCCGCGACGTGCAGACGCTCAAAGCCCAGGGCCAGAGTCTGGAACGCCAGGGAATCACTATTGCCGACGCGGTGAATCGCGTGCTGCACCTGCCGACCGTGGCGGAGAAAACCTTCCTCGTCACCATCGGCGACCGTACCGTCACCGGTATGGTGGCGCGCGATCAGATGGTGGGTCCGTGGCAGATCCCGGTGGCTAACTGCGCGGTGACCACCGCCAGCCTCGACAGCTACTATGGCGAAGCCATGTCTATTGGCGAGCGCGCGCCGGTGGCGCTGCTGGACTTTGCCGCTTCCGCCCGTCTGGCGGTCGGCGAGGCGCTGACCAACATCGCGGCGACGCAGATTGGCGCGCTCAATCGCGTGAAGCTGTCGGCAAACTGGATGGCCGCAGCCGGTCACCCGGGCGAAGACGCCGGTTTATATGAAGCGGTAAAAGCGGTTGGCGAAGAGCTCTGTCCGGCCCTGGGACTGACCATTCCGGTGGGTAAAGACTCCATGTCGATGAAAACCCGCTGGCAGGAAGGCGCTGAACAGCGCGAGATGACCTCTCCGCTGTCGCTGGTGATTTCCGCCTTTGCTCGCGTGGAAGACGTACGCCGTACCGTCACCCCACAGCTCGCGACCGAAGACAACGCCCTGCTGCTGATTGATTTAGGCAAGGGGAACAATGCGCTGGGCGCGACCGCGCTGGCGCAGGTTTATCGTCAGCTTGGCGATGTGACCGCCGACGTGCGCGATGTCGCGCAGCTGAAAGGCTTCTGGGACGCAATGCAGGCGCTGGTGGCCGAAGGTAAGCTGCTGGCGTGGCACGACCGGTCTGACGGCGGTCTGCTGGTCACGCTGGCCGAGATGGCCTTTACCGGCCACTGCGGCGTCAAGGTTGATATCGCCGCGCTCGGCGAGGATCGTCTGGCCGCGCTGTTTAACGAAGAGCTTGGCGGGGTGATTCAGGTTCGTGCCGCCGACCGCCAGGCGGTGGAAGCGCTGCTGGCCGCTCATGGTCTGGCGGATTGCGTTCACTATCTTGGCCAGGCCACGACGGGCGATCGCTTTATCATCGAGGCCGACGGTCACCTGGTATTCAGCGAAAGCCGCACAACGCTGCGCATGTGGTGGGCAGAAACCACCTGGCAAATGCAGCGTCTGCGCGATAACCCGGAGTGCGCCGACCAGGAGCACGAGGCGAAAGCCAACGATGCCGATCCGGGCCTCAACGTGAAGCTCTCCTTCGATATCAATGAGGATATCGCTGCGCCTTATATTGCCACCGGCGCGCGTCCGAAGGTTGCGGTGCTGCGCGAGCAGGGCGTGAACTCCCATGTCGAAATGGCCGCGGCGTTCCATCGCGCGGGCTTTGATGCCATCGACGTGCACATGAGCGACCTGCTGGCGGGGCGTACCGGTCTTGCTGACTTCCAGGCGCTGGTGGCCTGCGGCGGCTTCTCCTACGGTGACGTTTTAGGCGCGGGTGAGGGCTGGGCGAAATCGATCCTGTTCAATGAGCGGGTTCGCGACGAATTTGCCACCTTCTTCCATCGTCCGCAAACCCTGGCGCTGGGCGTATGCAACGGCTGCCAGATGATGTCTAACCTGCGCGAGCTGATCCCGGGCAGCGAGCTGTGGCCGCGCTTTGTGCGTAACCAGTCGGACCGCTTTGAAGCGCGCTTCAGCCTGGTTGAAGTGACCCAGAGCCCGTCGCTGCTGCTGCAGGGGATGGTGGGGTCAATGATGCCGATTGCCGTATCTCACGGTGAAGGACAGGTGGAAGTCCGCGATGGCGCGCATCTGGCGCAGCTGGAAAGCAAAGGCCTGGTGGCGCTGCGCTTTGTCGACAACGTCGGTAAGGTGACGGAAAACTATCCGGCTAACCCGAACGGTTCGCCGAACGGTATCACCGCGGTGACCAGCGAAAGCGGGCGCGCGACCATCATGATGCCGCACCCGGAACGCGTGTTCCGCACCGTGTCGAACTCCTGGCATCCGGAAAACTGGGGCGAAGACAGCCCGTGGATGCGTATTTTCCGCAACGCGCGTAAACAGCTGGGCTAAAAAACCGCTCACAAATCGCATTAAGCCTCCTGCCCGCGCAGGGGGCTTTTTTATTGGTGAGGCGTATCGACAGCAGGTGTCGGGGATCGCCGACAAACGCGCTATAGCGGTGTCGTCAAAAGGTGACACTTAACATATTGATTTATAATAGCATTGCTAAACCATTCATCCGGTGTTGCTAATCAGCGACACTTTGCGCATAAACCGACCATCATCATTCATGTCCATGAATAGTAAAAAGGTATTATATTTCATTGTGTTAATAAAATGTTTTGAGATGTGGCATAGTTCGTGCATAATTATAACCAGTGGCTCATTCACCTTCTTATGTCAGCCCCTTCGGGACGCGCTACATAAACTTCGAATGACGCACAAACAGGTGCCTGCCGTCCAACTCCTGATAACAGCTCTGCTTTATCAGTCATCGGGCGAAACGTCGAGTAAGGCACCGCCTCATTTCTTAATAAAGCCAGGCTCCTGTAGCCTGGCTTTATTATTTCCGGCGTAGATGTTTATTGCGTCCTCGGTTAGCATCGTCATGAGCTAATGATTGAGACCCTATCCGTGAAGCGACTCTCCCTTTTCCCCCGTTCGCTGCGCCAGCTGGTCACGCTATCCTTCGTGCTGATCCTGCTGCCGCTGCTGGTGCTGGCATGGCAGGCGTGGCAAAGCCTCAACGCGCTGAGCGCGCAGGCGGCGCATATCAACCGTACTACCCTTATCGACGCCCGCCGCAGCGAAGCGATGATTAACGCATCGCTGGAGATGGAACGTAGCTACCGTCAGTACTGCGTGCTGGACGATCCGACGCTGGCGCGGGTCTACCAGAATCAGCGCCAACGCTACAGCGAAATGCTTGATGCTCACGCGGGCGTCCTGCCCGATGAGAAAATCTGGCAGGCGCTGCGTCAGGATCTCGACGATCTGGCCGAGCTACAGTGTAAAAATAGCGGTCCGGCGGCGAAGTCAGCCGCCAGCCTGGAAGCGTTTGCCTCGGCCAATAGCGACATGGTGCAGGCAACCCGAACGGTGGTCTATTCGCGCGGGCAGCAGCTGCAGCAGGAAATCGCCGAGCGCGGGCAGTTCTTCGGCTGGCAGGCGCTGGTGCTGTTCCTGCTCAGCCTGGCGCTGGTGCTGCTGTTCACCCGCATGATTATCGGCCCGGTGAAGGGCATTGAGAGAATGATCAACCGACTGGGGGAGGGGAAGTCGCTGGACGACGCCGCGCTGTTTACCGGTCCGCGCGAGCTGCGCTCCGTCGGTAAACGCATTATCTGGCTGAGCGAACGCCTTGCCTGGCTGGAATCCCAGCGTCATCAGTTCCTGCGCCATCTTTCCCATGAGCTGAAAACGCCGCTGGCCAGCATGCGCGAAGGGACGGAGCTGCTTGCCGACCGGGTGGCCGGGCCGCTGACGCCCGAGCAACAGGAGATCGTTGAAATTCTCGATAACAGCAGCCGCAACCTGCAAAAGCTGATCGAGCAGCTGCTGGATTACAACCGTAAACAGGCCGATGGCCCGATTGCGCGCGAGACGGTAAACCTGGCCGAGCTGGTGGAAAATGTGGTTTCTGCCCATAGCCTGCCGGCAAGAGCTAAAATGATGCATACCGAACTGTTGCTCAGCGAGCGTTTATGCGAAGCGGAGCCCGCTCTGCTGGTGAGCGTCCTGGATAATCTCTACTCCAATGCGGTGCACTATGGTGCTGAATCCGGTAACATTCGCATTCATAGCTATCGGCACGGCGAGCAGGTGCGCATTGACGTCATTAACGACGGCGAGCCGATCCCGCTCGCAGAGAGAAACATGATTTTTGAGCCTTTTTATCAGGGAAGCCACCAGCGTAAAGGGGCGGTAAAAGGCAGCGGTCTGGGGCTGAGCATTGCCCGCGACTGCGTACGGCAAATGCAGGGCGAGCTGAGCCTGGTTGATGATAAATCAGGGCTAATCTGTTTTCGTATCACGCTCCCCGTCGCCGAGTCTGGACAAAATAACGTATAACTATCGGGTGAATATGTCCCACTTCTTCGCACTTGTCCGTCCCCTCAGGGGATGGCTGCTGTCAGGCATGTCCTGCCTGGCGCTGGCGGGATGTTCCGCCTCTACATCACCACACGCCGCGGATGGCAAAACGCTCTCCGCGCTGCCGCAGCATCAGGTCGCCGATTTTCTTTCGGTGGAGTGCGCCGACATCTGGAGCCTGCAAAGCGAGGCCAGTGATAAAAACCCGCTTTACTGGCTGCGGGGAATTGACTGCGCGGACCGCCTTGCTCCGGTACAGGCGCGGGCTGAAGCCCGGCAGCACGATGCCAACAGCTGGCAGGATGCCTTTAAACGCGGCATTTTACTGGCCGATGCCAAAATTACGCCCAACGAACGTCGCGATCTGGTGGCCAGTCTGGATGCCTTCAGCCCGCAAATCGCCGCCCAGGTTCGCCCGCTTTATCAGCTCTGGCGCGATGCCCAGGGCCGGCAGCTTCAGCTGATTGAGGAACGCTCCCGCTACGCCAAATTGCAGCAGTCAAGCGATGCGGAGCTGGAGACGCTGCGTCAGCAGGAAATTGAACTTCGCAGTCAGCTCGAACTGACGACCCGCAAGCTGGAGAATCTCACTGACATCGAGCGCCAGCTCTCCAGCCGTAAACCCGGCGGGAACTTCAGCCCGGACGCCGGGCACGGCGGCGAGAAGGTCCCGGAGGTGATTCATGACGATCCGTAAACCCGCCCGCCTGCTGCTGGTGGACGACGATCCGGGGCTGCTGAAGCTGCTGGGCATGCGTCTTGTCAGCGAAGGATACAGCGTACTGACCGCCGAGAGCGGGCCAGAGGCCCTGCGCACCCTGAGCCGTGACAAAGTCGACCTGGTAGTCAGCGACCTGCGGATGGACGAGATGGACGGCCTCCAGCTGTTCAGCGAAATCCAGAAGGTTCAGCCGGGAATGCCGGTGATCATTCTCACCGCGCACGGTTCCATTCCGGACGCCGTTGCCGCGACCCAGCAGGGCGTATTTAGCTTTCTCACCAAGCCGGTGGATAAAGACGCTCTGTATAAAGCGATTGATGACGCGCTGGAGCAGAGCGCGCCCACCACCGATGAGCGCTGGCGCCAGGCGATTGTGACCCGCAGCCCGCTGATGGAGCGTCTGCTGGAGCAGGCAGGGATGGTGGCGCAGTCGGACGTCAGCGTACTGATTAACGGCCAGAGCGGTACCGGCAAGGAGATTGTCGCCCAGGCAATTCATAACGCCAGCCCGCGCCGCGATAAACCTTTTGTCGCCATTAACTGCGGCGCGCTTCCCGAGCAGCTGCTGGAGTCAGAGCTGTTTGGCCACGCCCGCGGCGCTTTTACCGGCGCGGTCAGCAATCGCGAGGGGCTATTCCAGGCCGCAGAAGGCGGGACCCTGTTTCTTGATGAAATCGGCGATATGCCGGTGGCGCTGCAGGTTAAACTGCTGCGCGTCCTGCAGGAGCGTAAAGTGCGCCCGCTGGGCAGCAACCGTGATATCGACATTGATGTGCGGATTATTTCTGCGACCCATCGCGACCTGCCGAAGGCCATGGCGCGCGGCGAGTTTCGCGAAGATCTGTTTTATCGTCTCAACGTGGTGAATCTGAAAATCCCGCCGCTGGCCGAGCGTACGGAAGATATTCCGCTGCTGGCGAACCATCTGCTGCGCCAGTCCGCCGATCGCCACAAACCCTTTGTTCGCGCGTTCTCCACCGATGCGATGAAGCGGCTGATGGCCGCAAAATGGCCGGGCAACGTGCGCCAGCTGGTGAACGTGATTGAGCAGTGCGTGGCGCTAACCTCTTCGCCGGTCATTAGCGACGCCCTGGTGGAGCAGGCGCTGGAAGGGGAAAACACCGCGCTGCCGACCTTTGTTGAGGCGCGGAATCAGTTTGAGCTCAATTACCTGCGCAAGCTGCTGCAAATCACTAAAGGCAACGTCACGCATGCGGCGCGGATGGCGGGGCGCAACCGCACCGAATTTTATAAGCTGCTGTCGCGCCACGAGCTCGACGCTAACGACTTTAAAGAGTAGCTCCGCGTGATGACGCAAGTTATGATACGGTTAGCAACCGGTTACGCGACTAAAACAGGAACACCATGAAAAAGATTGATGCGATTATTAAACCCTTCAAACTGGATGACGTGCGTGAAGCGCTGGCCGAAGTCGGCATCACCGGGATGACGGTAACGGAAGTGAAAGGTTTTGGCCGCCAGAAGGGGCATACCGAGCTGTATCGCGGCGCGGAGTATATGGTCGATTTTCTGCCGAAAGTGAAAATCGAAATCGTTGTCACCGATGATATCGTCGATACCTGCGTGGATACCATTATCCGTACGGCGCAGACCGGCAAAATCGGCGATGGTAAGATCTTTGTTTTTGATGTCGCGCGCGTGATTCGTATCCGTACCGGCGAAGAAGACGACGCGGCGATTTAAGCTGACAAACCGAATGGCGGCCCGATAATTTCCGGGCCGCCTGCCTTTATCGCTCTGTTTACAGCACCTTGTGCGGGCCGAAGCACTCGTAATGGATGTTGTCGCTGCCCACGCCCAGTTCAACCAGCTGCTTCGCGGCAAACTGCATAAACGCCACCGGGCCGCAGAGATAGAACTGCATCTGCGGGTCGCCGATCTTGTCGGCCAGGGCCGATAAATCCATCAAACCTTCGCTATCAAACGCGCCGGATTCACGGTCCGCTTCGCTCGGGCTGCGGTACCAGACGTGAGAAGTCAACTTCGGCAGCGTTTCACCCAGCGTTTTAACTTCCTCCGCGAAGGCGTGCACGTCGCCATTCTCTGCCGCATGGAACCAGTTCACCTGCGCCGGATGCTGCGCTTTTGCCAGCACATCCAGCATCGCCAGCATCGGCGTCTGACCGACGCCGCCGGAGAGCAGCGTGACCGGGGTTTCCGGCGCCACGTTGAGGAAGAAATCACCGGCCGGCGCGGCCAGATAAATCACGTCGCCTTCTTTCGCTGAATCATGCAGCCAGTTTGAAACCTGGCCGCCGTTTTCACGCTTAACCGCGATACGATAGCCTTTACCGTCGGGTTTACGGGTCAAAGAGTACTGGCGAATTTCCTGATGCGGAAAACCTTCCGGCTTCAGCCAGACCGCCAGATACTGGCCTGGATGATATTCCGCTACCGCGCCGCCATCGACTGGCTCAAATTCAAAGCTGGTAATCAGCGCGCTGCGCGGCGTTTTTTTGACGATGCGGAATGCGCGGGTGCCTTCCCAACCGCCGGTTTTGCTGGCGCTTTCGTTATAGATTTGCGCTTCACGATTAATAAAGACGTTGGCCAGCACGCCGTAGGCCTTGCCCCAGGCATCCAGCACTTCCTGACCCGGGCTGAACATCTCGTCAAGGGTGGCCAGCAGGTGGGTGCCGACAATATTGTACTGCTCGGGCTGGATCTGGAAGCTGGTGTGCTTCTGGGCGATTTTTTCCACCGCCGGCAGCAGGGCGGGCAGGTTCTCAAGATTGCTGGCATAGGCGGCAATGGCGTTGAACAGCGCCTCGCGCTGGTCGCCGTTGCGCTGATTACTCATATTAAAGATTTCTTTGAGTTCGGGATTATGAGCAAACATGCGGTCGTAAAAATGGGCGGTCAGTTTCGGACCGGTTTCAACCAGCAGAGGGATGGTGGCTTTCACCGTAGCGATGGTTTGCGCGTCGAGCATAGCAGCTTCCTTTATAGGTTATCTTAATGATGCATTTAAAATGCATCTTATAAAAATAACCCTGCTTTGTAAATGGTTCTTTAACACTTTGCCGTAAGGCAGTTACAACATGAATTATTTGCATCACAAACCTGAAAAGAAATCCGTTGATAATCGAAGGTGCTTTATTGCTCAAAGCCTTGTGTAACGCGGAGCCAATCGTTTGCGTAAAATCCTTTGTCAAGACCTGTTATCGCAGAATGATTCAGTTATACTGTGGGCCGTTGTCCAGGTGGACCGCCTTTTTAGGCCGAAATTTTATTGTTAGCTGAGTCAGGAGATGCGGATGTTAAAGCGTGAAATGAACATTGCCGATTATGATGCCGAACTGTGGCAGGCTATGGAGCAGGAAAAAGTACGTCAGGAAGAGCACATCGAACTGATCGCCTCCGAAAACTACACCAGCCCGCGCGTTATGCAGGCGCAGGGCTCTCAGCTGACCAACAAATACGCTGAAGGATATCCGGGCAAGCGCTACTACGGCGGCTGTGAATACGTCGATATCGTAGAGCAGCTGGCTATCGATCGCGCCAAAGAGCTGTTCGGCGCTGACTACGCTAACGTGCAGCCGCACTCCGGCTCCCAGGCTAACTTCGCGGTCTATACTGCACTGCTGCAGCCGGGCGATACCGTTCTGGGTATGAACCTGGCGCAGGGTGGTCACCTGACTCACGGCTCCCCGGTCAACTTCTCCGGCAAACTGTACAACATCATTCCTTACGGCATCGATGAGTCCGGTAAAATTGACTATGAAGACATGGCTAAGCAGGCTCAGGAACATAAACCGAAGATGATTATCGGTGGTTTCTCCGCTTATTCCGGCGTGGTTGACTGGGCAAAAATGCGCGAAATCGCTGACAGCATCGGCGCATACCTGTTCGTCGACATGGCCCACGTTGCCGGTCTGATCGCCGCTGGCGTTTACCCGAACCCGGTTCCGCATGCTCACGTCGTGACCACCACTACCCACAAAACCCTGGCCGGTCCGCGCGGCGGCCTGATCCTGGCGAAAGGCGGCAGCGAAGAGCTGTACAAAAAACTGAACTCTGCCGTATTCCCGAGCGCCCAGGGCGGCCCGCTGATGCACGTTATCGCGGCGAAAGCCGTTGCGCTGAAAGAAGCGATGGAACCGGAGTTCAAAGTTTACCAGCAGCAGGTAGCGAAAAACGCGAAGGCAATGGTAGAAGTGTTCCTGAACCGCGGCTACAAAGTGGTTTCCGGCGGCACTGAAAACCACCTGTTCCTGCTGGATCTGGTCGATAAAAACCTGACCGGTAAAGAAGCGGACGCTGCGCTGGGCCGTGCTAACATCACCGTCAACAAAAACAGCGTGCCGAACGATCCGAAGAGCCCGTTTGTGACCTCCGGCATCCGTATCGGTTCTCCGGCAGTCACCCGTCGCGGCTTTAAAGAAGCGGAAGTGAAAGAGCTGGCCGGCTGGATGTGCGACGTACTGGACAACATCAATGACGAAGCGGTCATTGAGCGCGTGAAGGGTAAAGTGCTGGATATCTGCGCACGCTTCCCGGTTTATGCGTAAGCGTTAGCGTTGACATCAAAAAGGCCGCTGATGCGGCCTTTTTTGCGTCTGTTGATTAGCGGCGGTCGAGCGAAATCGCCCCGGGACCGGTTATCGCCAGCAGCAGGAAGGCACCGGCAATACTGATGTTTTTCCAGAAGTTAATCATGTTCGGCAGAACCGCATCGCCGGTCATATCCCAGTAGTGATGGCCAATCACCGCTGTACCGAGGGTATAAAAAATAAAGATCACCGCCAGCGGGCGGGTGAAAAAGCCCAGCACAATTAAAATGGCCGCCGGCACTTCCATAATAATGGCAATGATGGCCGCAAGCGTTGGCATCGGCGCGCCGGAGGAGGCCATGTACTGCACCGTGCCGCTAAAGCCGAGCAGCTTGGGATAGCCGAAAAGGATAAACAGCACCACCACCGCGATACGCGCAATCAGCAGCAGCAGAGAGCGGGAGGAGCCAAAGTCAAAGTAGCGTAGAGTGTTCATAATCAGCTCGTTATGAGAGACGTGTGATTTAAACGTAATACACAAATTTGCGCTCCGCCACGTCCGCTGACGATTAACGCAGCGTTTGCAGCTGTTCCTCCACGTACAGATAACCGATCCCCATCAGCTGCTGGGCGCGGGTCAGTTTGCCAAAGCCGATTTGAGTGGCGTGCGCTCGCGGCGTATCGCCGTGGTCAAAGGGATTAAAGCCGGTTTGTTTAACGATACTTTCCAGCCATTGTTCGCCAAAGGCGCAGCTGCGTCCGTATAGCCAGATTTGATTAATATTCAAAATATTTAAGAAATTATAAAGGCTTAAGCCAATGGCGTTGGCCGCGCTATCAACCCATGCGCGAATATGCACGTCTCCCTGTTCCCAGGCTTCAATGAGCGATGCCGTGGTTAATTGCTCGGGAGAGCGCTGCGCTTCCGGCTGCGTTTTGAGCCACATCCGCGCCTGCTTTTTCAACGCGCTGAGGGACGCTACGGTTTCGAGGCAACCGTATCTCCCGCAGTCGCAGGCCTTGCCGTCAGGATTCACAATCGTGTGTCCTATCTGCCCGCTGCCGTAGAGGCTTCCTCGATAAATCTGATCGTTAATCACAAATGACGAGCCGATACCGTAATCGACGTTAATCACGCAAAAATCCGGCTGTATACCCTGATGCTGCCACTTCTCCGCCAGCGCCAGCATCACGCAGTCATTATCCACCCGCACCTGCACGCCGAGCTGTTCCTCCAGCAGATACTTTATTTCAATCGGCGTTTTCCAGCGCGCCTGGGGCATGGTTTGTGACACCCCGGTTACCGGATCAACCTGCCCATGAACGCCAAGCGCGAGATTGATGCTGTGCTGCGGGTAGCGGCGGTGTATACGTCGCCAGCATTCCACGATGGCCTCCAGAAGGGCCTGCGGCGTGGGGGCATCGATGGGCAAATGCTGGTGGCCGTCAACCGCCAGCAGTCGGGCATCGGCAAGCTGATACTCAATGCTGGTCGGCGTGATATTCATGCATAGCGTCCAGGCACCGTGTTCGGGGATCTGGTAGCTTCCGCTGTTCACGCCGCGCTTGCTCATTTTTTCCGTGGAATGGCCGATCAATCCCTCGCTAAGCAGTTCGGCAAGAATGTTGCTCACAGCCGGAATAGAGAGCCCGGTGAGCTGGGAAAGCTGGGATTTACTGAGCTGTTTCTCCCGCCAGAGATGGGAGAGAAAAATTGATTTGTTGGCCTGCCTGACCCGGGCGTTATTCAAACCGGTGCGCTGCATACACTTAACCCCCTTAACTATATTGCGTGAGCGTTGCGCATTTTAGCAGCTAAATGGCGATATAAACTCCTCTCATAGCAAGTTTTACTTTATTTCGTTTAGTGGAGGCGTCATGTACGGTTCGGTTAAGGTATGGCAGGAAACAATTACATTACCTACGTGGACGACGGGTGCGGAGGATCCGAACCCCATGTTTCTGGAAAAGCGCGTTTATCAGGGTTCCTCCGGCAACGTCTATCCCTATGGCGTGATAGATACCCTGACCGGCGAGCGTGAAATGCGCGATTATCAGGCAGTATGGATGGAGAATGATTTCATTCGTATCATGCTGCTGCCTGAGCTTGGCGGACGTATTCACCGGGCGTATGACAAAGTCAAACAGCGTGATTTCGTCTATTACAATGAAGTCGTTAAGCCCGCCCTGGTAGGGCTACTGGGGCCCTGGATCTCCGGCGGTATCGAGTTCAACTGGCCGCAGCATCACCGCCCGACGACCTTTATGCCGGTCGATTTTTCGATCCAGCGCGGGGAAAACGGCGTGCAGACCGTATGGATGGGGGAAGCGGAGCCCATGCGCGGTTTACAGGTCATGACCGGGTTTACTCTCTATCCTGACCGCGCGCTGATTGAAATCACCGGTAAGGTTTTTAATGGTAACGCAACGCCGCGTCATTTCCTGTGGTGGGCCAACCCGGCTGTCAAAGGCGGCGATGCTCACCAGAGCGTGTTTCCACCCGACGTCACCGCCGTATTCGATCACGGCAAGCGCGATGTTTCCGCTTTTCCCATCGCCACCGGCACCTACTACAAAGTGGACTATTCTGCGGGCGTCGATATCTCCCGGTATAAAAACGTTCCGGTACCCACCTCGTATATGGCGGAGAAATCGGACTACGACTTTGTCGGCGCTTATCACCACGACGAGCGGGGTGGGCTGCTGCATGTTGCCGACCATCACGTCTCGCCGGGCAAAAAACAGTGGAGCTGGGGCTATGGCGACTTTGGCCAGGCGTGGGACCGCAATCTGACCGACGAAAATGGCCCCTATATCGAGTTGATGACCGGCGTCTACACCGATAACCAGCCTGACTTTACCTGGCTTGCGCCTTATGAAGAGAAGGTGTTTGTGCAAAACTTCCTTCCCTACAGCGAGCTGGGGATGGTGCAAAATGCCAATACGCAGCTGGCGCTGAAGCTGGTTCGTGAGACGGAGCAGCTGCAGCTCGGCGTTTACGCCATTGCGCCGCTGGAAAATATTGTTGTTGAACTCAGCGCGGAAAAGCAGCCGCTGTATGAAACTCAGCTTACGCTGAAGCCCGGCGAGAGCTGGCAGCATACGCTGCCGGAAAATGACGCCCGGCGCTTAACCATTAAGGTGAAAACCGCGGACAACCAGCCGCTGCTGGATTATCAGGAACATATTACTCAGCAGACGCCCCTGCCCGAACCTGCCTGCGCGCCGGCGATGCCGGAAGAGATTCACAACGGCGATGAGCTCTATTTTATCGGCCAGCATCTTGAACAATACAATCATGCAAGCCGCTATGCCGCGGATTACTATCGCCGGGCGATAGCCCTCGATCCGCAGGATTACCGCAATAATGTTGCCCTCGGGACGCTGGCGTTTAATTGCGCCGACTGGGGGCTGGCGGAGCAATGTGCCCGGGCCGCGCTACTTCGCGCCCATCGTCTGAATAAAAATCCGCGCGATGGCGAAGCCAGCATGCTGCTTGGCAGCGTGCTGGAAAGGCAGGGCGATGAAGCTGGAGCATGGGATTGCTATTACAAAGCGTCCTGGAGCGGTAACTGCCGCGATGCCGCCTGGTGGGCGCTGGCAAGGCTGGCGATGAAGCGTGGCGATACCGCCGACGCGCTGGAAAAGGTCAACACCAGCCTGCAGTTTAACGCCAGCAACCATCTGGCTATGGGGCTGAAAGCGCTGGCGTTAGCGAACAGCGGGCGGACGAAAGAGGCACAGGCGTATATTGTCGTCTGCCTCGAACAATACCCGTTGAGCTATCCGCTGCACTGCGCGCGCTGGATGATTGCGCCGGGCGATGAGTCGCGCGCGGGCCTGCTGCGCGTAACGGGGCGCAGAGGGATCAACGGCAGCCTGCTGGCGGGCTGGCTGCTCTCCATCGGTCAGAAGCAGGCGGCGAAGGAGGTGCTTGAGGTTCTGGATTGCCAGGAGGCGCTGCCGATGCTGTGGCGCGCCTCGTTAAACGATGATGCGAATAAACGGCAACGGTTAATTGCCGAAGCCGAGCGCTGCCATGCGCGAAAAGTGCGTTTCCCCAATACGCTCGATGAAGTCCAGATGCTGCAAACCCTGAGCGATAGCGCTTTTGCCCGCTATCTGCTCGGTTGCTTCTGGTACAGCAAACGTCGCTATGAAGAGGCGGTAAGCTGCTGGCGCGAGACGCTGGAAAAATCTCCCGACTATGCGCCCGCTCATCGTCTGCTGGGGGTCTACGCCTGGAACAAACAACAGGATGCCGCGCAGGCGCTGGCTTATCTGCAGCGGGCCGTAGAGCTTGAGCCCGAAAACGCGCGCTTCCTCTTTGAGCTTGATTTCCTGAAAAAATCACTGGGTACGCCGGTAAACGAACGACTGGAAACGCTGGCGGCGCGCAAAGCGGTGGTGCTGAAACGGGATGACCTGACCGCTGAGCTGTTAAGCCTGTGGAACGCGGCCGGCCATTACGCCGATGCCGCCGCTATTCTCGGTACGCGCGTATTTCATCCCTGGGAAGGCGGGGAGGGGAAAGTTACCGGCCAGTATTTGCTCAATCAGCTCCATCGCGCTTTACAGTTGATCGAACGTAAGGCGTTCACGCAGGCCGCTCGCTGCCTGAATGAAGCGTTACGCTATCCCGATAATCTGGGAGAGGGGCGGCTGCCCGGGCAGACGGACAACGATATCTGGTATTTGCTGGGCTATTGCGCGGAACAGACTGGGGATGCGCACCGGGCAGCGGAATATTACCAGCTTGCCCTGCAAGGGGGCTCAACGCTGGACGCCGGGCGTTACTACAACGATCAGCCCGCCGATTACCTTTTCTGGCAGGGCATCGCGCTGCGTAAGAGCGGTAATCCGGCGCAGGCCGAGCAGCACTTCCAGAATTTTATCGCCTGGGCCAGGCAGCATCGGGATGACGTTCCGCAAGCCGACTTTTTTGCCGTCTCTCTCCCGGATCTGGTGGTGCTCGATGTTTCAGCGCAGCAGCAGCATCAGCAGCACTGTTTGTTTATTGAAGCGCTGGGCCATCTGGGGCTGGGCAACTTATCCGCCAGCCAGCAGGCGATGCAGCAGCTGCTGCAGCTGAACCCGGCTCATGATAAGGCGCATCTGATTCGTCATGCCCTGCAAAGCGGCATGTTTTCCTGAACCTGAAACGGGCGGGCCTGGCCCGCCTGAACCCTACTGTTCCCTGCGTTTCCCTTATAGAGGAATCATTATGAATAACGCGCAGACACATCTGAAAATGGGCTACGTCTGGACTATCTGTCTGGTCGCCGCCTGCGGTGGTTTACTCTTTGGCTATGACTGGGTGGTGATTGGCGGCGCAAAGCCGTTTTATGAAGCCTGGTTTTCCATTACCGACCCGGCGCAGTCCGGCTGGGCAATGAGCTCAGCGCTGGTGGGCTGCGTTTTCGGCGCATTAATCTCGGGATGGTGCGCCGATAAACTGGGGCGCAAGCTGCCCTTAATACTGTCCGCCGTGCTGTTCAGCGCCTCGGCGTGGGGGACGGCGGTTGCCAGCAGTTTCGACATGTTTGTGGTTTACCGCATTGTGGGCGGCGTGGGCATTGGTCTGGCATCCGCGCTCAGCCCGCTTTACATCGCGGAAGTCAGCCCGGCAGAAAAAAGAGGGCGCTTTGTTGCGATAAACCAGCTCACTATCGTGATTGGCGTGCTGGCCGCTCAGCTTATCAACCTGATGATTGCGGAACCCGTAGCGACGGGGGCGACGCAGCAGATGATTGTGGAGACCTGGAACGGGCAGATGGGCTGGCGCTGGATGTTCGGCGCTGAACTGGTGCCTGCGCTGGCGTTTTTGGTGCTGATGTTTTTTGTTCCTGAGTCGCCGCGCTGGCTCATGAAGGCCGGTAAGCCGGATCGCGCCCGGGCCGCGCTGGAGCGCATTGGCTCCGCCGACTATGCCGACAGGATATTACGCGACATCGCGCACACGCTGGAAAAAGATAACCATAAAATATCCTACGGCGCGCTGCTGGCTCCGCAGGTTAAACCGATCGTTATCATTGGTATGGTCCTCGCCGTCTTCCAGCAGTGGTGCGGAATTAACGTCATCTTTAACTACGCGCAGGAGATTTTTGCCTCGGCGGGATTCGATATTAACAGCACGCTGAAATCGATCGTCGCAACGGGGATCGTCAACCTGGTGTTTACCCTCGCCGCGCTGCCGCTGGTGGATAAAATCGGCCGCCGTAAATTAATGCTGCTCGGTGCCTCAGGGTTGACGCTGATCTATGTTCTGATTGCCGCCGCCTATGGCATGGGCATCATGGGCTGGCCCGTTCTGCTGCTGGTGCTGGCGGCGATTGCTATTTACGCCTTGACCCTGGCGCCGGTTACCTGGGTACTGCTGGCGGAAATCTTCCCTAACCGCGTTCGCGGACTCGCGATGTCCTTAGGCACCCTGGCGCTGTGGATTGCCTGTTTCTTATTAACCTACACTTTCCCGCTGCTTAATGCCGGACTGGGCGCGGCGGGCAGTTTCCTGCTGTATGGCGTCATTTGCGCTGCCGGCTACCTCTATATTCTGCGCAACGTGCCGGAAACGAAGGGGGTCACTCTCGAAGCCCTGGAAGAGCAGCTGGCGCAACGTCATGCGGGCGCTCAGGCGATGAAGCAGGAGCAGACGCGCTAATGGCGGAAGAGTGGATTCTGGAAAACGCGCATCTGCGGATGCGCGTCGCTTCTCTGGGCGGCAAAGTGCAAAGTTTATACTCGCGGCATTATCAGGCGCCGGTGCTGTATGAAAACCCCGCCGGCGGCATGTTTCCGATGCTGCCGCTGGCCAATCGCGTCGCCGGGAACCGCTTTATTTTTCAGGGACGTGAGATAGTTCTGCCTCGCCACCACGCCGACGCGTATTTTTTTCTCCACGGCGACGGTTGGCTGCAGCGCTGGGATATGATTGCGCGCGGCGGCGACTATTGCGTGTTACAGCTACGTCGGCAGCATGCCTGCGGTTTCGATTACCTGGCGCAGATACGCTACCAGCTGCTGCGTAACCAGCTGGTGGCTGCTCTGACGCTTACCCACTGCGGTAGCACGCCCATCCCCTATGGCTGCGGTTTTCATCCGTTTTTTCCTTTTGATAAGCGCGGTACGGTGCAGTTTGCAGCCGCCGGCTACTGGCCGGAAGGGGAGCAGCATCTTCCTCTCGGCTGGCAAGGCCAGTTGCCCGGCTACGCCGATTTCAGCCACGCGCAGTACGGTGAGGATCGCTGGCTGAACGTGGGCTATTCCGGCTGGAGCGGGCGGGCGAGGGTGAGTAGTGATGTGATGGATATCACAATTCTTTCGCAAACTCCGTGGTTGATGCTTTTCAGAATGCAGGGCGAGCCGTTCCTTTGCCTCGAGCCGCAAAGTCATCCGGTAAACGCCCATAACATGGACGGACAGCCGGGGCTGCGGGTTTTAGGCGCCGGAGATACGCTGAGTTTTTCGCTGAAAATAGACGTACAGGGGCGCAAATAGCGCCATATCTGGGGCGAGGGTATCTTGCGCCCGCCCCGCTTTATCGCCAGACTGTCGCCTCCATTCGGGAGGGAATCATGGTCTTACACTCCACGCGCTGGCTGGCGCTAAGTTACTTCACCTATTTTTTTAGCTACGGCATCTTCCTGCCTTTCTGGAGCGTCTGGCTTTCCGGACTTGGCCTGACGCCCGAAACCATCGGCATGCTGCTCGGCGCCGGGCTGGTGTCGCGCTTTCTTGGCAGCCTGCTGATTGCGCCGCGGGTCAGCGACCCGTCCCGTCTTATCTCTTCTCTGCGCATTCTGGCGCTGCTGACGCTGCTCTTTGCGCTCGCATTTTGGATCGGCCATCAGGTTGCCTGGCTGATGGTGATTATCGTCGGCTTTAACCTCTTTTTCTCGCCGCTGGTGCCGCTGACCGACGCGCTGGCGAATACCTGGCAAAAGCAGATCACCATGGACTACGGGCGCGTGCGCCTGTGGGGGTCGATAGCTTTCGTCATTGGCTCGGCGCTGACCGGGAAGCTGGTCAGCCTGTATGACTACCGGATGATACTGGTGATGCTCAGCGTCGGTATTGCCTCCATGCTGCTCGGCATGCTGCTGAAGCCGTCGGTGCAGCCGCAGGGCGAATCCCGCCAGCAGGAAGCGGCCGGCCTGGCGGCCTGGCTTACGCTGGTGCGGCAAAGCTGGCGCTTCCTCGCCTGCGTCTGTTTGCTGCAGGGCGCGCACGCCGCCTACTACGGATTTAGCGCTATCTACTGGCAGGAAGCGGGGTATTCCGCCTCCGCCGTGGGCTACCTGTGGTCGCTTGGCGTCGTGGCGGAAGTGGTGATTTTCGCGCTGAGCAAAAAAGTCTTCCGCCGCTTTAGCGCCCGCGATCTGCTGCTGCTGTCCGCGGTGTGCGGGCTAATTCGCTGGACGTTGATGGGCTGGACGACGGCGCTACCCTGGCTTATCGTCGCGCAGATCCTCCACTGCGGCACCTTTACGGTGTGCCATCTGGCGGCGATGCGCTACATTGCGGCGCGTCAGGGCAGCGAAGTGATCCGCCTGCAGGCGGTCTACTCCGCCGTCGCGATGGGCGGCAGCATTGCGGTGATGACGGTCTTTGCCGGTTTCCTCTACCAGCATCTGCACCAGGGCGTTTTCTGGGTGATGGCGCTGGTGGCCTTACCGGCGCTGGTGGTGCGGCCAAAAGCGGTGGCTTAGGCCTCCAGCATTTTGCAAATCTGCTGCTGCTGATGATCGCTGAACGTCTCTTCGGCGTGAAACAGCGGCGGCGAAAACAGCGGCAGCGCCGTGGCATAGGGAGTGACGATCAGCGTCACTTCCTTCGGCGCGCCCTCTTTCTGAAAGGTGCTCACGCTCAAATACTTTATATTGAGCGGCAGCAGGGTTAACTCGCGCAGCTGCTGCTCCAGCGACTGCTCAAGGTCCGGGTTATCATCGGTCAGCAGAACCACCTGTTTCTCCTGCAGATCGCTTTTTTGCATCAGCCAGGCGCCGAAGATCACCGCGATTAAACTGACTTCCTCCTGGCTAAAGCGTACCTGCCAGCTGGCTTCGAACTCCGCCAGCGCAGCCTGCGTTGTGCGCATCAAACGGGGATAAAGACGGCCAATCTCCTCCGGCAGCGCGTTATCGATACCGATAGCGAAAACGCTGCGGTGTAGCGCCTGCGAAAGGTGAATATAGAGCTGATCGCTCAGCCCCTGTTCATCGCTAAACGGACGGCCCGCCAGGTTCTGAAAGCGGTGAATCAGCCCGGAAATGGCCAGATGCAGACGGCGATCGTGCTGATGACCATCGCGGATAGGATCGGGGGTTTTCAACAGCATAAACAGCAGGGCCAGAAACAGCTGTTCTCCGGCATGGGGCGTTGCCGCAACCCGCCGCTGCCAGTGGCGGACAATCTCCTCGGCGAGGGAAAACTCGGCGGCGGCTTGCGCCCAGCGCTGCTGCTCGTGGGTGAAAGTGGGGCTCTGTCCAAGGTGGTGCTGCAGCAAACAATACTGTAAATAAAGACGCAGAAAATGCACGTCGCGGCAGTCAAACTGCCGGTTCAGGGCGCGCGAGCAGCGGTTGACCAATGCCTGAAGATTGGTGTCGTCATACAGCGTGCGTGCGATACCCTGCTGTTTAAGCTGCGTTTTCAATGCCGGGGTAAAATGGTGGCTGACAAAATGCGGGCACAGGCGCAGCCCGCGGCGCAGGCCGTGCAGCAGGCATAAGCGTTGATCGAGCGCGGCGCCTTCCATCCGATAGCTGCCGTCCGCTTGTGAAGCAAGGGTCAAGCGGTGATAACGCTGAATCTCGCGTCCCGTCTCCGCAATGTCCTGCCGGGCGGTATCCTCATCAACCTGGGTGAGGTTACCCAGCCATTCGGGCGTCACGGACTGCCCGGGCAGATAAAACATCAGGAGCACCTGGCTACGGCGCTGTGGACTGGAAAGCACAGATGGTGGTTCAATCACTGTCATCATCCGGTTAGTTCCAGTTAGGGTTTTCGTTAAGAGTAGTTAATGTATTGAGGGTGAACAGGGCATTTCCGGGTCTTTACATCAGGATTGCTGGCGGGGTTCACAGAATTTTTCACGCGAGGAACAGATGAAGAGAGTGAAACAATGCGTCAGCGTAGCGTTTTTCATGTTTTTATCGCTATCTGCGGCGGCGCATCCGCACAGTTTCATCAGTTTGCAAACGGAGGCCGTGGCGGAAAATGGGCTGCTCACCGGCTTTAAAATGCGCTGGACGATGGATGAAATCACCTCCGCCGATCTGCTCTATGATGCGGGCAACGCTAAACCCGGTAGCGAAATCTGGAAAAAGCTGGCGGCGGAAGTGATGGCGAACGTGCTGGGCCAGCACTATTTCAGCGAGCTATGGCACAACGGCCAGCGGGTGAAGTTTGATAATCGGCCCGCTGGTTATGGCCTTGAACGCAGCGGTCATCAGGCGGTGCTCACCTTTACCCTGCCGCTGGCGAAGCCGCAGCCTCTGGCCGGGCAAACCTTCACCTTTTCCACCTACGACCCGACCTATTATGTTGATATGTATTACGACAAAGACGCAGACTTCACACTACCGACGGCGATGAAGACAAGCTGCACGGCAAAAGTGATGACGCCGAAGCCTAACGAAAAAATGTTGTCCTACGCGCAGTCGCTGGATAAGGCGGATGCGCCGCCGGAGGATATGGAACTGGGGAATTACTTCGCGCAAAAGGTGACGCTGCAATGTCAGTGATTTTTGCTCAAACCGGCCGTTCGCCGCGCTGGCGTCAGCTGTGGCCGCTGGCGCTGTTTCTGCTGCTGGCAGCCGGAGCTGGCTTCTGGCTATGGCGGGCCTGGCCGCAGGTGCTGCTGCAAAGCGCGGTCTGGCAGCGCGCGCTGAATGTCGAACTGAGTCGGCTTCTGCAGGCGGTTGCGGAGAATCCTGCCGCCGCCGGGCTGTCGCTGCTGGGGTTTAGCTTCGCCTACGGCATCCTGCATGCGCTGGGGCCGGGGCACGGCAAGGTGGTCATAACCACCTGGCTGGCAACCCATCCGTCGAAGCTGAAATCGAGCATCGGCCTGACGCTGGCCGCTTCGTTGCTGCAGGGACTGGTGGCTATCGTCTTAGTGGTGGTGGTACTGACCCTGCTGCGGCTGCCGGCAAGACAGCTGCATCTGAGCAGCTTCTGGCTGGAAAAGGGAAGCTATCTGCTGGTCGGCGCGCTGGGCCTTTTGCTGTGCTGGCGGGCGCTGAAAAAGCTGCGGATGCTGCTGCGCCGACCGACATTCACCGCCTTCACCGCGCATCACGTTCATCACGCCAGCTGCGGCTGCGGGCACCAGCATCTGCCGGCGCCGGAACAGCTGCAAAGCGGCGATGACTGGCGGGCGCGGCTGGCTATCGTGCTGTCAATGGGGATGCGGCCCTGCTCCGGAGCCATTATGGTGCTGTTGTTCAGCAAGGTTATCGGCGTATTTGGCTGGGGCATGGCGGCCGCGATGGCGATGGCGGCGGGAACCTCGCTGACGATTAGCGCGCTGGCGCTGCTGGTTCATGGTTTCCGCCAGCTGGCGGTCAGGCTGAGCGCGAATCGGGCGCCGGCGCTGTGGAAGCAGATCGGTTGGGCAACGCTGGCGCTGGCCGGCGGCGTGATTTTACTGGCGGCGGCTATCGTGATGTGGAGTAGCGCGATGCCATCGGGCGGCGGCCTGCGGCCGTTTTAATGCGATAAAAAAAGGAAGCCGCGGCTTCCTTTTGGTTTTTCATGCGGTGAGAAATTAACGCTTCAGCGCTTCACTCAGATGCTCGCGCATATTGGCCAGCATCGCTTTAACGACGCGCGGGTTACCTGCAACGATGTTGCCGGTCAGCAGGTAGTTATGACCGCCGGTAAAGTCGCAGACGATAGCGCCTGCTTCACGGGCGATCAGCTCGCCAGCCGCGAAATCCCACGGTTTCAGCGCGATTTCAAAGTAGCCGTCAACCCGGCCAGCGGCAACGTAGGCCAGATCCAGGGCTGCGGAACCGGTGCGGCGGAAATCCGCGCATTCGGTGAACATGTTGCCGAGGATGTTCATGTAAGAGGTCGCGTGCTGTTTTGCTTTGAACGGGAAGCCGGTGGCGATGATCGTGCCATCCAGGTCGCGAGCGCTGCTGCCGCGGAGGCGGTAGCCGTTCAGCTGCGCGCCCTGACCGCGGGTCGCGGTGAACAGTTCGTTACGCATCGGATCGTAAACCACGGCAACTTCAGTACGGCCTTTAATGCGTACGGCGATGGAGACGGAGAAGTGCGGCAGACGTTTGACGAAGTTGGTGGTGCCATCCAGTGGATCGATAACCCATTGAACATCCTGATCTTCACCAGCGTGCTCACCGCTTTCTTCGGTGATGATGGTGTGCTGCGGGTAAGATTTGCGAATGGTTTCGATAATCATCGCCTCGGCGGCTTTATCGACGTTGGTCACAAAATCATTGCTGCCTTTCTGGCTGGTTTCTACGGAGTCAGGGGTTTCGTAGTGCTTGGCAATTAAATTACCCGCCTTGCGCGCTGCGCGCACGGCGATGTTCAGCATCGGATGCATCGGTATCTCTCACTGGATGTTAAAGAACGGGAAAAAACGGCGCATATAGTAACAGTGAAATCTCCTTATGTCTTCGTTTTATGATAGCATGCACGAATAATCTTTAGCCGAAGAACCATAATGCTGCAAAATATTCGAATCGTACTGGTAGAAACCTCACACACCGGCAATATGGGCTCCGTCGCCCGCGCAATGAAAACCATGGGGTTAACCAACCTGTGGCTGGTCAATCCTCTGGTCAAACCCGATTCTCAGGCCATCGCTCTGGCGGCCGGGGCCAGCGACGTCATTGGCAATGCCCACATCGTTGATACCCTTGATGAAGCGCTGGCGGGCTGTAGCCTCGTCGTGGGGACCAGCGCGCGCTCCCGTACGCTGCCGTGGCCGATGCTCGACCCGCGTGAATGCGGCCTGAAAAGCGTTGCCGAAGCGCAGCATGCGCCGATCGCGCTGGTATTTGGCCGCGAACGCGTCGGCCTGACTAACGAAGAGCTGCAGAAGTGTCACTACCACGTGGCGATTGCCGCGAATCCGGAATACAGCTCGCTGAACCTGGCGATGGCGGTGCAGGTTATCTCCTATGAAGTGCGTATGGCCTGGCTGGCGGCGCAGGAGCAAAATGAACCTGTCGTCGAGCATGAAGAAACCCCGTATCCGCTGGTGGATGATTTAGAGCGTTTCTACGGTCATCTGGAGCAGACGCTGCTGGCAACCGGGTTTATCCGCGCCAGCCACCCGGGCCAGGTGATGAACAAGCTGCGCCGTTTGTTTACCCGCGCCCGCCCGGAAAGCCAGGAGCTGAACATCCTGCGCGGCATGCTGGCGTCAATTGAGCAGCAGCAGAAAAATAAAGAGTCATAGTACACGCCGTTGCCCGGCGGCGCGGTACTGCGGGCTCCCTCTCTCCTTGTGGGAGAGGGCCGGGGCGAGGGCACCAGGCCGCGCTGAAGTGAAACGGCACGGAAAGCCAAATACCTGACTAAAACAGTCAAGTAAATAGTTGACCAATTTACTCGGGAATGTCAGACTTGCCCTTGCTATGCAATACCCATATTAATAAAAAGCCCGGGCAGGGGCGAGTTTGAGGTTAAGTAAGACATGAGACTGACATCTAAAGGGCGTTATGCCGTGACCGCGATGCTTGACGTTGCGCTCAACTCTGAATCGGGTCCGGTTCCGTTGGCTGATATTTCAGAGCGTCAGGGAATTTCGCTTTCCTATCTGGAACAGCTGTTCTCTCGCCTGCGCAAAAATGGCCTGGTTTCCAGCGTACGTGGTCCAGGCGGCGGTTATCTGTTAGGTAAAGAAGCGGGTAGCATCGCGGTTGGCGAAGTTATCAGCGCAGTGGACGAATCCGTTGACGCCACCCGTTGTCAGGGTAAAGGCGGCTGCCAGGGCGGCGATAAGTGTCTGACTCACGCGCTGTGGCGCGATCTGAGCGAGCGACTGACCGGTTTTCTGAATAACATCACGCTGGGCGAACTGGTGAATAACCAGGAAATCCTTGATGTCTCCGGCCGTCAGCACAACCATGAATCCCAGCGTAGCACCCGCGCTCAGGACGCCATCGACGTCAAACTGCGCGCGTAGTTCTCGTTCAGTTTCATCTTGCAGCTATCCGGCTGCAAGCTGAAACGAGCTGAGTAAAAAAGATAAAAAAGATTTTCGAATCAGGCCAGGATGTTCCGACATCCTGTGTACTCGGTCGTACATCCAGCCGGTTGCCTGATTCCTTGCATTGAAGCGATGTACGGAGTTTATAGAGCAATGAAATTACCGATCTATCTCGATTACTCCGCAACCACGCCGGTGGACCCGCGTGTTGCCGAGAAAATGATGCAGTTCCTGACCCTGGACGGGACCTTTGGTAACCCGGCCTCGCGTTCACACCGTTTTGGCTGGCAGGCTGAAGAGGCGGTAGATATCGCCCGTAATCAGATTGCCGAGCTGGTCGGCGCTGACCCGCGCGAAATCGTTTTTACTTCCGGCGCGACGGAATCCGACAACCTGGCGATTAAAGGTGCAGCCAACTTTTATCAGAAAAAAGGCAAGCACATCATCACCAGCAAAACCGAACATAAAGCCGTGCTGGACACCTGCCGTCAGCTGGAGCGCGAAGGGTTTGAAGTGACCTACCTCGCCCCGCAGCGTAACGGCATTATCGATTTAAAAGAGCTGGAAGCCGCGATGCGTGATGACACCATCCTTGTTTCCATTATGCACGTGAATAACGAAATCGGCGTGGTGCAGGATATCGCTACCATCGGCGAGATGTGCCGCGCCCGCGGTATCATTTACCACGTTGACGCGACCCAGAGCGTGGGCAAACTGCCTATCGACCTGAGCCAGCTGAAAGTTGATCTGATGTCCTTCTCCGGCCACAAAATCTATGGCCCGAAAGGCATCGGCGCGCTGTACGTGCGTCGTAAACCGCGTATTCGTATCGAAGCGCAGATGCACGGCGGCGGTCACGAGCGCGGCATGCGCTCCGGGACGCTGCCTGTCCACCAGATCGTCGGTATGGGTGAAGCTTACCGTATCGCGAAAGAAGAGATGGAAAGCGAAATGGCCCGCCTGCGCGGCCTGCGTAACCGTCTGTGGGACGGCGTAAAAGATATGGAAGAGGTCTACCTGAACGGCGATCTCGAGCAGGGCGCGCCGAACATTCTCAACGTCAGCTTTAACTACGTTGAAGGCGAGTCGCTGATTATGGCGCTGAAAGACCTGGCGGTCTCTTCCGGTTCCGCCTGTACTTCCGCAAGCCTCGAGCCGTCCTACGTGCTGCGCGCGCTGGGGATGACCGACGAGCTGGCGCATAGCTCTATTCGTTTCTCTTTAGGTCGTTTTACTACCGAAGAAGAGATTGACTACACCATCAATCTGGTTCGCAACTCCATTGGTCGTCTGCGCGAACTTTCTCCGCTGTGGGAAATGTTCAAGCAGGGCGTGGATCTGAACAGCATTGAATGGTCACATCACTAATTCGGCACCAATAAGGAGAATTCATCATGGCTTACAGCGAAAAAGTTATCGATCATTACGAGAATCCGCGCAACGTCGGCTCCTTCGACAATAGCGACGAAAACGTCGGCAGCGGCATGGTTGGCGCGCCGGCGTGCGGCGACGTGATGAAGTTGCAGATTAAAGTCAACAATGAAGGTATCATTGAAGACGCGCGTTTCAAGACCTACGGCTGCGGTTCCGCTATTGCTTCCAGCTCCCTGGTGACCGAGTGGGTGAAAGGGAAATCGCTGGACGAAGCTCAGGCGATCAAAAACACCGATATCGCAGACGAGCTTGAGCTGCCGCCGGTGAAAATTCACTGCTCTATTCTGGCGGAAGACGCGATTAAAGCCGCGATTGCGGATTACAAAAGCAAACGTGAAGCAAAATAATTAAGAGTTGAGGTTTGTTATGTCGATTACTTTAAGCGACAGTGCAGCAGCGCGAGTCAACACCTTTCTGGCCAACCGCGGTAAAGGGTTTGGTCTGCGCCTGGGAGTCAGAACTTCCGGCTGCTCGGGTATGGCTTATGTACTGGAGTTTGTTGACGAGCCGGCGGCAGAAGACACCGTGTTTGAAGACAAAGGCGTGAAGGTCGTGATCGACGGCAAAAGTTTGCAGTTCCTCGACGGCACGCAGCTGGACTTCGTCAAAGAAGGTCTTAACGAAGGGTTTAAGTTCACCAACCCGAACGTGAAAGACGAGTGCGGCTGCGGCGAAAGCTTTAACGTGTAATCGGTTATCCCTGACCCCACCGTAGTCTCGCTGCGCGTGGGGTTTGCTTTATCTCGTTAACCCTGAGGTTGCTATGGACTATTTTACCCTCTTCGGGTTACCGGCCAGCTATACCCTTTCGTTAGAACCCCTGGCTGCCCGGTACCAGGAGCTACAGCGCCAGTATCATCCCGATAAGTTCGCCAGCGGCAGCGCGGCTGAACAGCTCGCCGCGGTGCAGCAGTCCGCCACCATTAATCAGGCGTGGCAAACCCTTCGCCATCCGCTGACCCGCGCCGAATATCTCCTATCACTTCACGGTTTCGATCTCGCCAGCGAGCAGCATACCGTGCGCGATACCGCGTTCCTGATGGAACAGCTGGAACTGCGCGAAGAGCTTGATGAGATAGGCAAGGCGAAAGATGAAGCGCGGCTGGAAAGCTTTATCAAGCGGGTCAAAGCGCAATTTGATATCCGGCATCAGCTGATGGTTGAACAACTGAATAACGAGACGTGGGAGGCGGCGGCGGATACCGTGCGCAAGCTGCGTTTTCTCGATAAACTGCGAAGCAGTGCGGAACAACTCGAAGAAAAACTGCTCGATTTTTAATTTTCGGAAGCAATTATGGCCTTATTACAAATTAGTGAGCCCGGACTGAGCGCCGCGCCGCACCAGCGACGTCTGGCGGCGGGTATCGACCTGGGCACCACCAATTCACTGGTGGCTACCGTGCGTAGCGGCCAGGCCGAAACTCTGCCCGACCATCAGGGGCGCTATTTGCTGCCGTCGGTGGTGAACTATCAGGCTTCGGGTTTGACGGTGGGCTATGACGCGCGACAAAACGCCGCTCTGGATCCGGTCAATACCATCAGCTCCGTCAAACGCATGATGGGCCGCTCTCTGGCCGATATCGAGGCCCGCTACCCACATCTGCCTTATCAGCTGCAGGCCAGCGAAAACGGCCTGCCGATGATTCAGACTACGGGAGGTTTGCTCAATCCGATCCGCGTATCTGCCGACATTCTAAAAGCGCTGGCCGAACGCGCCACCGAGGCGCTGGCGGGCGAGCTCGACGGCGTGGTGATTACCGTGCCGGCCTACTTCGATGATGCTCAGCGGCAGGGAACCAAAGACGCGGCGCGTCTGGCGGGCCTGCACGTGCTGCGTCTGCTGAACGAGCCAACCGCGGCGGCGATAGCCTACGGCCTGGACTCCGGTCAGGAAGGGGTCATCGCGGTTTACGATCTCGGCGGCGGTACTTTTGATATCTCCGTGCTGCGCTTGAGCCGCGGCGTGTTTGAAGTCCTGGCCACCGGCGGCGATTCCGCGCTCGGCGGCGACGATTTCGATCATCTGCTGGCCGATTATCTGCGCGAGCAGGCTGGCCTGAACGATCGCAGCGATAACCGCCTGCAGCGTGAGCTGCTTGACGCGGCGATCGCGGCGAAAATCGCCCTCAGCGATGCCGAGACGGCGCGGGTGAACGTCGGCGGCTGGCAGGGGGAGGTGACCCGTAGCCAGTTTAATGCGCTGATCGCCCCGCTGGTCAAACGCACCTTGCTGGCCTGCCGTCGCGCGTTGAAAGACGCCGGCGTTGAGGCGCAAGAGGTGCTGGAAGTGGTGATGGTGGGCGGCTCGACCCGCGTGCCGCTGGTGCGCGAACGCGTCGGCGAATTCTTTGGCCGTACGCCGCTGACCTCTATCGACCCGGATAAAGTTGTCGCCATCGGCGCGGCGATTCAGGCGGATATCCTGGTGGGCAATAAGCCGGACAGCGAGCTGCTGCTGCTTGATGTCATTCCGCTCTCTCTGGGGCTGGAAACCATGGGTGGCCTGGTGGAAAAGGTTATCCCGCGTAACACCACCATTCCGGTGGCGCGCGCGCAGGAGTTCACTACCTTCAAAGATGGTCAGACGGCGATGTCTATCCACGTTATGCAGGGCGAGCGCGAGCTGGTGCAGGACTGCCGCTCCCTGGCGCGCTTTGCGCTGCGCGGCATTCCGGCATTGCCGGCGGGCGGGGCGCATATTCGCGTGACCTTCCAGGTGGATGCCGATGGCCTGCTGAGCGTGACGGCGATGGAGAAATCGACCGGCGTTGAGGCCTCTATCCAGGTGAAACCGTCCTACGGTCTGACCGATGGCGAGATCGCCAGCATGATTAAAGATTCGATGAGCTACGCCGAACAGGATGTCCAGGCGCGTATGCTGGCCGAGCAAAAAGTTGAAGCCGCGCGCGTACTGGAAAGTCTGGTCAGCGCGCTGGCCGCCGACGCCGCGCTGTTAAGCGCCGCAGAGCGTCAGGCTATCGATGACGCCGCGGAGCAAGTGCGCGCCGCAGCGGCAGGCGATGATGCCGATGCAATCAAAGAAGCGATTAAAAATATCGACACACAAACCCAGGAATTTGCCGCACGTCGTATGGATCAATCGGTCCGTATCGCGCTGAAAGGCCAATCCGTGGACGAGGTTTAAAATGCCAAAAATTGTTTTTCTGCCCCACCAGGACCTGTGTCCGGATGGCGTAGTTGTGGAAGCTGAGACCGGTGAGACCATTCTTGATGCAGCGCTGCGTAGCGGTATTGAGATTGAACACGCCTGCGAAAAATCCTGTGCCTGCACCACCTGCCACTGCATCGTGCGTGAAGGCTTTGACTCGCTGGCGGAAAGTACCGAAGATGAAGACGACATGCTGGATAAGGCCTGGGGGCTTGAGCCCGACAGCCGTCTGAGCTGCCAGGCGCGGGTGACTGACGAAGATTTGGTCATCGAAATTCCGCGTTACACCATCAACCACGCACGCGAGCATTAATATGGGACTGAAATGGACCGATAGTCGTGAAATCGGCGAAGCGCTGTACGACGCTTTCCCGGATCTCGACCCGAAAACCGTTCGCTTCACCGATCTGCATCAGTGGATTTGCGATCTGGAAGAGTTTGATGACGATCCGAACGCATCCAATGAAAAAATTCTTGAGGCGATTCTGCTAGTCTGGTTAGACGAAGCAGAATAATTTTCGCGTCATGATTTACCCGGTGGTTTAAGCCGGATGAATCAACGAGCGAAAGAACTTTACGGGCTGCCATACGGCGGCCCGTTTGCTAAGAAGGATAATGATAATGACCGAAGCTATGAAAATTACGCTTACCGCTCAACCAGCCGATGCGCGCTGGGGAGAAAAAGCATCTTACAGCATTAATAACGACGGCATCGCCCTGCATCTGAACGGCAAAGACGACCTCGGTTTGATTCAGCGCGCGGCGCGAAAAATTGACGGCATGGGCATCAAACATGTCGCGCTTGACGGCGAGGGCTGGGATACCGATCGCGCATGGGCGTTCTGGGCCGGTTATAAAGGCCCGAAAGGCAGCCGCAAAGTGGAGTGGCCGGCCCTCGACGATGCGCAGAAAAGCGAACTGGATAACCGCCTGACCATTATTGACTGGGTCCGCGACACCATCAACGCCCCGGCGGAAGAGCTGGGGCCGGAACAGCTGGCGCAGCGTGCGGTAGACCTGCTATGCAGCGTGGCCTGCGATAACGTCTCTTATCGCATCACCAAGGGCGAAGATCTGCGCGAACAGAACTACCTGGGCCTCCACACCGTAGGCCGCGGCTCCGAGCGTCCGCCGGTCCTGCTGGCGCTGGACTATAACCCAACCGGCGACAAAGAAGCCCCGGTGTACGCCTGCCTGGTCGGTAAAGGCATCACCTTTGACTCCGGCGGATACAGCATCAAGCAGAGCGCGTTTATGGACTCGATGAAGTCCGATATGGGCGGCGCGGCGACGGTAACCGGCGCGCTGGCGTTCGCCATCACGCGCGGCCTGAACAAGCGCGTGAAGCTGTATCTGTGCTGCGCCGATAACCTGATTAGCGGTAACGCCTTCAAACTGGGCGATATTATTCACTATCGCAACGGCAAAACCGTGGAAATCATGAACACCGATGCGGAAGGTCGCCTGGTGCTGGCGGACGGCCTGATCGATGCTTCGGCGCAAAAGCCGGCGCTGATCATCGATGCCGCCACGCTGACCGGCGCGGCGAAAACCGCGCTGGGCAATGATTATCACGCGCTGTTCAGCTTTGATGATGCGCTGGCGAATCGCCTGCTGGCGAGCGCGCAGGCTGAAAACGAAGCTTTCTGGCGCCTGCCGCTGGCTGAGTTCCACCGCGGCCAGCTGCCGTCCAACTTTGCTGAACTGAACAATACCGGCAGCGCGGCCTATCCGGCCGGCGCCAGCACCGCGGCGGGCTTCCTGTCCCACTTCGTGGAGAATTATCATGAAGGCTGGCTGCATATCGACTGTTCGGCGACCTACCGCAAATCTGCGGTTGAGCAGTGGTCGGCGGGCGCGACCGGCCTCGGCGTGCGCACTATTGCTAATTTGCTGACCGCGGAATAACCCTTTCCCCTGACCCTCCCCCTGATGTTTCAGGGGGAGGTCACGTTCGGCTTTCTCCCGCTTCCTTCGTGGAGAGAGCCGGGGTGAGGGGATTTTCGTTGTGGAACTACTATGTCCGAAACTAAAAATGAGCTAGAAACCCTGCTGGAGAAGGCGGCTACCGAGCCAGGCCATCGTCCGGCGTTTTTCCGTACGCTGCTGGAAGCTACCGTGTGGGTACCCGGAGCCGCCGCTCAGGGCGAGCAGGTCGTTGAAGACAGCGTGCTGGACCTGCAGCACTGGGAAAAAGATGATGGCACATCGGTCATTCCTTTTTTCACCTCGCTGGAAGCGCTGCAGCAGGCCGTTGAGGACGAACAGTCTTTTGTGGTGATGCCGGTGCGCACGCTGTTCGCCATGACCCTCGGCGAAACGCTCTATCTCAATGCCAAACTCGCCACCGGCAAAGAGTTTGCGCCGCGTGAGATTAGCCATCTGCTGGGGGAAGAGGGCAGCCCGCTCAGCACCCAGACCGTGCTTGAAGGCGGAGAGTCGCTGCTGCTGTCTGAGGTTGCCGAGCCGCCCGCGCAGATGGTGGACTCGCTGACCGCGCTGTTTAAGACCCTGAAAACGGTGAAGCGCGCGTTTTTATGCTCTATCAAAGACAGCGCCGATGCGCCAGCCAACCTGCTGATTGGCATTGAAGCGGAAGGCGATATTGAGGAGGTTATTCAGGCGACCGGCAGCGTGGCGACCGATACGCTTCCCGGCGACGAGCCGATTGATATCTGTCAGGTGGTGGAGGGGGAGAAGGGGATTAGCCACTTTATGATCGCCCACATCACGCCGTTTTATGAAAAGCGCTGGGGCAGTTTCCTGCGCGACTTTAAGCACAATCGGATTATTTAACTCAACGGGGGCTCAGGCCCCCGTTGTTCTCTTTACTGCCTACTGCGCCGGTTCAATCGGCAAATCCGTCCGCGCCCCCCATTCGCTCCATGAGCCGTCGTACAGGCTAACGCCGTTAACGCCGAGGGTGGTGAGCGCCAGCACGACGACCGCCGCCGTTACGCCGGAGCCGCAGCTGGCAATAATCGGCCGTTCAAAATCGACGCCCTGACGCGCGAAGATCTCGTTGAGTTCATCGGTGGTTTTCAGTTCGCCGTTAATCACCAGTTCCGTCCACGGTACGTTTAGCGCGCCGGGAATATGCCCGCTGCGCAGTCCCGGTCGCGGCTCTGCCACCTGGCCATTAAAGCGTCCTGCCGGGCGCGCATCGACGATCTGCGCCGATCCTTCGTGGCTGACCAGCAGCACATCCGTCAGGCGCTTGATCGCCAGCGGATCGACGCGGCCGTCAAAATCACCTTCCGGCAGTTCGGGGAGGCCCTGCTCCAGCGGTAGCCCATCGCGGCGCCAGCCCTCCAGCCCACCGGCGACAATCGACACCTTTTCAACGCCGAACGTGCGCAGCATCCACCAGGCGCGCGGCGCGGAGAAGAGATTGCCTTCATCGTATACCACCAGATGCTTATCGCTGCTGACGCCAAGTTCGCGCATGGCGACGGCAAACGCCTCCGCGCGCGGCATCATGTGCGGCAGCGGGCTGGTGTGGTCAGAGAGGGCTTCGATATCGAAAAAGACGGCGCCGGGAATATGGCCTGCCTGATACTCAGCGTTAAGATCGCGCTCTTCCTGTCCCGGGGGGGCCATCCGCGCGTCGATAATCTGGATTTCCGGGTCATCAATATGCTCTGCCAGCCAGTCGGCAGCGACAAAAAACGAGGTAGACATGAGTGCCTCCGTGTCATCAACAATAGAGTGATTGTTGTTGTTTTTTGCGATATCGACAAGGCATTTTCAAGGAGAGGCGGCGGGAATGTGATATTCCCCCGAGCGGCGTCGGGGGAGGGTTGGCTTAAAACGCGTTTTGCTGCAGGTAGCGCCAGGCGTACTGCGCGTACAGTTCAGCGCCGCTTTTCATCACCTGCTCGTCGATATTAAAGCAGCCGTGATGGTGCGCGTAGTCGCTGCCTTTCTCTTTATTGCCCGAGCCGAGCAGCGCAAAGGCGCCGGGGATATTTTGCATATAAAAACTAAAATCTTCTCCGCCGGTGGTCGGTTTTTCATTGAAAAGGACGCCATCGCCGAACGCGTCGCGGATAACCGACTGCGCCAGCAGCGCGCTGCGCTCTTCGTTGATCACCGGTAGCGTACCGTAGCAGTAGTCAACCTGAGCGGTCGCCCCATATACCGCGGCGGTATGCTCGGCATAGCGGGTAATGGCCGTTTCCAGGCGCTGGCGCGCTTCCAGGCTGAAGCAGCGCACGGTACCGTCAAGAACGGCGTTCTCGGCAATGACGTTAAAGCGCGTGCCGACATCCATTTTGCCGATGGTGACTACCGCGGACTCCAGCGGGGAGGTTTCTCGCGCCACAATAGCCTGCAGATTCATCACGAAAGCGGAAGCGACCACCGCCGCATCGACGCAGGCCTCCGGCATCGAACCGTGGCCGCCGCGGCCGCGGAAGGTCACTTTCAGCAAATCGGCTGAGGCAAAGGAGGAACCGACGTTGCAGGAGATTTTGCCGGACGGCGTGCCGGACCAGATATGCATCCCGAAAACGTTATCCACGTTATCGATAGCCCCCTGCTGAATCATCGCCTTCGCCCCCTCGGCAATCTCTTCCGCAGGCTGAAAGATCAGCCGGACGTTGCCCGCCAGCTGCTCGCGGACGTCATATAACGCACGGGCGGCGGTCAGCAGCATGGCGGTATGGGCGTCATGGCCGCAGGCGTGCATTTTCCCGGGGGTTTGTGATTTATAGTCGAGCGGGTCGTTCAGCTCCACCACCGGTAACGCATCCATATCGGCGCGCAGAGCCACGGTTTTACCCGGCTGGCCGCCGGCGATGTCGGCGATGATTCCGGTGGGATGCGTCCGGCGGTAAGGGATACCGATGGCCTCCAGTCCGGCGGCGACGCGATCCGTGGTGCGCTTCTCCTCCCAGGGAAGTTCCGGATGGGCGTGCAGGTCGCGACGAAAAGCGATCATCGCCTGTTCTTCTCTGGCGATAATCGCGGTGATGTCAGGGTTAATCATCAATGGCTCCATCATTTGCTAAAAATTCAACGCGCTCAGCCGACAACGGGGGTCAGATAGCCGACCAGAATTCCGGCTAACACCACCGAAACCATGGTAACGGAGACGAATCCGCCGACCAGCATCGGGCCCAGCATATGGTGGGTCAGCATCTGGCGCTCTTTTTCATCGTGGGTGAGGGCGTTAATGGCCTCGTTGGTAATAATATAGTCGGCGGGGAAACCGTACAGCGCGGTCAATGAGATGGCGAAAGCCATCGGGCCGCTGACGCCAAGCAGTTTCCCGACCAGCCAGGAGACAACAAACATCCCGATCGCCGCCGTGGCGATTAACACCACCATCGGGAAAAGCAGGCGCAGCAGCATCTCCGGCGTGGCTTTGTTTAAGGTATCAAAGATAAATAGCATCAATGCCATAATGGCGAAGCCAAAGCCGTTCGCCTTATGCAGCATATGTTTTTCAAGAAAGCCTAACGAGGTAAACACCACGCCAAAAAACAGGCACAGCACGAAGGGGCTGATATTCACGATCGGCTTCGCGAGGTCGGCGACAAGCCAGGCCAGACAGCCGACCAGCGCCAGCCGCAGGAATTTAAAGTAGTTGCTGTTGTAGCTAACGGGGATTTTACTGAACAGGCGCGGCATTTTCTCCTCGCCGACGGTGAGCATCGCGTGCTCTTCGGCAATGTCATCAGGGCGCTGTTCGCCGCTGCGGTAGCGGGCAAGCAGCGTTTTGCCTTCTCGTTGCAGCATAATAGCGGTCAGCGGATATCCGGCAAACCCCTGCATCACGTAAATCAAAATGGCAAAAACCGACAGGTCGACCAGTCCGGCGCTGCTCGCGCCCTGCGACATAATCAGCGATGAGACGATACCGCCGACCAGCGGAGGAATGGTGACCAGCGCGGTGTTGCGGTCGAACAGCGCCAGGCTCACCGCAAAGACCGCCGCCGCGATCCCGGCAATGCCGGCGAGGGAGATGACCACGGTCTTCCACTGCTGCGCCAGCTCTTTTAGCGACAGCAGGGTGCCCATATTGGTGATTAACAGATACATCAGCATTATGGCAACCGGCGTGCCGATTCCGGCCCGGCTGATAATATCTGCCGGGAAAAATGTCCAGTACCCGATTAAAAACAGGACCGCACAGACAAATACGGAGGGAATCCAGGCTTTTGTGCGGGTTGAAACAACGTCGCCGATATAAAGAATTAAAATAATAATCGACAGTGCGACCATCTGAGACATAAATAACTTCCATATTATTAATCCCATATATATTTATATGAGATGGGTTGATGTTGTGTTATCTGGTAAACGCTGGAACGTACAGTCAATATCATCGCCGGCGTAATAATTTATATTTTAAAGGCAATGATATCCCGAACAATAAATAGAAAGCGCGCGCCTTGTCAATTTATATGGGCAGAGAGAGTGGGATTTCAGAATAAAAAGTATCGATAGCTGAGGATATTAAAAGTTGATATAAGAAAAATCGTAGCGCGGTATATCCGTTAAATTAATCCACTCCAGCTATCCGTGATCCCTACCAATATTGCTTGCTAGCGCGCTATTGGTAATTCTGCCGCTAACGCATAATAATGTGTTCACTGAAATTATCTGGCCTGCGGGCCGAGGGGTTAGAAGGATGAAACCATTTCGTTTGGCGGCGCTATCTCTGGCGCTACTTACCGCACTATCGTTGACCGCCTGTGACGACAGCGGCAAACCGCAGGCGGTCGCGTCGGCGCCATCCGCGGCGGCAGATAGCGCGCCCGCGAAGCCGGACAGCGCCCAGCTGGCGGCGCTGGCTGAAAAAAGCAAAGGCAAAGCGTTAACGCTGCTGGATGCTTCTGAAGTTCAGCTCGACGGCGCGGCGACGCTGGTGCTGACCTTCTCTATTCCTCTGCAGCCGGATCAGGATTTCTCTCGCAGCGTGCATCTGGTCGACAAAAAAAGCGGCAAAGTCGATGGGGCATGGGAGCTGGCGCCCAACCTTAAAGAGCTGCGTCTACGTCATCTTGAGCCAAAACGCGAGCTGATCGTTTCGCTCGACCCCACCCTGACCGCGCTGAATAAAGCGACCTTAGACAGCAGCGTTGAAAAAACCATTACCACCCGCGACATCGCCCCGAGCATCGGCTTTGCCAGCCGCGGCTCGCTGCTGCCGGGGAAAGTGGTGGCCGGACTGCCGGTGATGGCGCTGAATGTCGATAACATCGACGTCAATTTTTTCCGCATCAAACCTGAATCGCTCTCCGCCTTCGTCAGCCAATGGGAATACCGCAATTCCCTGAGCAACTGGGAGTCGGACGAGCTGCTGAAGATGGCCGATCTGGTCTACACCGGCCGTTTTGACCTTAACCCGGCGCGCAATACGCGCGAAAAACTGCTGCTGCCGCTGGCGGATATCAAGCCGTTGCAGGAGCCGGGCGTCTATATCGCGGTGATGAATCAGGCGGGCCGCTACAGCTATAGCAACGCCGCGACGCTGTTCACCCTCAGCGATATCGGCGTATCCGCGCACCGCTATCACAACCGGCTGGATGTCTTTACCCAGAGCCTGGAAAACGGCGCGGCGCAGTCCGGTATCGATGTGCAGCTGCTGAACGCCAAAGGGCAAACCCTGGCGCAGGCGAAGAGCGACGCTCAGGGGCACGTGACGCTGCAAACGGACAAAGAAGCGGCGCTGCTGCTGGCGCGTAAGGACGGGCAAACCACTCTGCTGGATCTCAAACTTCCGGCGCTGGACCTGGCTGAATTTTCCATCGCCGGCGCGCCGGGCTTCAGCAAGCAGCTATTTATGTTTGGCCCACGGGATCTCTATCGTCCGGGCGAAACGGTTATTCTCAACGCGCTACTGCGCGATAGTGACGGTAAACCGCTCCCCGAGCAGCCGGTGAAGCTGGAAGTCGTGCAGCCGGATGGCCAGGTTATTCGTTCGACGGTCAGCAAACCGGTTAACGGCCTGTATCAGTTGACTTATCTGCTCGATAGCGGCGCGGCGACCGGGATGTGGCACATTCGCGCCAGCACCGGCGACAACCAGCCGCGCGAGTGGGATTTTCACGTTGAAGATTTTATGCCTGAGCGCATGGCGCTGAATCTCACGCCGCAAAATGCCCCGGTTTCGCCGGCTGCGGATGTCAGCTTTGCCGTGAGCGGGGCGTATCTGTACGGCGCGCCGGCCAGCGGCAACTCGCTGCAGGGTAAACTGTTCCTGCGTCCGCTGCGCGATGCGGTGCCTGCGCTGCCGGGCTTCCAGTTTGGCGACATTGCCGAAGAGAACCTTTCCCGCAGCCTGGATGAAGTGCAGACCACCCTGGACGATCGCGGACATGCGGAAGTCACCGCCGCCAGCCAGTGGCAGGAGAGCCGCTCGCCGCTGCAGGTGATCCTGCAGGCCAGCCTGCTGGAGTCCGGTGGCAGACCGGTCACGCGCACCGTCAGGCAGCCGATCTGGCCGGCCGAAACGCTGCCGGGTATCCGACCGGAATTTGCCCTGAAAGAGGTTTACGACTATCGCACCGACAGCACTATCAAGCAGCCGGTGGTGGATGAAAACGGCACCGCCGCGTTTGAGATTGTGTATGCCGACGCCAAAGGTGAGAAGAAAGCGGTCTCCGGGCTGCAGGTTCGGTTGATTCGCGAACGCCGCGACTACTACTGGAACTGGTCCGAGAGCGAAGGCTGGCAGTCGCAGTTCGAGCAAAAAGATCTTCAGGAAGGCGAGGAGTCGCTGGATATTTCAGCCGGACAAACGGCGAAAGTGAGCTTCCCGGTCGAGTGGGGTTCTTATCGCCTGGAAGTTAAAGGGCCGGATGATGCGGTCAGCAGCGTGCGCTTCTGGGCCGGATACAGCTGGCAGGATAACAGCGATGGCCAGGGGGCGGCGCGTCCGGATCGCGTCACCATGAAGCTGGACAAACCGGCCTATAAACCGGGCGATACGATCAAGCTGCATATCGCCGCTCCGGCAGCCGGTAAAGGCTACGCGCTGGTGGAATCAAGCGAAGGGCCGCTGTGGTGGCAGGAGATTGACGTCCCGGCGGAAGGGATGGAGCTATCGATCCCGGTGGATAAAGCGTGGAATCGTCACGACCTCTACCTCAGCACCCTGGTGATTCGTCCGGGGGATAAATCCCAGTCCGCGACGCCAAAACGGGCGGTGGGTCTGCTGCATCTGCCGCTTGGCGATGAAAATCGCCGTCTGAACCTGACGCTGGAAGCGCCGGATAAAATGCGCCCTAACCAGCCGCTGAAGGTCAACGTTAAGGCCAGCGTCAAAGAAGGCGAGACGCCGAAACAGGTTTACGTGCTGCTCTCCGCCGTCGATAGCGGCGTACTCAATATCACCGACTATGCAACGCCGGATCCGTGGAACGCCTTCTTTGGCCAGAAACGCTACGGCGCCGATATTTACGATATCTATGGTCAGGTGATCGAAGGGCAGGGGAGACTCGCCAGCCTGCGCTTCGGCGGCGACGGTGATGAACTCAAACGCGGCGGCAAACCGCCGGTTAATCACGTGACGATTATCGCTCAGCAGGCGCAGCCGGTGGTGCTGGATGAGAAAGGCGAAGGGACGGTGACTTTGCCGATTGGCGACTTTAACGGCGAACTGCGGGTTATGGCCCAGGCGTGGAGCGCAGAGGATTTTGGCAGCAGCGAAGGAAAAACGATCGTGGCGGCGCCGGTTATTGCCGAGCTGAATATGCCGCGCTTCCTCGCCAGCGGAGATACCACTCGCCTGGCGCTGGATCTCAGCAATCTGACCGATAAGCCGCAGACCCTCAACGTTGCGCTGGCCGCCAGCGGTCTGCTGCAGCTTGAAGGGGGAGAAATACCGCCGGTGCATCTGGCTCCCGGCGCGCGCAGCACCCTGTTTGTGCCGGTTCGCGCGCAGCAAGGCTTTGGCGATGGTCAGGTGAATGCCACCATCAGCGGCCTGAACCTGCCGGGTGAAACCTTCGCGCCGATGCAGAAGCAGTGGCAGCTGGGCGTGCGTCCGGCTTTCCCGGCGCAAACCGTGAATTCCGGCGCTGTCCTCCAGCCGGGTGAAAGCTGGCAGGCTCCGGCGGCGCAAAGCGAGGGCTTCTCGCCGGCCACGTTGCAGGGGCAGCTGGTGTTCAGCGGTAAGCCGCCGCTGAACCTGGCGCGCTATATACGCGACCTGAAAGCCTATCCTTACGGCTGCCTGGAGCAGACCACCAGCGGGCTGTTCCCGTTGCTCTATACCAACGCCGCCCAGCTTAAAGCCCTGGGGATCGGCGGCGATAGCGATGAAAAGCGACGCGCGGCGGTGGATATCGGCATTTCTCGTCTGCTGCAGATGCAGCGCGATGATGGCGGTTTCGCCCTGTGGGATAAAGAAGGGCCGGAGGAGTATTGGTTGAGCGCCTACGCGATGGACTTCCTCGTCCGGGCGGGCGAGCAGGGCTACAGCGTACCAACGAACGCCGTCAATAACGGCAACCAGCGCCTGCTGCGTTATTTACAGGAGCCGGGGCTGATGACCGTCCGCTATAGCGATGATGCCCAGGCCAGCCGCTTTGCCGCTCAGGCCTACGCCGCGCTGGTACTGGCCCGGCAGCAGAAAGCGCCGCTCGGCGCGCTGCGCGAAATCTGGAGCCGTCACGACCAGGCGCGGTCCGGTTTGCCGCTGCTGCAGCTGGGCGTGGCCCTGAAATTGATGGGCGATGCGCCGCGCGGCGACGAAGCCCTGAAGCTGGCGCTGACGACGCCGCGGCAGGACGCGAACCGCTGGCTCGGCGATTACGGCAGCGAGCTGCGCGATGATGCGCTGAAGCTGGCGCTGCTGGAGGAGAACAAACTGCTGCCGGAAGCGCAAAATACGCTGCTCAGCCATCTGGCGGACGAAGCCTACGGCCAGCGCTGGCTCTCGACGCAGGAGAGTAACGCCCTGTTCCTGGCCGGGCGTACGCTGCAGGATCTCCCCGGCAGCTGGCAGGCGCAAACCTCCGTGCAGGCCGAACCGCTCTCCGGCGAGAAAGCGCAAACCCGCAACCTGACCGGTGACCAGCTGGCGGCCCTGCAGGTGACCAATACCGGCCAGCAGCCGCTGTGGCTCCGTCTCGACAGCAGCGGCTATCCGCAGAACGCGCCGCAGCCGGGGGGCAACGTGCTTGGCATTGAACGGCAAATTTTCGATACCCAGGGCCAGCAGAAATCGATCTCTTCGCTGCGCAGCGGCGAACTGGTGCTGGTGAAGCTGGAAGTGACGGCTAAGCGTAACGTCCCGGACGCGCTGGTGGTGGATTTACTCCCGGCGGGGCTGGAGCTGGAAAACCAGAATCTGGCCAACAGCAGCGCCAGCCTGCAGGAGAACGGCGAGGTGGTGCAGAATCTGCTTAACCAGATGCAGCAGGCCGATATTCAGCACATTGAGTTTCGCGACGATCGCTTCGTCGCCGCGGTGGCTATCAATGAAGGCCAGCCGGTGACGCTGGTTTATCTGGCGCGCGCGGTGACGCCGGGCACCTATCAGGTACCGCAGCCGCAGGTCGAGTCAATGTACGTGCCGCAGTGGCGGGCAACCGGCGCGGCCAGCGGACCGCTCACCGTTGTACCCTAAATGCGGGCACTGAAGCGCATTAAACGCCGCTGGCGCTGGCTGGCGGCGTTTATTTTTTTGCTGTGGCTGCTGCTGCTGGCCGCCGATCGCCTGTGGCCGCTGCCGCTGCGCGAGGTGACGCCTGCCCGAGTGGTGGTGGCGGAAGACGGGACGCCGCTGTGGCGTTTCGCCGACGCGCAGGGCGTCTGGCGCTATCCGGTGACCCTGGCTGACGTTTCGCCGCGCTATTTACAGGCGCTGATCCAGTATGAAGATCGCTGGTTCTGGGATCACCCCGGCGTTAATCCATTCTCGATCGTTCGCGCCGCCTGGCAGGATCTCACTTCCGGGCGGGTGATCTCCGGGGGCAGCACCCTGACCATGCAGGTGGCGCGCCTGCTCGATCCGCATCCCCGAACCTTCGGCGGCAAGCTGCGTCAGCTATGGCGCGCGCTGCAGCTGGAGTGGCATCTGTCAAAAAGCGAGATCCTCACGCTCTACCTCAACCGGGCGCCGTTCGGCGGTACGCTGCAGGGGATCGGCGCAGCCAGCTGGGCCTATCTCGGTAAACCGCCCGCGCAGCTCAGCTATGGCGAAGCGGCGCTGCTGGCGGTACTGCCGCAGGCGCCGAGCAGGCTGCGTCCGGATCGCTGGCCGGAGCGAGCGCAGGCGGCGCGCGATAAGGTGCTGCTGCGGATGGAAAATCAGGGCGTGTGGCCATCGCAGCCGGTACGAGAAGCTATCGAGGAGCCCGTCTGGCTCTTTCCGCGGCAGATGCCGCAGCTGGCGCCGCTTTTTGCCCGCCGCGCGCTGGCGAGCAGCCGCGCAGAGAAGGTGGTAACGACGCTGGATGCCGTACTGCAGCGGCAGCTGGAAGACCTGGCGCTGAACTGGAAATCGCGCCTGCCGCCGCGCAGCTCTTTAGCGATGATCGTGGTCGACCATACCAATATGAAGGTGCGCGGTTGGGTAGGGTCGGTGGATATCAACGATGATAGCCGCTTTGGTCATATTGATATGGTCTCGGCGATCCGCTCCCCGGGCTCGGTTCTGAAGCCGTTTGTTTATGGTATGGCGCTGGATGAGGGGCTGATCCATCCGGCTTCGTTGTTACAGGATGTGCCGCGACGGTTTAGCGACTACCGGCCGGGGAATTTTGACAGCGGTTTTCACGGGCCGGTGAGCGCCAGCGACGCGCTGGTTCGCTCTCTGAACCTTCCGGCAGTGCAGGTGCTGGAGGCCTACGGGCCGAAGCGTTTTGCCGCCAGGCTACGCAATGCCGGATTGCCGCTGATGCTGCCCGCCGGCGCGGAGCCGAATCTGTCACTGATCCTCGGCGGCGGCGGCGCGCGTCTGGCGGATATCGTGGCGGCGTACAGCGCGTTCGCCCGCCATGGTAAGGCGGGACAATTGCGCATCACGCCAGACTCACCGCTGGTTGAGAGGCCGCTGCTGTCGCCGGGCGCCGCGTGGATCGTGCGGCGCATACTGGCCGGCGAAGCGCAGCCGGTGCCCGATGCGTCGCTGGTGCAGGTGGTGCCGCTGGCGTGGAAAACCGGAACCAGCTACGGCTACCGCGACGCTTGGGCGATCGGCGTGAACGCCCGCTATCTGATAGGTATCTGGACCGGGCGACCCGACGGCACGCCGGTCGTCGGGCAGTTTGGCTTCGCCAGCGCGGTGCCGCTGCTGAACCAGGTGAATAATATGCTGCTGGCGCGCCCGGCGATGAGCCGCGGCGGATTGCCGGCCGACCCTCGCCCGTCGTCGGTCAGCGCCGGGACGGTTTGCTGGCCCGGCGGGCAGAATTTACCCGCGGGCGACGCGAACTGCCGCCGACGGCTGGCCACCTGGCTGCTCGATGAGAGCCAGCCGCCGACCCTGCTGCTGCCCGGCCAGGAAGGTATTCGCGGGATTCGCTTCCCGGTGTGGCTGAATGAGAAAGGGCTGCGGGTGGCGGCAGATTGCCCCGGCGCGGTAGAGAAAAGCCTCGACGTCTGGCCGCTGCCGCTTGAACCCTGGCTACCCGCAGGCGAACGGCGTCGCGTCAGGCTGCCTGCGGTTTCGGCGGCGTGTCCGCCGGTGCAAACCGCGGATGCCGCTCCGCTGGTGCTCTCCGGTCTTCGTGAAGGCGCGGTGGTTAAACGGCTGCCCGGCGAGCAAAAGGTGATGCTGCCGCTGCAAACGACCGGCGGGGAGGGGCGCCGCTGGTGGTTTCTTAACGGTGAGCCTCTGCAGGCGGAAGGCGCCGGCGCGACCCTTAACATCGATCGCCCTGACCGTTATCAGCTGGTAGTGATGGACGAGGCGGGGCAAATTGTTGCCGTGAACTTCACCGTGCAATAAACGTAACGTGCCTTAATTGGCGGGATTTGTTGTTTAAGGTCGCTTTTTTTTAAAAAAATGTTACCTAAACACATAGGCAATCGCCTTAGATGATGATTATAATTCGCGCCGTATTTATCGGTCTCATCTGCTCATCTGCAAAACAGAACAACATATATAAAGAGGTTATCATGGCTATTGAACGTACTTTTTCCATCATCAAACCAAACGCGGTGGCAAAAAACGTTATTGGCGGCATCTTTTCTCGCTTTGAAGCTGCAGGGTTCAAAATTGTTGGCACCAAAATGCTGCATCTGACCGTTGAGCAGGCTCGCGGCTTCTATGCTGAGCACGAAGGTCGCCCGTTCTTTGACGGTCTGGTTGAATTCATGACTTCCGGCCCGATCGTGGTTTCCGTGCTGGAAGGCGAAAATGCGGTTCAGCGTCATCGCGACCTGCTGGGCGCAACCAACCCGGCGAACGCGCTGGCGGGTACCCTGCGCGCAGACTACGCTGACAGCTTCACCGAGAACGGCACCCACGGTTCCGATTCCGTTGAATCCGCTGCGCGCGAGATCGCGTTTTTCTTTGCTGAAGGCGAGGTTTGCCCGCGCACCCGCTAATCTCCCGCGTCTTTCACGCCACCGCTTTGTTGGCTTCATTCGCGCACCCCGGTCACATAGTTATCTATGCTCCCGGGATTTGCGAATTCGCCGCCTCGCCGTGACGTAAAATATTTTGGAGATACCCATCCTCGTCGTCTTTTCGACTATCGCGGTGTTGGCTGCGCGCGTTCACCCCGGTTGCTTATCTGTGCTCCCGGGGCTTCGCTTGCTTACCGCCTTGCGACAATCGAAAATCCTTAGAGGATCTGCCAGGCAGTTACAGATTTTTTCATCATTGCTGCGTGCAAACGTGGTATTGATGGACCAGAATTTGTAGAATACAGCGCCCCGGATGAGCAGTCGCTCCCGGGGCGTTTCTTTTTTCAACCCTCCAGGGGCCATAACGTGTAATAACGAGGCCGGAATCAATTATGTCTGAACAAATAGTCACACCTGATAGCGCCGCTCTGACGGTGCCGAACAAAGATGCCAAAATCAACCTGCTGGATTTGAATCGTCAGCAGCTGCGCGAGTTTTTCAAAAACATGGGCGAAAAGCCTTTCCGCGCCGATCAGGTGATGAAATGGATGTATCACTACTGCTGCGATAACTTTGATGAGATGACCGATATCAACAAAGTTCTGCGCGGCAAATTAAAGGAAGTCGCGGAGATTCGCGCCCCGGAAGTCGTTGAAGAGCAGCGCTCCAGCGACGGTACCATTAAGTGGGCGATTGCCGTTGGCGATCAGCGCGTCGAAACCGTGTATATCCCGGAAGACGATCGCGCCACCCTGTGCGTTTCTTCCCAGGTGGGCTGCGCGCTGGAGTGTAAATTCTGCTCTACGGCCCAGCAGGGCTTTAACCGCAACCTGCGGGTTTCGGAAATTATCGGCCAGGTCTGGCGCGCGGCGAAAATCGTCGGCGCGGTGAAGACCACCGGCGTACGTCCGATTACCAACGTGGTGATGATGGGGATGGGCGAGCCGCTGCTGAACCTGACTAACGTGGTGCCGGCCATGGAGATCATGCTCGACGACTTCGGCTTTGGTCTCTCTAAACGTCGCGTCACGCTCTCCACTTCCGGCGTGGTGCCGGCGCTCGATAAGCTTGGCGATATGATTGACGTCGCGCTGGCCATCTCTCTGCACGCGCCGAACGATACCATTCGTGATGAAATCGTGCCGATCAACAAGAAATACAATATTGAGACCTTCCTGAACTCGGTGCGTGGCTATATTTCGAAGTCCAACGCCAACCAGGGACGCGTCACTATCGAATACGTCATGCTGGATCACGTCAACGACGGCACCGAGCATGCGCACGAGCTGGCCGCGCTGCTGAAAGATACGCCGTGCAAGATCAACCTGATCCCATGGAACCCCTTCCCGGGCGCGCCGTATGGCCGTAGCTCCAACAGCCGTATCGACCGTTTCTCCAAGGTGTTAATGGAGTATGGTTTCACCACGATCGTGCGTAAAACCCGCGGCGATGATATTGATGCCGCCTGCGGTCAGCTGGCCGGCGACGTTATCGACCGTACCAAGCGTACGCTGCGTAAACGTATGCAGGGCGAAGCCATCGACGTGAAGGCGGTCTGATAATCAATGATGCAGCGCGCAGCCCTGGCGGTGCGCTGCATATTTATGTGGAATCGCCGGGCGAAATACGCTGTTGTGGTTAATAATTACGGTGCGTTTTTGTCGACTTTGAGGCAGTATGTAGCGGTACAACAACCGCTTAGCATTCAATATTGATAAGTCTCTGTGATACCAGGTCATACGGACTTATACTGTTTGTCTGACGTTGAGCAGATGTCTCGCGGCGCGGGGTCACCGGCGCTGAATTTTAAATTTCACGTACCAGTAGTTGTAGCGAATGAATACTGAAGCCACTCAAGACCATCAAGAAGCAAACACCACGGGCGCGCGTCTGCGTAATGCCCGCGAACAACTCGGGCTCAGCCAGCAGGCGGTGGCTGAACGCTTATGCCTGAAGGTTTCCACGGTTCGTGATATTGAAGACGATAAGGCACCCGCCGATCTTGCTTCAACCTTCCTGCGCGGCTATATCCGCTCTTATGCCCGCCTTGTGCACATTCCTGAAGAAGAGCTGCTGCCGATGATGGCCAAGCAGGCTCCGATCCGGGCGGCGAAAGTTGCCCCCATGCAGAGCTTCTCGCTGGGTAAACGCCGTAAAAAGCGCGACGGCTGGCTAATGAGCTTTACCTGGCTGGTGCTGTTCGTGGTGATTGGCCTCAGCGGCGCCTGGTGGTGGCAGGACCACAAAGCGCAGCAGGACGAGATCTCCACGATGGCCGATCAATCCTCCGCCGAACTGAATGCGGGCGATAGCAACAGCCAAAGCATCCCTCTGGATAATCAATCGGCGAATTCTGCACCGGATACCGCCGCCAACAGCGCGCCTGTAGAAACGTCTCCGGCGCCAGCGGCGTCGACTCCGGCCCCGGCTCCGGCCGAGAATAACGCCGTTGTCGCGCCTTCTCAGGCCAACGTCGATACGGCGGCAGCGCCGGCAACTTCGCCGTTACCGACCGACCAGGCAAACGTGACCGCTGCGGCGGCCTCCGCCCAGGATCTGGTGCTGAATTTTACCGCCGACTGCTGGCTGGAAGTGAGCGATGCGACCGGTAAAAAGCTGTTCAGCGGTTTACAGCGTAAAGGCGGTAACCTCAATCTGAGCGGCCAGGCGCCTTATAAGCTGAAAATCGGTGCCCCGGCGGCGGTACAGATACAGTATCTGGGTAAACCAGTCGATTTGAGTCGTTTTATCAGAACTAACCAGGTTGCACGTCTGACCCTCAATGCCGAACAATCACCGGCGCAGTAATAGACGGGTAACGCGGGAGATTTTTCATGCATAACCAGGCTCCGATTCAACGTAGAAAATCAAAGCGAATTTACGTTGGGAATGTGCCGATTGGCGATGGCGCTCCCATCGCCGTACAGTCGATGACAAACACGCGCACCACCGATGTGGCGGCGACGGTAAATCAAATTAAAGCCCTTGAGCGCGTTGGCGCGGATATCGTGCGCGTTTCGGTGCCAACGATGGACGCGGCGGAAGCGTTCAAGCTTATCAAACAGCAGGTTAGCGTACCGCTGGTTGCCGATATCCACTTCGATTACCGCATTGCCCTGAAGGTAGCGGAATACGGCGTTGATTGCCTGCGCATTAACCCGGGCAATATCGGCAACGAAGAGCGTATCCGCATGGTGGTGGACTGCGCTCGCGATAAAAACATCCCTATCCGTATCGGGGTAAACGCCGGTTCTCTGGAAAAAGATCTCCAGGAAAAATACGGTGAACCCACCCCGCAGGCGCTGCTGGAATCGGCAATGCGCCATGTCGATCACCTCGATCGTCTCAACTTCGATCGGTTTAAAGTCAGCGTGAAAGCTTCCGATGTGTTCCTGGCGGTTGAATCCTACCGCCTGCTGGCGAAACAGATCGATCAGCCTCTGCACCTCGGGATCACCGAAGCGGGCGGGGCGCGCAGCGGCGCGGTGAAGTCCGCGATCGGCCTCGGCCTGCTGCTGTCTGAAGGGATCGGCGATACGCTGCGCGTCTCCCTGGCGGCGGATCCGGTAGAAGAGATCAAAGTGGGCTTCGATATTCTCAAGTCGCTGCGCATTCGCTCTCGCGGGATCAACTTCATTGCCTGCCCGACATGTTCGCGTCAGGAGTTTGACGTTATCGGTACCGTTAACGCGCTGGAGCAGCGGCTGGAAGATATCATTACGCCGATGGATATTTCGATCATTGGCTGCGTGGTAAACGGTCCCGGCGAGGCGCTGGTTTCCACCCTCGGCGTGACCGGCGGCAACAAGAAAAGCGGCCTGTACGAAGACGGCGTACGTAAAGACAGACTGGATAACGACGATATGATCGATCAGCTGGAAGCGCGTATTCGCGCTAAAGCATCGATGCTTGATGAGGCGCGTCGCATCGATATTCAGCAGGTTGAAGCGAAATAACGTGTTGGGAAGCGATACGCTTCCCGTGTATGATTGAACCTGCGGGCGCGAGGCGCCGGGGTTCATTTTTGTATATATAAAGAGAATAAACGTGGCAAAGAACATTCAAGCCATCCGTGGCATGAACGATTATCTGCCGGGCGAAACCGCTCTCTGGCAGCGCATTGAAGGCTCACTGAAGCAGGTGCTTGGTAGCTACGGTTACAGCGAAATCCGTTTGCCGATTGTAGAGCAGACCCCGTTATTCAAACGCGCTATCGGCGAAGTGACCGACGTGGTTGAAAAAGAGATGTACACCTTTGAGGACCGTAACGGCGATAGCCTGACTCTGCGTCCGGAAGGTACCGCTGGCTGCGTACGCGCCGGCATCGAACATGGTCTCCTGTACAATCAAGAACAGCGCCTGTGGTATATCGGGCCGATGTTCCGCCACGAACGTCCGCAAAAAGGGCGTTATCGCCAGTTCCACCAGATTGGCGCGGAAGCGTTCGGTCTGCAGGGGCCGGATATTGATGCCGAGCTGATTATGCTGACCGCCCGCTGGTGGCGCGAGCTGGGCATCTCCAGCCACGTTGCGCTGGAGCTGAACTCTATCGGTTCGCTGGAGGCTCGCGCTAACTATCGCGACGCGCTGGTGGCCTATCTTGAGCAGTATAAAGATAAGCTGGACGAAGACTGCAAACGCCGCATGTACACTAACCCGCTGCGCGTGCTGGATTCTAAAAACCCGGACGTCCAGGCGCTGCTGAACGACGCCCCGACGCTGGGCGACTATCTTGATGAAGAGTCCAGAGCGCATTTTGCGGGACTTTGCGCGCTGCTGGATGATGCCGGTATCCGCTATACCGTGAATCAGCGTCTGGTGCGCGGTCTCGACTATTACAACCGCACCGTGTTTGAGTGGGTCACCACCAGCCTCGGTTCCCAGGGCACCGTCTGCGCCGGCGGCCGTTACGATGGTCTGGTTGAGCAGCTTGGCGGTCGCGCAACCCCTGGCGTCGGCTTTGCGATGGGGCTGGAACGTCTTGTTTTACTGGTTCAGGCAGTGAATCCGGAATTTAAAGCCGATCCTGTTGTCGATATATACCTGGTAGCCTCCGGAACTGACACCCAGTCCGCAGCAATGCGTCTGGCTGAACAGGTACGCGATGCGTTACCCGGCGTTAAGCTGATGACCAACCACGGCGGCGGCAACTTTAAGAAGCAGTTTGCGCGCGCTGATAAATGGGGCGCTCGCGTTGCGCTGGTGCTGGGCGAATCAGAAATCGCTGACGGAAACGTGGTAGTGAAAGATTTACGCTCAGGAGAGCAAACTACCGTAACGCAGGATAGCGTTGCCGCGCATTTGCGCACACTTCTGGGTTAATCTCCCGGGAATCATTAGTCAGGAGAAGGACTGCGTGGAACTTTACAATAACGAAAACGATCAGGTCGACGCGCTGAAGCGTTTCTTTGCTGAAAATGGCAAGGCGCTGGCCGTTGGGGTGATTTTGGGCGTTGGCGCGCTGGTTGGCTGGCGCTACTGGACCTCCCATCAGTTGGATACCGCCAGAGGCTCGTCCCTGGCTTATGAAAATGCGATTTCCGCCCTCAAATCGGATAAACCAGAAGCGCTGAACGCTGCGCAGAAATTTGCCGCCGACAGCAAAAACACCTATGGTGCGTTTGCTTCTCTTGAGCTGGCGCAGCAGTTTGTCGATAAAAACGACCTGCAGAACGCTGAAAAGCAGCTTCAGCAGGGGCTTACGGCCGCTTCTGATGATAACCTGAAATCGGTTATCAATATGCGTCTTGCTCGCGTCCAGCTGCAGCTTAAGCAGCCTGATGCCGCGCTGAAAACCCTGGATGCCGTGAAAGGCGAAGGCTGGACCGCGATTGTCGCTGACCTGCGCGGCGAGATCCTGCTGAGCAAAGGCGATAAGCAAGGGGCGAAAGCAGCATGGGAAGCGGGCGCGAAAAGCGATGCCTCACCGGCGCTCAGCGAAATGATGCGTATGAAAATAAATAATTTGTCCATCTGAGAGGGACTCGATGCAATTGCGTAAATTACTTCTGCCAGGGCTGCTTTCCGTTACCTTATTGAGCGGCTGTTCGCTGTTTAACAGCGAAGAAGATGTGGTGAAAATGTCGCCACTGCCGACGGTGGAAAACCAGTTTACGCCGTCCACCTCCTGGAGCACCTCCGTTGGCGGCGGTATTGGCGAATTCTACTCTAACCTGCACCCGGCTTTTGCTGATGGCGTCGTGTATGCCGCCGATCGTAAAGGTACCGTTAAAGCCCTTAATTCAGGCGACGGCAAAGAGGTGTGGTCGGTTAATCTGGCAGAGAAAGACGGCTGGTTCTCCCGCGCGCCTGCGCTGCTCTCCGGCGGCGTGACCGTCTCCGGCGGCCACGTTTATATCGGTAGCGAAAAAGCGAAAGTTTATGCGCTGAACACCAGCGACGGCACCGTCGCGTGGGAAGCGAGCGTGGCGGGTGAAGCGATTTCTCGTCCGGTCGTCAGCGACGGCATGGTGCTGATTCATACCACTAACGGTCAGCTTCAAGCGCTGAACGAAGCCGATGGCGCGGTGAAATGGACCGTTAACCTTGATATGCCAGCGCTCTCCCTGCGCGGCGAATCCGCTCCGGCTACCGCCTACGGCGCAGCTATTGTAGGCGGCGACAACGGTCGCGTCAGCGCGGTGCTGATGCAGCAGGGCCAGATGATTTGGCAGCAGCGTATCTCTACCGCCACCGGTCCGACCGAAATCGACCGTCTTAACGACGTCGACACGACGCCGGTTATCGTGAACGGCGTGATTTACGCGCTGGCCTACAACGGTAACCTGACGGCGCTGGATCTGCGCAGCGGCCAGATTATGTGGAAACGCGAGCTGGGTTCAGTGAACGATTTCATTGTCGACGGCAACCGTATTTACCTGGTTGACCAGAATGACCGTCTGCTGGCGCTCACCACCGACGGCGGCGTGACGCTGTGGACGCAAAGCGATCTGCTGCACCGTCTGCTGACTGCGCCTGTGCTGTATAATGGCAATCTGGTTGTTGGCGATAGCGAAGGCTATATGCACTGGGTCAACCCTGAAGATGGTCACTTTGTGGCTCAGCAGAAGGTGGACAGCTCAGGCTTCCTGACCGATCCGGTTGTTGCTGACGGCAAACTGCTGATTCAGGCGAAAGACGGCACGCTGTACGCGATTACGCGTTAACAACAGCGGTAGTCTATTTTTGAGAAACGGCCCCTGGCAGACAGGGGCCGTTTTGGCTTTTTTAAAAACGCCGTGAAAACGGGCGTTGTATCGATTTTTGTATGAGGCATTTAACATGATACCTGTGGTCGCGCTTGTCGGGCGCCCTAACGTTGGAAAATCCACGCTCTTTAACCGCTTAACGCGCACTCGCGATGCGTTGGTCGCGGATTTCCCGGGGCTGACTCGTGACCGTAAGTACGGTCGTGCTGAAGTGGAAGGCCGCGAATTTATCTGTATCGATACCGGCGGGATCGACGGTACCGAAGATGGCGTAGAAACGCGAATGGCGGAACAGTCGCTGCTGGCGATTGAAGAAGCGGACGTGGTGCTGTTTATGGTCGATGCGCGTGCGGGCCTGATGCCGGCGGATTCGGCAATTGCGAAACATCTGCGCTCCCGTGAGAAACCGACTTTCCTGGTGGCAAACAAAACTGACGGTATCGATGCCGATCAGGCGATTGCCGATTTTTGGTCGCTGGGGTTAGGCGAGATTTATCCTATCGCCGCTTCCCATGGCCGCGGCGTCACCAGCCTGCTCGAGCACGTGCTGCTGCCGTGGGTTGACGAGGTGAACCCGCCGGAAGAAGTGGACGAAGACGCGGCATACTGGGCGCAGTTCGAAGCCGAGCAGAACGGCGAAGCGCTTGAAGAGCCGGAAGATGATTTTAACCCGCAGGATCTGCCGATTAAGCTGGCGATTGTGGGCCGCCCGAACGTGGGTAAATCAACGCTCACCAACCGTATCCTGGGTGAAGATCGTGTGGTGGTTTACGATATGCCGGGAACCACTCGCGACAGCATCTACATCCCGATGCAGCGCGATGAGCGTGAATACGTCCTTATCGATACCGCAGGCGTGCGCAAGCGCGGCAAAATTACCGATGTCGTCGAAAAATTCTCGGTGATCAAAACGCTGCAGGCGATTGAAGACGCCAACGTGGTGCTGCTGGTGATTGATGCGCGCGAAGGGATTTCCGATCAGGATCTCTCCCTGCTGGGCTTTATCCTCAACAGCGGTCGTTCGCTGGTGATTGTCGTCAATAAATGGGACGGCCTGAGCCAGGAAGTAAAAGAGCAGGTGAAAGAGACCCTGGACTTCCGTCTGGGCTTTATCGACTTTGCCCGCGTGCACTTTATCTCCGCGCTGCACGGCAGCGGCGTAGGCAATCTGTTTGAATCCGTGCGCGAGGCGTACGACAGCGCCACCCGTCGCGTGGGCACCGCTATGCTGACCCGCATCATGACCATGGCTGCTGAAGACCATCAGCCGCCGTTGGTGCGTGGCCGTCGCGTGAAGCTGAAATATGCCCACGCCGGTGGTTATAACCCGCCGATCGTGGTTATTCACGGTAACCAGGTTAAAGATCTGCCGGATTCTTATAAACGCTACCTGATGAACTACTTCCGTAAATCGCTGGAAGTGATGGGCACGCCGATTCGTATTCAGTTCAAGGAAGGGGAAAACCCGTTTGCCAACAAACGCAATACCCTGACGCCGAACCAGATGCGTAAGCGTAAGCGCTTGATTAAGCACATCAAGAAAAGCAAATAACGAATCACAACTACGCCGATTGTTAAAAAGCCCGCGTGCGGGCTTTTTTGTATCTGTTGTTATTACTCAGCTTCATTGCCTTTTTTAGGGGGAGGATATGGGGTATCCTCAACCAGCAAAGCTCCAGTTAAACCGGTGTAAATAATCAGCCAGCCGATTAACATAATGACGAATCTTACATGAATGAAAAGAGAATCTACCGTACCAAAAAATAATACCGGCAAACATAGAAATAAAGCGGCATATGATGGTTTCTTTCTTGTCATGTAATAGATAAGCGTTATATAGAAAAAAAATAAAAACAGGCCGCTGGCAGCTCCCTGAAGCGACATCGTTTCAATCAAATCATTATGTAAATGATAGGGTATATTGCGTAAGGCTTCTGGATTTCCATTTTCTTTTTTATTGATAAAATCAGCCAGGATTTGATATCTCTCTTTTGCGCTGACTCCTCCGGGATGGGTTATGATTTCGTTTATCCCGGAATACCACATCGTTAATCTTGCTCCTATTGATGTGTTATTATTTTGCTGATAAAGAGTTATATCGGTTATAATCTCGCTTGCTCTCTTATAAACATTTGGCGAGAATACACCAATCATTAGTGAAAATAAAATAAATGAAAGTGCACAAATAGATAATGCTTTCCATTTTGCTACGGCATATTTATTAAATAAAATGTAAAGCAGAATTACAGGATACACGATTAAAGCTGATCGAGTCTCAGTTAATATCAATATATATAGCGAAGAAAAAATAATGAATGAAGCCAACACTTTTCTGTAAGGTATGCTGATACACAGAAGCGAATAAAGCGTCAAGAGCGAATACATAGTATAAAGCGCAGCGCTCAAGGTAGATGAAGTATTTATACGAAGGCGCTCACCGGGAGCAATGATTTTGCAATATACTGCATATAATGTCAGGGTAATAAAACCGAATAAGAGGTAGTAGGTTGTTTTTTTCTGTTGGCCTGTTCCTGATAGCCTCATGATCGCTGGGAACAGTGATATTACTACAGAGCCGATTATCAGATAAGTACCCGTTTTGGGATAATTAGTATCAGCGCGATAGATCTCCGTAAGATGTGCAGGAAACTTCCAGGACCATAATAGCTGAGATGCTCCAATAAGGAAGATGGCTGCACCTAACATTAAATCCTGACGGGTGATTGTTAATTTCTTAAAATAAAAAAAAGAGCCAATAATTACCACTGAGGAATAGATGTAAAATATATTCCGACCAAGCAATTGCTCAGGGATGATAATGCTACTTGATATTACTGCTAAAAGTAATACGAAATTTATATATTTCTCCTTTATCATATCAATTTACATCTCAATCTCAAACTTTGACGTTTTTCCTAACTTACAACGTAGCGTGTCCGATACTTTCTGACATGCAAATTCAAAAAGTGTATTATCCTCAAGATCATCATTCAGGCAGATTTGCGGAACGTCGCTTTTCAGGGCCTGAATGGCGTGATCAAGCTGCTGCCGATCGCCGGTTAAATTAAAATGGCTGCCTAATCTTTTAGGATTGCATGGATTAAATTTTCCTGAAGCTAAATGCCAATATCTGAAAATATATTGATTTAAATTATAGCCATCTCTGAATCTGGATTTTGAGGTCCTTACCAGTATGTCCCTTATTTCATCATGAGACCAAACTTCCTCAAAAGTAGATTTTAGGAAGGGTTGTGGTAAATGCCTTCCGAAAAAACCAGTGAAGTTTCTTGCTTTCTTTTTAGATATATTTTTCTTAATATATCGACCATATTGCAAGTTATAATATTTTGTTATGTTTTTTTTGATGGACTCTCTGCGATTGAAAAATGTATTAATAACTGAGGCATTGGTCGTTAACATTAGGTTTGAAATGTTATTATCAATTGATATTGGGTTAATATCATTCTCGATTAAAAAATCATTAGGTAAATTTTTTTTAAAGTAAAACTCTGGAGTGATGGGAGAGTTTAATAACATATCGTCATTGAAATATACAAACTGATCACTCAATCCTTTTATTTTATGAATGTTAACTTCAATTGCTCGTGAATTGAATGTAGGTAAATATTCTTTATCAATGATGTCGCTATGTCGGACAAGATTTATTTTATGATAGCTTTTATCCAGCCATGAAGGAACCTGTCCACAGGTAACCAGATGGACTTTGCGAACCCAAGGTGCGTAATTTTCGACAGCCCTGAACCAGTATTTAAACAACCCCATATCTCTGAAGCGTGATGGCGTGACTGCCAACTTATAAGTATCACTGTAGATAGTTTTATAACGTATAAAATCGTCCTGCCAACACCTATCATCGGAGTCGACCCATAAAACAACAAAATCAATATCGGACACCGCCTCTCTCCTTTAATCACCAGGTTGTTTATTTTAACTTCTGTTAATATTTTTTTTGTGAATGTTTTAACTAAACATATTTGCGCCATGCATTAAATTGCAGTGAAATATAGTTTTATGTGATGGTTATCAAGGTTAATTTATCATTGCTGATTTTTATTTTTTGATGTTGGGTGCGTTTTTATATTTTTGCGATGTTTTTATAATTTATTGAATACAAACGTTGAGTTGCTAATGGTTAATTATCAGAAGGCTTTGTTAATAATGTTGTTATAAGAATTACCTTGTAACATTTTTGATAAACTTCTTATCAAAGTTTTGCACTGTTCTTCGATAATCAATCTCTAACTCTTTATCAAAAGGTATCGCCAGATAAGTTGAGTTGATGAAAACGTATTCATCATTGTTCGCGCTTAGGGGCGATTTATGAACATTATCTCGGCGGATATATTTTCGGTGAGCACAGCCTATTTGAACGTGATCTGGAAGAAATTCGCGGGCTCACCCTGCGGCGAACCAGTGAGGCTGAACAACCTCTACAGCGACAGCAGCAACTTCGCGGACTGTACTCGCTATTGACGTGATAAACTAGCGGTATTCAATGTGAGAAGGAGTCACCATGGAATTTGATTGCCCCGTGTGCCATGCGCAGCTTGCTGTGCAGGGCAATAGCGCCCGCTGCGAGCGTTGTGCGAAAGAGTATGTTGTCGAAGCCCGCTGCCCGGACTGCCACAAGCCGCTGGAGGTGTTAAAAGCCTGCGGCGCGGTGGATTATTTTTGCCAGAATGGCCACGGGCTGATTTCGAAAAAACGCGTCGAGTTTGTGCCGATTTAATCTTTATCGCTGACGCAGCCTTCGCCGTCGCGCCAGAGTTCAACCAGTGAATCTGGCGCACGATCCTCCGGGATGAGAATAATCAGGCTGTGGTAGTGCTGCTCGCTAACGATCTGAATGCGAAAAAAACGCTGGTCGCCCCGGCCAGGAGAGTCGGGCTGGCCCGGCGGCTTGCCCAGCGGTAGCGACTGTTGGAGAATCGTCGCGATCCGCTGCTTCTGTTGCTCGTTGAGCTTCGCCACGACGATCTTACGCATCCCGCTGAGCGCCGGGATCCAGGCAACGCCGCCCTCGCGCGCCAGCTCAATCACCGCGTCATCGCTAAGATCGGCAAGATTCATAGCACCACTCCGACCCGCTCCCAGGCCTGAGTAATCACCTCTGCGGTCTCTTTGCCAGAGCGTTTCTCGCCGTGGCGAATCGTCAGCCTGGCAAAGGCTGAGAAATCGGCGTCTTTTGCCAGAGATTGATCGCACACCGCGTCGTACCAGGCGTATCCCGCTTTCTCCCATGCAAAACCGCCGAGGGCGCTGGCGGCGAGATAAAAGGCGTGATTAGGAATGCCGGAGTTGATATGCACGCCGCCGTTATCCTGCTGGGTATGAACAAAATCTTTCATATGGGCGGGCTGCGGATCTTTGCCAAGGACAGGGTCATCGTATGCGGTACCCGGCTGCGACATTGAGCGCAGGCCTTTGCCGTGGATGCCTTTCGCGAGTAGCCCCTCGCCAATGATCCAGTCCGCTTTGTCTGCCGTCTGCCGGCGCTGATACTGTTTGACCAGCGAACCGAAAACATCCGAAAGCGATTCGTTCAGCGCGCCGGATTGTTCGAAATAGATGAGACCGGCTTCGCTCTCCGTCACGCCGTGGCTTAGTTCGTGCGCCACTACGTCAATGGCGATAGTAAAACGATTAAAAATCTCGCCATCCCCGTCGCCAAACACCATTTGTTGGCCGTTCCAGAATGCGTTTTGATATTCGTGACCATAGTGGACGCTGCCGGTGAGCTTCAATCCGCGGTTATCCAGCGAATCGCGCTGGTAGCTCTTCCAGAAAAAATCATGGGTGATGCCGAGATAGTCATAGGCTTCATCAACGGCAACATCGCCGTTGGAGGGCTGTCCCTCAAAACGGACCTGAGTACCCGGTAGATCCTGGGTCTGCCCGGTATCATAAATGTCGCGTTCAAGCAGGCCCGGCGTGGTGACGTGGGGCGCGGCAGGGCGCCCCGGAACGTGCGCCATCAGGGTCTGAACGTGGCTGAGGGTATTCTGCGCGCAGCGCTGCTGCTGAAGGGAACCACGATCGACAATGCGGCGTAAAATGTAGGGCGGAATCACATAACGAGGATAAGCATCTGGCATATCACGCTCCTTAGCCGGATAGAACCGTTTAAAAAGGGCATGACAGCAGTATAGTTATCCTCGGTCGAAATGGCAGGCTTATCCGGCTTTTTTGCGGGAACGGGTTTTCTTCACCGGCGTGATGTTCTTCACTTCGCTCTCTACCCAGCCATCGTTCAGACGGGTAGTGAGAACGTCTCCCTCACGCACCTGTTTCGTTTGTTTCAGCACCTTGCCGTCGCTGGCGGAAGTGACGCTATAGCCGCGGGCCAGCGTCGCCAGCGGGCTGACGGCTTCCAGGTGCGTGACCATATTACCGAAGCGTTCACGTTGCTCGCCAAGACGCGCGCGGATGTTTTCCGCCAGCCGGTATTCCAGCTGTTGAATACGGCTCTGGGCGCGGTGAATTCGCGGCTGTGGGTTTTGTTGATTCAGGCGCTGCGCGGCGCGCTGCTGGCGCTGGTCGGCGCGCTTTATTTGCGTCTCAAGAGCGAAACGCATGCGCTGACGCAATCTTTCAAGCTCCGTTTGCTGACGGGCCAGCCGCAGCTGAGGATGCTGCTGCTGCAGGCGGTGAAAAATCTGGGTAAAGCGACGATGGCGGTTGGCAAGGAAGTAGTCCATCGCCATTTCAAGGCGCTGCTGCCCGGACTGGAGCTGGCGCAGCAGCTCCTGCTGGTTGCGGCTGACCATTTCCGCCGCCGCGGAAGGCGTCGGGGCGCGCAGGTCGGCGACAAAATCGGCGATAGTGACGTCAGTTTCATGGCCTACGGCGCTGACGATGGCAATAGGGCTGGCAAAAATCGCCCGCGCCACTCGCTCATCGTTAAAGCTCCATAAATCTTCCAGCGAACCGCCGCCGCGCCCGACAATCAGCACGTCGCACTCCTGGCGCGCGTTGGCCAGCTCAATCGCGCGAACGATCTGCCCCGGCGCATCTTCCCCCTGGACGGCGGTCGGGTAAATAATCACCGGCAGGGAAGGATCGCGGCGCTTGAGCACGTGTAAAATATCGTGCAGCGCAGCACCGGTTTTAGAGGTGATGACGCCGACGCAGTGCGCGGGAGAGGGGAGCGTTTTTTTATGCTGCTGATCGAACAAGCCTTCCGCCGCCAGCGCGGTCTTGAGCTGTTCATACTTCTGCTGAAGCAGACCTTCGCCCGCAGGCTGCATGCTTTCCACGATGATCTGATAATCGCCGCGCGGCTCGTACAGCGTGATATTGGCGCGGACCAGCACCTGCTGCCCGTGCTGCGGACGGAACGTCACGCGGCGGTTGCTGTTGCGGAACATCGCGCAGCGCACCTGGGCGTTATCGTCTTTTAGGGTGAAGTACCAGTGGCCGGAAGAGGGCTGGCTGAAATTGGAAATCTCGCCGCTGATCCATACCTGACCCATTTCACGTTCGAGCAGCAGTCGAACCGACTGATTGAGGCGGCTAACCGTGTAAATTGAGGGGGATTGAGATGGCAACATGTGAGCAAGATCAAATTCTAAATCAGCAGGTTATTCAGTCGATAGTAACCTGCTGGGAGGGGATCGCAAGTATTATTTGCAAAAAAGGGTAGATGCAATCGGTTACGCTCTGTATAATGCCACGGCAATATTTATCCACCCTGGTCGAGATATTGCCCATGCTACGTATCGCTAAAGAAGCCCTGACGTTTGACGACGTCCTCCTCGTTCCCGCTCATTCAACCGTTCTGCCAAATACCGCCGATCTCAGCACTCAGCTGACGAAAACCATTCGTCTGAATATTCCAATGCTCTCTGCTGCAATGGATACCGTGACGGAAGCGCGTCTGGCAATTGCCCTGGCACAGGAAGGCGGCATCGGCTTTATTCATAAAAACATGTCCATCGAGCGCCAGGCGGAAGAAGTTAAGCGCGTGAAGAAGCATGAGTCCGGCGTGGTTACCGACCCGCAGACCGTCCTGCCGACCACCACTCTGCGCGAAGTGAAAGAGCTGACTGAACGCAACGGTTTTGCTGGCTATCCGGTGGTGACCGAAGACAACGAGTTGGTCGGCATCATCACCGGTCGCGACGTGCGTTTCGTCACCGACCTGAATCAGCCGGTGAGCGTTTATATGACGCCGAAAGAGCGTCTGGTGACCGTTCGCGAAGGCGAAAGCCGCGAAGTGGTTTTTGCCAAAATGCATGAAAAACGCGTTGAGAAAGCGCTGGTTGTGGATGATAGCTTCCATCTTCTCGGCATGATCACCGTTAAAGATTTCCAGAAAGCGGAGCGTAAACCAAACGCCTGTAAAGATGAGCAGGGTCGCCTGCGCGTCGGTGCGGCGGTGGGGGCGGGCGCCGGTAACGAAGAGCGCGTGGATGCGCTGGTTGCCGCGGGCGTAGATATTCTGCTGATCGACTCCTCTCACGGCCACTCTGAAGGCGTATTGCAGCGTATCCGCGATACCCGTGCGAAATATCCTGACCTGCAAATCATCGGCGGCAACGTGGCGACCGGCGCGGGCGCACGTGCGCTGGCGGAAGCCGGCTGCAGCGCGGTGAAAGTAGGGATCGGCCCTGGCTCCATCTGTACGACTCGTATCGTGACCGGCGTGGGCGTTCCGCAGATCACCGCCGTTTCCGACGCGGTTGAAGCGCTGGAAGGCACCGGTATCCCGGTTATCGCCGACGGCGGTATTCGTTTCTCCGGCGATATCGCGAAAGCGATTGCCGCAGGCGCAGCCGCCGTCATGGTTGGCTCAATGCTGGCCGGTACCGAAGAGTCCCCGGGTGAAATCGAACTCTATCAGGGCCGTTCGTACAAATCTTACCGTGGTATGGGTTCCCTTGGCGCGATGTCTAAAGGTTCCTCCGATCGCTACTTCCAGACCGATAACGCCGCCGACAAACTGGTACCGGAAGGTATCGAAGGCCGCGTCGCCTATAAAGGCCGCCTGAAAGAGATCATTCACCAGCAGATGGGCGGCCTGCGCTCCTGTATGGGCCTGACCGGTTGTGGTACCATCGACACCCTGCGGACCAAAGCGGAATTCGTGCGCATCAGCGGCGCGGGTATCCAGGAGAGCCACGTTCACGACGTGACTATCACCAAGGAATCCCCGAACTACCGCATGGGCTCCTGATTTTCATCGCCCGGCCACGCGCCGGGCGATTTATTTAACCTGTATCACTTGCCTCGGAATTATCGTCAATGACGGATAACATTCATAAACATCGTATTCTTATCCTGGACTTCGGTTCTCAGTACACCCAGCTGGTTGCGCGTCGCGTTCGTGAATTAGGTGTCTACTGTGAACTGTGGGCATGGGACGTGACTGAAGCTCAAATTCGTGAGTTTAATCCTAACGGCATTATTCTTTCCGGCGGTCCGGAAAGCACCACCGAAGATAACAGCCCGCGCGCGCCGCAGTATGTCTTTGAAGCCGGCGTGCCGGTATTCGGCGTATGCTACGGCATGCAGACCATGGCGATGCAGCTGGGCGGCCACGTTGAAGCCTCTAATGAACGTGAGTTTGGCTATGCGCAGGTTGAAGTGCAGACCGATAGCGCCCTGATTCACGGTATCGAAGATGCGCTGAGCGCGGATGGTAAGCCGATGCTGGACGTCTGGATGAGCCACGGCGACAAAGTCACCGCCATCCCGTCTGACTTCGTCACCGTTGCCAGCACCGAAACCTGCCCGTTCGCCATTATGGCTAACGAAGAGAAGCGCTTCTACGGCGTACAGTTCCACCCGGAAGTCACCCACACCCGTCAGGGTCTGCGCATGCTGGAGCGTTTCGTACGCGATATCTGCCAGTGTGAAGCGCTGTGGACCCCGGCTAAAATTATCGACGATGCCATCGAGCGCATTCGTCAGCAGGTTGGCGACGATAAAGTGATCCTCGGCCTGTCCGGCGGCGTGGATTCCTCCGTGACCGCCATGCTGCTGCACCGCGCCATCGGTAAAAACCTGACCTGCGTCTTTGTGGATAACGGTCTGCTGCGTCTGAATGAAGCCCAGCAGGTTATGGATATGTTTGGCGATCGCTTCGGCCTGAACATCGTTCACGTCGAAGGCGAGGCGCGTTTCCTGGCTGCGCTGGCGGGCGAAAACGATCCGGAAGCGAAGCGTAAAATCATCGGCCGCGTGTTCGTTGAAGTGTTTGACGAAGAAGCGCTGAAGCTGGAAGACGTGAAATGGCTGGCGCAAGGGACCATCTACCCTGATGTCATCGAGTCCGCTGCTTCCGCAACCGGTAAAGCGCACGTCATCAAATCTCACCACAACGTGGGCGGCCTGCCGAAAGAGATGAAGATGGGCCTCGTTGAACCGCTGCGCGAGCTGTTCAAAGATGAAGTGCGTAAGATTGGCCTCGAACTGGGTCTGCCGTACGACATGCTGTACCGCCACCCGTTCCCGGGGCCGGGTCTGGGCGTGCGCGTGCTGGGCGAAGTGAAGAAAGAGTACTGCGACCTGCTGCGCCGCGCGGACGCAATCTTCATTGAAGAGCTGCACAAAGCCGACCTGTACAACAAAGTGAGCCAGGCGTTCACCGTGTTCCTGCCGGTCCGTTCCGTTGGCGTCATGGGCGATGGCCGTAAGTACGACTGGGTTGTTTCCCTGCGTGCGGTTGAAACCATCGACTTTATGACCGCTCACTGGGCGCATCTGCCGTACGATTTCCTCGGCCGCGTATCCAACCGTATCATCAATGAAGTCAACGGTATTTCCCGCGTGGTGTACGACATCAGCGGTAAGCCGCCGGCGACCATTGAGTGGGAATGATTAACAGCTACGTTATTGCTAATCATATCTACTCATTATGAAATCCAACCCTCTGTTTTTACAGAGGGTTTTTCTTTATATCACTTCAATTCTATTCACTCTATCTCACTTTTTTTGACGGTATTTATGACGGTATTACCTTAAAGGTATATTCTCATGCCGTCAGATTAATGGATGCTATACGGGTGAAACGTGCTTACCGATACCAAATTAAAAAACCTCAAGCCTCAGGACAAACTCTACAAAGTTTCAGACCGCGACGGGCTGTATGTTGCCGTGCTCACGTCAGGCAGTGTCTCGTTTCGGTATGACTACAGAATCAACGGCCGCCGGGAAACGCTGGTTATTGGTCAGTATGGGCGTGACGGTATCACGCTTGCTCAAGCAAGGGATGAACTGATAGCCGCTAAAAAGCTTCTCAATGCAGGCCAGTCGCCAGCTGCGGCGAAACGTGACGGTATCAAACGGATCCGCGGCGCCGAAACATTCGCGGTACATACCGACGCCTACATGAAACATGTAGTCCTTGCTGAAAGCACCAGGGCAATGAAGCGGGCGGTTATTGACAGGGATATCCTCCCGGCGCTGGGGAATAAGTTGATGTCTGAAATCACTACGCCTATGGTGCGCGACCTCTGCGATCGGATAGTCGAGCGCGGCGGACGTGCGACGGCGGTGCAGGCGCGCGAAATAATCAGCAGCGTCTACCGGTATGCCAATGACCGCGGACACGGGTTATTCAATCCGGCCGCAGATATCAAACCTTCGGCGATCGCCATGTTTAAACCGCGAGACCGTTGCCTGCAGCCGGAAGAAATAGGCGTTCTGTTCAGGGCGCTGGATACCGTCAGCACGTTGCCAACTTTAAAACTGGCGGTAAAGCTCATCCTGATCACTATGGTGCGAAAAACAGAGTTCATCATGGCGACGTGGAAAGAAGTGGATTTCAGCAAAGGCACCTGGACGATACCCTCTGACAGAATGAAAGGCAGCCGGTCACACGTCATTTACCTGCCGACACAGGCGCAGGATCTGATGGTAGGTCTGCAGATGTGCGCCGGTGGCAGTGACTATCTTCTGCCCGGGCGCTACAGCACCAGTAAGCCCTTATCGAATGCAGCTCTTAACTCCGTTATCGATCGCGCAGTGGCTGCTGCCGTGGATGCAGGGGAAAGTTTACAGCCTCTCACGGTGCACGACCTGCGCCGCACAGCGAGCACGCTTTTGCATGAAGCGGGTTTCCCGTCAGACTGGATAGAGAAGGCGCTGGCGCATGAACAAAAAGGCGTGCGGGCGGTTTACAACAAGGCGGAGTATTCCCGCCAGCGGGCCTACATGCTGCAGCAGTGGGCAAATATGGTTGATGCATGGATAAACGCGGAGCATTACGACCTGGTGCCGTTCTCCCCGTCCGCATTTGAAAAGTGGATGAATGAACAATAGTCCGCCCTGAGGTGGCTCATTGCGTCGCCTTCGAAGAATTCTCAAATAGTCCGCGCAGGAACTTAACCATCGCGTTTGCAGAATCCCGTTGCTCGCGATAGCGCTCCGCCTCTCTCTGCAGACGCAATATTTCCCCATTGCGCTGATTGATAACAGCGCGCGCCTCTTCGAGCTGGCGGATAAGCGATGCCTCTTCCGAAATATTCATGCGGCCTCCGTTTTTACTACCGGCACGGCGCAGCCTGGCAGCAGTTCAACCGCCGGCGCTATGCACTGATTTCCCCACACGTCGAAACCGTGCGACGACTGGCGCGCGAATAGCTCAATGCGCGGAACATCGCCCAGCAGCTGAACCAGTTTCTCGCGGATAACGTCCGGCTTGCGTGAGTTCTCCAGCCGCGGAGCCGTGACGTGCTGGCATATTGAAGCGTCCATTCGTTCAGGCAACTTGCCGCGCACCGCAAACAAGCAGTCTTCGCTGTTCGCCCGGGTCATGTGGCCCATGCCGATCGCACTGTTGCCTTTGTGCTTATTGATCTTGTGCCAGGTGAATCCTTTCATTGTCATCAGTCGGAAGCCCCAGGCTTCGACAACCTTCAGCGCTTCGACCGGCTGCGTCGGAACCCACCACATCGCCAGCAGACAATCGTCGGCGGAGAGCTCCCACACGGGCAGCCGGCAGATATCCATAACATTCATCACCGGGTACTTAAACCCGGCGCCGCGGTCGCCGTCGGCTGCCTTATCACGATATGCCCAAGGCGGATCCGCATAAATCAGGGTGTATTTACCGGTCATGCGGCCACCTTCTTACTGTTCATCAGCTCAGCCAGGCGCTGAGCTTTTAATGGGTTTTTGATAACGTCGCCGCTCGGGGCAATCCATCCCCGACGATTGATGGAATATGGCAACGTGGCACTTCCAACGGTGATACCGTCGTGCGGATTAGTCATAAACCACCCCGGCTGTAGCGCAGATCCCAGCATAGCCGCCACGACGCAGGCCATTACCTTTGCCGATGCACTGATCCCTTCGTACCGCAATGCGTGCGCGCTCAACCTCTCCGGTCGCGGCATCCATGCACTCAAGCCACAGGCGGGCGGCCAGGCGATACTGGCCTTTGTTTTCGCGCTCTATCGCTCTTTGTTCAAACGCAAGGGCTGCAGGTGTAACGGCGATGACCTTTGATGCTCTACGCTGCGGAGCGTACTGAGCGTGATATTTTTCAATACGGTTCATTTTATCCAGCCTTCTCGAAAGATTACCGCCAGCAGGAATAGCCAGGCGGATACGGCGGCCAGGTAGTAAAACCATCCTGACCACCTTTTCCAGTACTGCGCCAACGACATCACGCAGCGTTACCTACCGGGCGAAATACTCGCTGTTCAACCGGCGGCTTTTTTCCGCCAAACTCTACCGGGCTGGCAGCCATTCGTTCATCAAGCCACTTCTCAACTTCTTCCTGAGTCCATGCGCAGCGCTTGTCCGTGATATACCAGCGCTTAGGGAACTGGCCATTCTTCTCCAGTCGATCGATCGTGCTCATTGATAACGGCACCACCGCCAGCAGTTCCTTTTTGCCTAATGCACCTTTCATATTTCTTCTCCTGTTTCAGTGCGGCGCCGTGGCGCCGCGGTGGTGTTATTCGAATTCTGGACGCATATCATTAAGCGTTGTCATAAAGCCCTGGTGGTATTCGTCACCTAGCTTCTCAGCCATGGCGTTGATCTCATCTTCGGCACGCTTAAACATCGCCTTGGCGTCCGCTGCGGATGAATCCAGGCTGTTCAGAATTGCGCTAACGTATTCCCGCGCTTCTTCGCGATCAGAGTCAGAAACGACTGTCAGGCTCGGCTGATCATCATCAACAACGGAATACTCGCCGGTGATAACTGCTGCGTTATCCTGGCTCAGGCCAGCTTCAGCGCGTTCATCCATCACAACAGCTTTTTGTAGTTCGATAGATACAGGCAGGTATTTGAACAGGCGGCGGATCACTGTCTTTTTCGCCATTTCGTCGAAGTGATCAACCCACGGACCGCTGCTGCCGGCTTTGCTCAGCGCACGTACTTTTTCAACGTCTGCCCGGCTCATAACCTCAAACTGGACACCGCCATCTTTCAGTCGCGCGACTGCGTAAACATGAGTCAGTTCTCCGCGGTCACCAGTTTCGCAGGGTGAGTGCTCGAGGGTTTCATCCAGGCCATACGAGTAGCTGAATTTGTCGTTTGCATGGACGGTACGCGCTGAGATGCTCAGGATCTGCCCGGAGCGGCGGGCAAGGTCAATCATCCCGCGGTATCCGATAATTAGTTGCGCTTCTGTCGATACTGTTTCCCAGCGGCCATTAACTTTCTGGCGCTTGTCGAACGGTATCAGGTACGCGTGGCCAAGAGCGCCGCCCGGTTCCAGTCCAAGCTGAGCACATTGCATAATTGCCCCGAGGAAACTTGCCTGGTCACATGCTGCCAGTTTTGGAATCTTTCGGATCTCAGTGGTGGCGATGCGCGCCAGGCGATCAGCGGTCATGTGCTTTGGAAGAGCCAGCGCCATCTGAGCCTTAATTTTTGGATCTGCGAGAAGTCCTGCCAGCGTGGTTGGTTTCTCGTTATGCTGTGCAACCTGATTTCCTGTCGCTGCTGCCTTAAGTGCGTTGGTAGACATTTTTTCTCCTTACTTCATTCTGAATACGCGTGATGTCGTTGCTGTTTTAAATTTTTCGTACAGTTCAGGGTGCTCAACCTGGAATAACTTCTGGTCGAATCGATTGCTTACCTGAGATTTCCATGTGCAGATCGTCTTACCGTCCAGCGTCAGAATTGAGTGCTCCTGCATGTACAACTTCAACTTCTCTTCTGAAACGGCAATTTCTTCGCCCAGCGACTTGTAGCGTGATTTCATGTCGCGGAGGTCGTTGAACAGTGCTAGTGCCTTTCCGTCAGCCTCAATGCTGGATCCTGCATCCTTCTCAAACATCAAAGAAATATCGCTTACGGTGGTGGCCTCAGGAGGGTTCAGGTTTTTCACCCGGTCCCAGAAAGCGACCTCTCTCTCCAGAATGGCCTGGATAGTTTCTTCGTCCCGCTCAACCCGATAGATACGGAAATCATCACCGCCAATCAGCACACCGAAGACGCATACCTGTTTATTGGTAACCATCAGCCCATGCATGGCCTGAGCCGTGTAATGAACAGGGATCGCATCTGTCTGAACTTCCCCCCACTCTTTAGCCTTGAATGGGCTAACCGTTTTTATCTCGATGTTCTCGCCGGTAGCCGCTTCTGCATCGATCTCTGCTGCGATAAAACCGTAGTCGCGGTGGATGTAACGGTTGCCACGATGAATAATTTCGAGGCCGGTCTCTTCAGAAAGAAGGTCGATAACGTATGGCTCCATGCGTTGGCCGCGCGTGAAAACTTTCTGCTTTGAATGATCTACTGGCTTGATGCGTGGCTGAACCTTATCCAGATAAACCTCAAGCGGAGTGCGCCACGGGCTAATCCCGAGAATACCGGCTACATCGCTGCCGCCGAGGTATTTGGTTCTGTCCATGCTTCCGGCGTTATGCATCATGCCGCTGTCCTCGCACTGTCGATTTGGTCTGCCAGATCCCACTTGCCGACGATCCCAGTCAGTTCGCTGATGAATGCCGCCAGTGATTCTTCAAACTCAACGCTTTCAAGTGCAGCGTTAATGACGTCCTGGCGGACCCCGGCGCGGCGCAGATTGTCGAATGCCGGGAGCAGGTATTCAGTCTTAAGAGTTTCCTGAAGCTCTACCTGCCTGGCATGCAATACTTCGGCGATGCGATAGTCGCTGTCGAAACCGGCCATGATTTTTTGCAGATTGCGTTGCTGTTGAGTATTCATAGCCACCTCAGTATTTGATCTGGACCGCAGATACTTTCCCGCTGGCGATGGCGATCAATGCTTTCTCCGCCATTTCCTGTGTAAGCCCGCTTTCAATAAGATCAGCAATTGCCTGACGATTGATTGTGCGGCGATGTTCTTTATCAGCTGCGCGCCGCGCTTCTTCTTCTGCAATGCGTTTCTGCTCAGCCAGGCGAGCCGACTCTTTTTCTTCGGCTTCACGGCGGATTCGATCTGCTTCTTCCTGAGCCTTGCGACGTTCTGCATCGATAGCTGCCTGTTTGTCGGCTTCTGCTTTTTCTGCCGCGGCTTTTGCTTCACGCTCAGCCTTTTCTGTGGCTTCCTTCTGCTCACGTTCAGCGCGCTCCTTCGCCAGTATCGCCTCGCGCTCTCTGGCAGCTATCGCGTCTATTTCACGTTGTGCCAGTTCTGCTGCTTCACGTTTCGCTTTCTCTTCAGCCTGACGCTTAATCTCTTCTTCGTGTGCTATGCGCTGGCGCTCTGCCTCTGCTGCTTTTTCGGCACGCTCGCGGTCGATATCTTTATTCATCAGCAGGGCGATCTCGTGATCGATCTCGACTTTTGCTGCCAACTCTTCAGCTGCTTTTTTTGCAGCTTCTTCAGCATCCAGACGGGCCTTTTCTTCTTCCCATTGAGTTGCTGGGCTACGAATTTCAACAGCCAGTTCGTCAAGCGCGTCACGAACCTTTTTACGGCTCGCATCTACCAGAGCCGGGCGCTTTTTCATTTCTGCAACTAGCTTCTTCCCGGCGTCATCAATTACCGTTTTTGTGCGGCGGACAGTTGAAGCCATGCTGATATAAACGCCACGACCTTTAACCGTATTTACGTCACCAACGACTGACGTCGCTTTCTGACGTATGTCAGAAATAAGGCGGTTGATGTAGTCATCACTAATGAATGCCGCCTCAAGTTCTGCCGCTGCTGGCAGTGTTACCAAAACCAACTCTTTTGATTCGCTCATTTACCCATCCCCATTTCCGTTTTTGCCGCCAGTTTGCTGACGAATGCCCAGCTGATAGCCTCCTGCAGCGTGCGAAACTTCCAGCTCATCAGTCCGCAAGCCGTGACGCAGTACCAGCCGTTAATGATTTGCCATTGCATACAAACCTCTCTATTACCGTTTGGTAATAATCAGGCGTATAAGAAAGCCACCGGCGGTGGTTTTCGGGTAATTAATACGAGTCCTGATTACCTTTAAGGTAATAATCCGATCAAAAAATGATTATGTCAATAGATGTGATGAGAAAAATATTACCAAAATGGTAATTGCGAGGCGCGGTAAGAGTCATGCCTCCGGATGGCGGGGAGTATCAGAAGATCAGCTTTCTCTGTTCTGACTGAAAATAAAGTCAATGAACGCGGTGATCTTGTTCTTCTCTTCCTGCGGAAGTTTTTCGAAAGCCTGGTGGTCATACTCAATCATGCCGCGCGCGTCAGACGGCATAATCAGCTCGTAGGCTTCTCTGCCAAAGGCCCGCGCTATCGCATGCAGTACGCCGATGCTGGTGCTGCCGTCGCAGTTCAGAATGCGGTTAACGGTGGCCTGGCCAATACCGGCAGCGTCAGAGACTTTTTTCTCAGAGTTCAGAGCCGGGTGCGAACCCATCCAGAGGCCGAGGGTGAAAGATGCCTGCTTTTCCACGCTCCATTCATCCGGGTTAAGGAGCCCGAGCTGCGCGGGTGCATCAGACATGTGATCGATGTCCAGCCAGAAACGTTCCTTCCTTGCGAAAGCCTCAATCTCGCGTGCGGCATTGCCGCCGATGTTTTTCGTACCCTTACACCACCTGTTAACCAGGTTCTGCGATTTCTTAATCCTTTCGGCGAATCTCAACTGCGTGTTATCGAAGTTCTGCCGGATTATTTCGTTGAGGTTATCACGTCGTATGTCGTAGATGCTTTTCATGTCTATTATGTTTTGCCTGCAATTATTACCTAACTGATTAAATTTAATAGAATATTACCATAAAGGTAAACTTACCAAAATGGTAATAATCATTGATTTATTCACCAGAAAGGTAATAATTTACCCATGAATAGACAGGCTGAGATAAGCAAACTATGAGCGAAGAAAATAAATTTAATTTCAAAAAGTGCTGGCTTGATTTGTCGCCCGCTGAGCGCGAGGCGTTTGCTGCGGAAGCCGGAACAACCAGCCATTACATCCAGACCCATCTCACCGGGCGCCGCAAGATGCCACGCAAGCGTTTGATGGATGGACTGTTTAAAGCGTGCAAGGCCCGCGAATGGACCCGGAATAAAAACGACCTCGTCCTCTACTTCTGCGACCTCTGATCTCCTTTCCTTCCCCCTGTGCCGCCACCCCCGGCGGCTCCTGCCATCCTATCAACACCTAAATGGTAATATTTATCCGAATACGGTTGATCTTTTTTCGCCTTGATGCAAAATTACCGTAACCACAACCAGAGTAAGAGGGTATTCATGAAAATCATTACTCGTGTCGATGCGGCAAGGGCCGGATTGAAACGCTACTACACCGGCAAGCAATGCAAGCACGGCCATGACAGTGAGCGCTGGGTTTATAACGGGCATTGTGTCGAATGCACTCTCGAGACCAACCGTCGTCGCCATGCTGAGATAAAACGGCTAATGCATGAGGCCTCAAGAGGTAATGCCGTGGAGGTGATCTGATGGCCCGCATTCGTACCATTAAACCCGAGTTCTGGACCGATGAAGATATGGCAGAAGTATCGGAACCGGCGTGTCTGCTGGCTATTGGTCTGCTCAACTACGCGGATGATGAAGGCTATTTCAATGCAAACCCAAAGCTTATAAAAGCAGCGGTTTTTCCTATTCGTGAACCATCCATTCCTATTACCGTACTAATACGGGAGCTTTCCAACTGTGGTTATTTATCCATATTTTCCACACCTGACGGCAAGCATTTTGGTCTGATAAATAACTTCCTCAAGCATCAGGTCGTAAACAAGGCAAAAGAAAGCAAAATCAAAGCGTTAAACCTATTACCGTACAACTACGGTACTGAGCAGGTATTAGTACCTTTAGGAATGGATCAGGGATCAGGGATCAGGGAAAGTAAAACCCCTCTCTCTGCGCGTGAAGAAGAAGAAGATTTAACACCTCCGCAAGAACCGCCGGCACCGGCAGATGTTCCAGGGATTAACCAACCAATTGGTAAATTTCCAATGAATCAGTCCTGGAGGCCTTCGGAAGATTTTGTCATGCGTGCCAGATTGTGGGGGCATGCGCTACCAGCTGAAGGTTACAAAGAAACTGACCTCGCCGAATTTGTTACTTATTGGGCTGCTGAAGGGAAAGTGATGCAGCACGTTCAATGGGAGCAGAAGTTCGCTCGTATTTTGATGCAGAAACTATCCAAATCTGCAGTGCGGAAAGGTGATGTCTCCGATGAAAACTTACCGCACTGGAACAGTCCAGAGGCATGGGAGGAATTCCTGTGAATAACGTATTTACCGCAATCAACAACCGCGACGGGGCAGCGCTGTCCAGAATGGCAGGATCAGACCAGCAGCATTCAGGTGATAGCGTGGTGAATATCACCGCCGAACGCCTTGTCGATGCCCTGTTTAAGCAACTCAAGCAGCTATTCCCGGCAGCAGAACAGACCAACCTGAAGACACCAGCGCAGGAGACCGCCGCAAAGCAGCAGTGGATTGCCGCATTCGCTGAGGGAGGGGTCCGCACCAGAGAGCAGGTATCGGCAGGGATGCGCCACGCCCGCGCCAGCGCTTCCCCGTTCTGGCCATCGCCAGGACAGTTCATCAAGTGGTGCAAAGACAGCAAGATGGTGCTGGGTATCAGTATCGATGATGTGATGGGAGAATTTCACCGGTACTCCCGTGAGAAGAGTTTGCAGCCTAGCGGCCCTGAGCGGTTCCCGTGGCGTCACCCGGTTATGTACTGGATTGTGTGCGATACCCGGCGGGCTATGTATCAGCGTCAGCTGAGTGAGGCAGAAGTCGAAAAGCACGCGCGAAAGCTTCTCGATGAATGGGCTGAAAAAGTAGCATCAGGGCAGCAGATACCCGATCCGGTACTGAGCATACAGGAGAAGCCGGAACCGATAAGCACACCACCTGACACTGGCGGTAATGCCTACCATCCACCCGGGCGAAGTTTCGGATGTATGCCCAACTCGGCGACACTCGGAGGCATAACCCCAGCCCAGTGGCTGATGGAGGAATACCGGCGAGGGAAGGCAGCAGGACTGGTAAGGTAATCAACAGCGCAGTAGCGCATTTTTTTACGCCTTTAAAATTACCAAAATGGTAATAAAATATGCGCAAGACTATTGATATCGATCTGAATGTAGATTTATATTACCAATAAGGTAAACGTCATGAAGAAATCATTGCAGGCGCTCGGGAGACTTAAGGCCGGGCAGATGAATAAAACCGAGACGGCTTACTGCCAGCACCTCGAACTGCGCAAGCGTTACGGGGAAATCGCTTGGTATCGGTTTGAAGGAATCAAGCTGAGGCTGGCTGATAACACGTTCTACACGCCGGATTTCGCGGTGATGCTGGCGAACGGACAGATGGAATTGCACGAAGTGAAGGGGTTCTGGACCGATGACGCCAGGGTGAAAACCAAAGTCGCAGCAGACCAGTATCCATTCCGGATCATCGGGGTAACGAAGCTGCCGGCCAAAGCGGGCGGTGGGTGGAAGGTCGAAGAGGTCTGAATCGACGATCCTGATAGATATCAAATGAATCAACAAGTTAAACGGGTAATCGGGGGTAAGTATGGACTTTGAGCATTGCAGTCGTAGCACGCTGTTCTGGTTTGCGGCACTGGTTAATTTTGCCGGGTGGGTTGCAGTAGTCGCTGTGACCTGGGGCGTATGCATGATGATCGAATGGGTGACTGCATGAACATCTCAACAGTAAACGAGCTCATTCAGTCACTGGAGAGTGCGGGCGAGCTGTCGATCAAAGAGACAAAGGTTATGGAGCTGGCGAGGGAGTTTAAGCGGCTGGCTGCGGAGAATGTAGCGTTGGCAGCAGAAAACAAAATGGCCGTTGATGCGGTAACGGTTTTCTCAAACGTCACCCACGATATCACCGACATCATCTGTGATGAACTTGGGCATGACCGTGTGGCTGAAATTGTCGCGGCCTATAACGACCTCGGCAACATGCCCGCCACCGATCGCATCTTAGCCGAAGCCGAGGCGCGCGGAGTTGAGAAGGCCATCGCCCACCTGGAGAAGAAGTTCAGCAATATCGGCGTTCAGATTATGAATCTGCAATGGCTGGCTGATTCGCTGCGCGAGGGGGCCGACAAATGAGCATCACTATCGAAAAAATGGATGTTCTGTCTTTCACCATTACCGGCGCTGATCGCTTAGACCCTGTGCGGGTGATGATTGAAAACTATGAGCCAGGAAAGGGAAGAATCACTGTCACCTGCTACGGCCAGGCATGGACTGGCGCATGGTTTGCTATGGGCGGTGACACTGTTCAGGCGTTCATTAAGCGTGTCAGCAATGACTACCTGATCGGGTGTTTAGCTCCCCGGCTTGAAAGCTCGGTTGACGATGATAACGACGCCAACCTTGAATTCGTTAAATCGCAAATCATCAAGCTTCGCCGCGAACATGAAATTGATAAGGGTGATGCCCGTGAAATGTGGACAGAGGCCGAAAATGCGGAGGATGTGAAGGCGAACTGCTGTGATTTTATCGTTGGGGACAAGCTTTTGAAATTGTTTGGCGACGACCCTTGGTATGCCGGATGGCCGTCTGTACCCAATCCGAAATATCAATATCTCGATCGCATCCTGAATGCGGTTCGTGTCGGCCTAGTAGAAATGGAGCGTGCAGCATGACAACTGATATCACCGAACTGGCGCAGCGTACTGATTTGCTGATGGACAACGCGCTTGAAACAGCGAAACAACTCCGCGAACTGTCAGAGTCTTCGGTTGCGGAAGCGATTTTCGAATCAATTGTTGAAAATGAAAATGGCAAAGAAATTCAGTTCGAGCGACCTATTTCTGATTTGGTATATGCGGCATTTTTGCAACTGGAGAGGCTGGTAGAGGCGCTGGAGCTTAAGGAAGAGCAGCGCGCCAACTGGTTCCAGATGGCACAGAAATTAGGGGAAGACTTGGATGCTGCTAAAAAGCGCAACGCCGAGCTGGAGCGCGAACATGATAATCTTCGGCCGGTTGGTGTGATGAGTGAGAAAGCGTATCACCGCCTTGAAAACAGAGAATCCCGCTTGATCGCACTCTGGCCTCGCCCCGAGATCTTTTTACCGCGTAAGCGCCCGGAAGATGGCGTGATCGTCTACGCACGAACGTCCTTTGTGGCTACCAATAAAGCGGAGGCAGAGTAGATGAGCGTAACAAAAATGGTGTGCGTCAGCTCTACTCAGCCAGCCTGGTTTACTCCGGGCACCGTATACGACTCAGAACCTCGCGGTGCCGATACCTGCATTTGCGGCGACAACCTTGTTTCAGACCTCAACGTGGAGGACTGGTACGAAATGAGCCAGCGCGCAGATGGCCTGTGGTTCTTAATCGGTTTTCAGCAGTCAATTTTGTTCCGGGGAGCCAACCAATGACCAAATACACAGACGTACATGACCTGTTAACTGCTTACCAGAAACAGGCGCGGAAAATCCCTGCAAAGGGTGTTTATGCCTCAAGGCAACGCCAGGCTGAGGTTCAGGCGGCTCACACACGCAAGATAATGCGTAAGCGTCGGCGGTCGGTAGGCAAGTCAAATAAGCTTGGCTATCGCTTTACTGCGGAAATGCGCGTAGCTCTGATTTGCGATATGAATTTTTGGGCGCTGGTATGCCGCTCTAACCGCAAGCAGGTAAATACAACGGGAGCCAACCAATGACCAGCAAATTAACCAGAGAGAAGGCGCAATGGCTTCATGACGCGTGCGAGGAAGCTGCTGACGCTGGCATTAAATTAACCATGAATCCGAACGAGTTGCTGATGTTTACCAGTTACGCGCTGGCCGCAATGGACAGCGAGCCGGTGGCGTGGACGGATGAAGAAGAGTTGCGTGATTTACGAAAGAGCGGTTTTTGCGAGATGTTTTCAGTTGAGCCGATCAGCAAAGATGCCGATATGTACCGTGTTATCCCGCTCTATCGCCACGCACAGCAGCCGGTAGTGCCGCCAGAACTCACTCGCGAAAAATATCTGGAATTTTTCATGAGAGACGACTGGAGGGATGATTTCCGCACAGGGTGGGAGGCCTGCCGCGCCGCCATGCTCCAGGCTGGCAACTCTCCGGTAATTCCAGAGGGGTACGTGATGGTGCCTAAGGAGCCGACGAAAGCGATGATTTTGTCAGCGATGCGAGACAACGAAACGGGAGAAGTAGCGGAAATTTATGATTTGATGCTCGCAGCCGCCCATCAACCACAAAACGCACCACAAAATATTCCTGAAATTATTCCGGGATGGATTCCGGTAAGCGAGAAGCTACCTGAAGAGGGTGGTCGTTACTGGTGCTATGTTGAAGAGCAAACCGACTTGGGAAAATCACACTATCAATGGAACTGTTCATGGAATGGAGAGCGGTGGTGGGTTGAAGGCGAAGATGGCGGGATTGTCACTCACTGGATGCGGCTGCCAGCCGCCCCGCAGGAGGTGAAAGGTGAGTAACCAAATCCCTGAAGCTGTAGCCGTGGCGATGATTAATGCGGCCAGAGATATTACGGTAGCAAAAATTAATGCCAAAGGCGCAAAGTTCGACGGTTATACCAACAATTTCAACTGGTTTAATCAGTCAATGAAAGAGGTCCGCGAAGCCGTTAAAGCAGTGCTTCCTGATATTGAGCGGGAGGTAGGGTGATGCCTAAATCCCCCGCAGAACGCAAAGCCGCGCAGCGCGCGCGGCAGTCCGCCGCCGGTGAACGCAAGATTGAGCTGGTGCTCGACGAGCAGGAAATGGAGATGCTGGCGCGGAACTGCGCCGCCCGGCGCCCTGGGCGTGCCCCGTATGAAATGGCCGAGTACATCGCGCTGCTGATCCGTCAGGATGATGCCCGGGTTCGCGGCAGGATTAACGCCATCAGCAAACGGCGCTGCGGCAAGTGTGGCGACCAACTGCCGGTGGCATCATGCCCGTGCGCCGGTGATTCCCAATGCTGGGCAACTCTTGGCTGGCATGAAACAAAATTACCTATGTGACATGTCACGACGATTTGACTAAATCCTCACATAATTATACTGTTTAAATATACAGTATTTTTATGTGAGGTCCATTATGGGTTTTCCCTCTCCAGCAACCGACTATATCGAGCAGCGTCTCAGCGTAACTATTCTCTGCCAGTTTGACGCCAACTGCCGCGCTATCGAAACCAGTGCAGGCTATGCAGTCATCAACGTATCCATCAGGCCAAAGCAGGGCTCTCACGTGCTTATCTCGTTTTGCGGCAGCACTCAGTTCGCCATTGTGCGCGGGCGGGCGCTGATTACCAGTGACGGAGAAGCGATCGAGGGTGAGGCGCTGAATGATGTCGATGTTAAAGGCGTGGTGACATACATGATAAACCGGGAGGGCTGGCACGGCGAAGATGATATTCCGATCATGTAACATCGCGAATGGCATGATACTATTACCAAAACGGTAATTATTTGCGGAGCAGTTACCATGCCAAAGGACCCCAAACGCAAATCCACGCAGTACAAGCCGCTGACGGCAATGCAGGAAGCTTACGCCCAGGAATACACGAAATGCCCTGAGAATCAGACTCAGGCAGCGATTAACGCCGGGTTTTCGCCTAATACAGCAGCCGTCAAAGCCAGCGTGATGATGCGCGATGAGCGCATTCAGAAACGGATAGCTGAGCTCATGGAAGAGCGCAATAAGCGCCTGCGCGTCAGCGCTGATTACGTGCTGCTGCGCCTGGTGGAAATCGACCAGATGGATGTGATCGACATTCTCGACGATGAAGGCGGACTGAAGCCTATTAGCCAGTGGCCTAAAGTCTGGAGAACGTCGATCAGCGCAGTGGATATAAACCGCATCAAGATGGCGATGAAGGATGAAGAGGAAGATATTGAGTCCACGCTGCAAAAAATAAAATGGCCCGACAAGGTGAAGAACCTCGAGCTGATTGGTAAGCACGTCGACGTAAATGCGTTCAAGGAGCGCCTGGAGGTTTCCGGCACAGTCACGATTGCCGACCGTATGGCCGCCGCCCGGCGCCGCGTCAAAGAACAGGCTGGTGGTGAAGAATGACGGCCGCAGCCATGTCGCCGGAAGAGCAGCTTGTCGAGGATATCGCCTCGTTCACGTATGACCCGCTGGGTTATGCGCTGTACGCGTTCCCATGGAGCGAGGAAGGCACAGAGCTGGCGCACGCTACCGGCCCGCGCAAATGGCAGGCTGATGCATTCCGCGAGATACGCGATCACCTGCAGAACCCCGCGACGCGTCATCAGCCGCTGATGCTGGCCCGCGCATCCGGTCACGGTATCGGTAAATCTGCTTTCATCTCGATGCTGATTAACTGGGGCATGTCGACGTGCGAGGACTGCAAGGTGGTGGTGACCGCCAACACCGACAACCAGCTGCGCACCAAGACCTGGCCGGAAATCATCAAATGGTCGAACCTGGCTATCACGAAAGAGTGGTTTACCTGCACCGCTACGGCGATGTACAGCAACGATCCGGGCCACGATAAACGCTGGCGCGCTGACGCAATCCCATGGTCTGAGCACAACACCGAGGCGTTCGCCGGCCTGCACAACGAGCGCAAGCGCATCATCGTCATATTCGATGAGGCCTCCAATATTGCCGATCTGGTGTGGGAGGTAGCCGAGGGGGCGCTGACGGACGAAGACACGGAAATTATCTGGGTGGCATTCGGTAACCCGACGCGTAACACCGGACGTTTCCGCGAATGCTTCCGCAAGTACAAACACCGCTGGAAGTGCGCGCAGATTGATTCCCGTACCGTGGAAGGCACCAACAAGCAGCAGCTGCAGAAATGGGTGGACGACTACGGCGAGGACAGCGACTTTGTGAAAGTCCGCGTACGCGGGATCTTCCCGGATGCATCAGAGCTGCAGTTTATCCCTACCGGCCTGACCGATGAGGCAATGAAGCGAGTCGTAACCGCGGCGCAGGTGGCGCATGCTCCGGTGATTATCGGCGTCGACCCGGCTTATTCCGGCGTGGATGATGCGGTTATATACCTGCGACAGGGTCTACACAGCAAAGTTCTCTGGACCGGCAATAAGACCACCGACGATCTGATTATGGCGAAGCGTATCGCCGACTTTGAGGACGAATACAAAGCCGACGCGGTGTTTATCGACTTTGGCTATGGTACCGGTCTGAAGTCTATCGGCGACGGCTGGGGAAGGTCGTGGCAGCTTGTGCCGTTCGGTGGCGCATCGACGGATCCGCAGATGCTGAATAAGCGCGGCGAGATGTTCAACGCCTGCAAGACGTGGCTTAAACTCGGTGGCGCGCTGGATGACCAGGAGACGGCAGACGACCTGTCTGCGGCAGAGTACAAGGTGAGGGTGGACGGTAAGATCGTCATGGAGCCGAAGGAAGATATCAAAGAGCGGTTGGGCCGGTCGCCCGGTAAGGGTGATGCTCTGCTGCTAACGTTTGCCTTCCCGGTATCGAAGCGCTCAGATTTTCCTGCCGCCGGTGGCAGGCAGCCAAATGTGATCAGCGATTACGATCCCTACGCATGAAAAAGCCCGCGCATCGGCGGGCTGATTGTGACATGTCACGGTTCTAAATGCGCGTATAACCAGATTCAAATGCTTCCGCTGGGCTATATGATTCGTAGCCGCCTTCATACTGAACGTAATAACCGCCTTCCTGTGGTTTGTGCTTATCAATGTATTCCTGAGAAACAGGAAAATCATCGTATCCGTAATCGGCTGGCACGATGAAGTTTTGAGTGCCAACCGAATAAACCTGCTGAATCTTTAGCGCCCATACTTTTTTATGGCACTGGTATTTCGGCATTTCTAATGAACATTCATTCATGATTATCACCTTAAAAAAATGCCCGGCGAACCGGGCGAAATGGAAGCAATGAGGGGTGCCATCCTTGGCTGGGTGTCACAGGGTTTACAGCATGAAGTCATCGCAATGGCGTCCTGCTGTAAAAAGGGCGGTGGTCAGTAAGTGGGATAACTACTGCCACCGCCAAGACTGCATCACACTGGTACTGCATCACGGTCCTGAGGCGTGATTGTGTTGTGGTACGCAGTCTATTCGGCATAGCAACTCTGCGCAGATGCTTCTAACAATCACCGGTGGTAGCCGGAGCAATGCCTTATTCACCACAACTGAAAAAGAGCGGTCCACCTTCACCATGCTTTGCCTGCCACCATTGGGATTGGTTACTACAGCAGTCGAAGGGTACAGTTTTTCACGCCCGCGCTCTTTCAGTTGCATCCTCGTCTCTTCCGAGGTGTCACACCGTATCGCCAGGATGGTGAATCCCTTGTCAGTGCATACCGTTCACTGGCTTGCGCATTCCGGCTACCCGCTCGGGGATAGGAACATCAAGGAACCCCTCCGGACCGCTTCGGCATAAATGCCACGATGCATGTGCCATACACCGTTTAATTACCTTAAAGGTAATAATTGCATCTCATAAAGTCAATACACTACGCTAAATAAATCATATGTGATTAAATTGGTAATAATTTAAACGCGTATGGAGCATCGCTATGTGCATCAGCAAACCTAAAGTGAGTTCTCCGCAGGTTCAGGCCGCACCGCAGGTTTCTGATTCCGCTGTTCAGAATGCCGCTGATAGCGATCGCCGTCGCCGCGCAGCTGCCGGTGGCCAGAAGTCGACAATCCTGACATCAAGCCAGGGGGTTACCCAGCCTTCCGGCGGTACCCAGGGTAAGACCCTGCTCGGGGCGTAATCCATGGCTGACCTCTCTCCGAAGCAGCATTACCTCAAGCACCTTGGGCAGCTCAAAAACGAGCGAACCAGCTTCGAGGAACACTGGCGCGAACTGGCGGAATTTATCGATCCGCGTAGCACGCGCTTTCTGACGTCGGAGAGAAATAACGGCAGCAAACGCAATACCCGTATTGTTGACCCTACGGCATCAAAAGCCGCCCGCACACTGCAATCTGGCATGCTTTCCGGCATTACCAGCCCAACCCGCCCATGGTTCAAACTGGCAACACCAGATCCAGACATGATGAAGTTCGGACCGGTTAAACGCTGGCTTGATGTCGTTATGACGCGCATGAATGACGTCATGAACCGGTCAAACGTCTATCAGTCGCTGCCGATTATATATCGCCACCTGGGAGTTTTCGGTACTGCCGCAATGGCCGTGCTCGAGGATGACGAAGATGTGATCCGTACCCACCCATTGCCGATTGGCAGTTACTACCTGTCGAACTCTAACCGCCTGTCTGTTGATACCACATATCGTGTTTTCTCCATGACTGCCCGACAGATTGTTATGCAGTTTGGCCTGGACAACGTCAGCAATGCGGTTCGCGGCGCCTGGGATAATGCGAACTATGAGTCGTGGTTCGATATCGTCCATCTGACAGAACCGAACATAAATCGCGACAGCGGCAAGCTGAATGCTCGCAATAAGCGCTTCAAATCTGCGTACTTCGAGCTGGCAGGCGATGGTGACAAGATGCTCAGTGAGTCAGGATTTGATGAGTCACCAATTCTTTCCCCACGCTGGGAGATCAACGGTGAGGATGTTTACGGCAGCAATTGCCCTGGAATGATGGCGCTCGGCACAGGTAAAGCGCTGCAGCTTGAGCAAATCCGCAAGGCTAACGCGATCGACAAGCTGGTTAACCCGCCAATGGTTGCCCCGACAGGGCTCAAAAACAAGCTGATCAACCTTGCTCCCGGCGGTGTGACCTATGTCGATGAGGTGGATGCCAACAAGCTGGTAAGACCGGCTTATGCAGTCAGCCCACAACTTGGCGACATGCTCGCCAGCATCGCCGACGACCGACAGATGATTGAGGCGTGCTTCTTCTCTGACCTGTTCAATATGTTCAGCACCATTAATACCCGCAGTATGCCTATCGAGGCTGTTGCCGCAATGCAGGATGAAAAGCTTCTGCAACTTGGACCGGTGCTTGAGCGCCTGAACGATGAGTTTCTGGATCCGTTTGTTGACCGCACATTCAACATCATGGCGCGCCGTAACCTCTTTCCTGAGCCGCCGGAAGAGCTACAGGGTGCACCGCTGAAAGTCGAATACGTTTCCATTCTCGCCCAGGCGCAGAAATCAATCGGCATCAACAGTGTTGAGCGCTTTGTTGGGTTCGTCGGCAACCTGGCGAAAGTTAATCAGGATGCGCTCGACAAGCTCAACTTTGATCAGGCTATCGACAGTTACGGCGATATGTTGGGCGTCCCGGCGACGATCGTTAATTCCGATGACGAAGTCCAGGCGTCGCGTGAGCAGCGCGCCCAGCAGATGCAACAGCAGCAAATGATGGCGATGGCTCAGCAGGCTGGCGCAACAGCCAAGACCCTGAGCGACACCAACACTGCTGACCCAAGTCTCCTGAAAAATCTTTCTGACGCTGCGCAGCAGCAGGCGGTGGCGCAATGACTGATTACCTGAGCGATGAAGAGCAGGAAGCGCTGCTGGCAGAAGAGGCCAAAAAGCAGAATTTGCGACGTGATAACGAGCTTAACGACCTGCGCCTCATCTGTGAGACAGAGCATGGACGCCGCTTTATCTGGCGTCTGATCGAGCAGTCTGGAGTATGGCGAACAACTTATACCGGTGAGGCGCTATCTGCAGCGTTCGCCGAAGGAAAACGTAACACGGGGCTAAAAGTCTTTTCCGACGTAATGGAGGCATGTCCCGATCAGTATCTGGTAATGGCTAACGAAGCCAGCGAGGAATAACGATGAACCTATTTGAGCGTCTGATGTATCGGCGTTTGTGCAATGAGCAGCCTGCAGATGGTGGAGCTGCTCCAGCAGCATCTGAACCTTCCCCGGCCCCTGCGGCTGCGCAATCTGAACCGGCGCAACAACCAGCAGCAGATCCAGAACCATCGCCAGCTGATGGTGATAAACCAGATCCGACTGGCGATAAGCCTGAACCGGAAGCTAAATCCGAGGTTCCTGAGAAATACGAACTAATGGCCCCGGAAGGTACGGAACTGGACTCGAAAGCCGTTGAGCTCTTCGAGCCGGTGGCGCGTGAACTTGGCCTGTCCAACGACCAGGCGCAGAAACTTGCCGGCCTGTGGCCGCAATTGCAGGAGCAGATGCAGCAGCGGCAGGCAGAGTCATGGGGCCAGCAGGTAGAAAAATGGGCCGCTGACACCAAGGCCGACAAAGAAATTGGTGGCGAAAAACTAACGGTGTCCGTAGGTCATGCGCAGAAAGCGCTGGATACCTTCGCATCTAAAGAATTCCGCGAATTCCTTGATTCAACGGGCCTGGGTAATCACCCGGAAATGGTCCGGGCATTCGCAAAGGTAGGCAAGTTGATGAGTGAAGACAGTTTCGTCACTGGCCAGGGTAACGGATCGCCGAAAAACGATCTGGTCGAAGCGTTTTATCCAAGCAAAAAATAGTGAGGTGTAACCATGGCTTTAATTGGTCAGACGCTGCCTTCTCTTCTTGACGTGTACGGACGTACCGACAAGAACGGGCGGATCGCTAAAATCGTCGAGCAACTGGCGAAAAGCAACGATGTCATTACTGATGCGATCTACGTACCGTGTAATGATGGCTCTAAACACAAAACCACCATCCGCGCCGGCATCCCCGAGCCGGTATGGCGCCGCTATAACCAGGGCGTGCAGCCCACCAAAACTCAGACTGTGCCGGTAACCGATACCACCGGTATGCTGTATGACCTGGGGTATGTGGATAAAGACCTGGCTGATCGTTCTGCCAATGCTGAATCATTCCGGGTATCGGAAAACATGGGCAAGCTGCAGGGCTTCAACAACAAGGTTTCCCGCTACACCTTTTACGGCAACACCGACGCTGAACCGGAAGCATTTATGGGTCTGGCTCCGCGCTTCAACACCCTGAGCACTTCCAAAGCGGCCAGCGCAGAGAACGTATTCAGTGCTGGCGGCGCGGGTTCTACCAATACATCCATCTGGTTCATGTCATGGGGTGAGAACACCGCGCACATGATCTACCCGGAAGGTATGGTTGCTGGCTTCCAGCATGAAGACCTCGGGGCTGACCTGGTCAGCGATGGAAACGGCGGCCAGTTCCGCGCGTACCGCGATGAGTTTAAATGGCATCTCGGCCTGTCAGTTCGAGACTGGCGCTCAATCTCGCGCATCTGCAACATCGATGTCACTACCCTGACCAAAGATGCCGCAACAGGCGCCGACCTCATCAGCATGATGGTCGATGCGTACTATGCGCGTGACGTAGCGATGCTGGGCGATGGCAAAGAGGTTATCTACTGCAATAAGACCATTCATGCCTGGCTGCACAAGCAGGCCATGAATGCGAAGAACGTTAACCTGACGATCGACGAATATGCTGGTAAGAAAATCGTTTCTTTCCTGGGCATTCCGATCCGTCGCGCTGACGCCATCCTGAATACTGAATCAGCCGTAACGGCGTAAGGGGGGATCATGCTGCTCGACCAGCAAGCGCTTTTTTCCGCAGCTCAGGCCATTACGGCCACGGCTGCATCGACCAACGTCATTGATACCGGCAGCGCAAAAGATGTCGGTAAATATGGCGATATCCCGCTGCTGATCCAGGTTGTTGAAGCGTTCAACAACCTGACCAGCCTGACCGTCACCGTGCAAACCGATGACAACTCGGCATTCAGTTCTGCCGCGGACGTGCTGACCATGACGATCCCGCTGGCGTCCCTGGTGTTGGGATACAAATCGCCTGTTATCACGTTACCGATGAAGATGGAGCGCTATATCCGTCTGAACTACACGGTAACGGGTACTGCGCCGACCACCGGCAAGGTTACCGCGGGCATCACTGGAGGCGTGCAAACCAATGCCTGAGTATAAAGTCGCTAAGCGGTCATTCATCAATGGCCGCCTGCATGAACCGGGTGACATCATTACCTTTGACGGTGAGCCGGGCAGCAACCTGGTATCCGTTGATGCCTCCCTGAGTGAAAAGGTTGTGACACCCAGCGCTGAAGAACTAACCGAGCTGGAGGATTTGCGCAAACAGTATGAGGAGATGTTCGGTGAAGCACCGCATTTCAATACTAAAGCGGAAACCCTGAAGGCGAAGATAGCAGAGCGGCGAAAAGAACTCGGGGTGTAAGCCCGTATAACCAAAGGGGCGAAAGCCCCTTTTTAGTTTGGTGAACGATATGGCATCAGTGATCAACATCTGCAATATTGCGCTGGCGCGCATAGGCAATAGCCGGACGATTAATAGCCTCACCGAAAGGACTAAAGAGGCTTATACCTGCAACCTTTTTTACGAATCAATGCGTGATGCGGTGCTGGCTGACAACGACTGGAATTTTGCCATGTCTCGCGTCGTCCTAGCCGACCTTGGCGATCCGGCGCCTGGCTGGTTGTTTCGTTATCAATACCCGACTGACTGCGCGCGCATCTCCGCCATATTGCCGAAGTGGTTTACGGGCTCTTTTATTGCACTCAAGGATAAGCCTGTTTTTGAGGTCGGTAGCAATGAAGATGGAACCTCCCGCGTCATTCATACCAATGAATCACAGGCTACTCTGCTTTACGTTCGCAGCATTACTGATCCAATGATGTTTGATGCGCTTTTTGCTGATGCGCTTTCGTGGCGCATGGCAGCTGAAATTGCCATGCCAATAGCGGCAAATGCCAGCCTTGGACAGCAGGCGATGGCTAACTATCAGCAGGTGCTCACAGCAGCAATGCAGCGCTCGCTTGATGAAGCGCACGAACCAGAACAGCCGATATCAGAACTCGCCAGCGTGAGGATCTGCTGATATGGCCTATTCACTGATTCAACCCTCGCTCGCCGGCGGTGAAATATCTCCCTCTTTGTACGGGCGCATCGATCTGGAAAAGTATCAGACATCACTGCGCCGCTGCCGAAATTTCATCGTTCGTCAGTCAGGCGGCCTTGATAACCGCCCGGGATTTCGGTTTCTCGGTAGCGCAAAATATGCAGATCGATACTGTCGACTGATCCCGTTTCAGTTCAGCGTCAGCCAGACTTATGCTCTCGAGCTTGGCGACTACTATTTTCGTGTCTGGTCTGATGGCGCGCTTGTAACTGATGGCGGTTCCCCTGTCGAAGTTGCCACGCCGTGGCCTGTTAGCGTCATATCTGAGCTGAAGTTCACACAGTCAGCTGACGTGATGACGGTATGTCACAACGATTATCCACCACTCGAGATCCGCCGCTATGGTGAGGCAGACTGGCGCACCGCCGCGGTGACCACAACCAGCGGACCATTCCAGGACCTGAACACGGACGACTCGGTCACCGTGTATGCTTCCGGTCGCACCGGTACCATAACATTGACCGCCAGCAGCTCCATTTTCAAAAGCCAACATGTTGGCAAACTGTTCTACATGGAGCAGAAGGCGGTAGATAGCGTGGGCCGCTGGGAAACGGATAAGGATATCGGAACGGGAGATGAGTGCCGATATCAGGAGAATTATTATCGCTGCGTTGATGGCGGAGCTAACGGAACTACCGGCACGGTAGCGCCGACGCATACTACCGGCGACTCATGGGATGGATGGGGTTATGGTGGCCGCAATGGTGTGCTGTGGCGCTATCTGCATAGTGGTTTTGGCGTGTGTCGTATTACTGCTGTCGCTGGGGATGGATTAACTGCAACAGCCGACGTCGTGCCGCGTCAGGATGGTGAGATCGAGCTACCGGCGCAGGTAGTTGGCAGCACTTTTGCAACCTACAAATGGGCGCATTATGCTTGGAACGACACAGACGGCTATCCCGGCACCGTAACCTATTATCAACAGCGGCTTATCTTCGGCGGAAGCAGGGCGTTCCCGCAGACTATCTGGTGCAGCCGTACCGGTGATTATCACAACTTCTACCGCAGCAACCCGAAGGTTGATGATGATGCGATCACCTATAACTACGCCGGGCGCCAGCTGAACAAAATCCTGCACCTCCTCGATGTAGGCCAGCTTATCGTGTTGACCAGCGGCGGTGAATTTAAGGTGACGGGCGACAGTAACGGTAACCTGACAGGTACGGGTGGCTTTGCGATGTCCGGTCAGTCATTCAACGGCAGCAGCGATCTGGCTCCGATAAATGTCGGCAGCGTGGCGCTGTACGTTCAGCAGAAAGGCTCCATCATCCGTGATCTGTTCTACTCATTCGATCAGGACAGTTATCAATCAAGTGACCTGACACTGCTGGCAAATCACCTTTTTAACGGATACAGCATCCGGGACTGGGCTTTGTCTGTGCAGCCGTTCAGCGTTGCATGGTGTGCGAGAAGTGACGGCATGCTGCTTGGCCTGACTTATCTTCGTGAGCAGCAGGTATATGCCTGGCATCCTCACCCTATGACAAACGGCTATGTTGAGTCGATCTGCAGCATCAGCGAAGGGCAGGAGGATGCGGTATATACACTCATCCGCCGTTCGGTGAATGGATCGACAGTTCGTTATGTTGAACGTCTCAACAGTCGGCAATTTACCGATCAGCAGGATGCATTCTTCGTTGATTCCGGGCTGTCATATAGCGGAGAAAATACCGACTCTTTGCGCACAATGACGATCAGTACCGCTGGTGGATGGGCATATCAGGATGAGCTGACCCTGACCTGCAGCACTGCAATTTTCGATTCCTCCAGTACCAGCCAGGAAATTCACATTCCGTATACAGAGGACGGAATCAGTAAGTCGATGCGCATAAGCATTGCAGAGGTTGTGTCCTCAACTGTAGCTACCGTTATGGTTAACCGCGATGTACCGGCAGCGCTGCGCAATAGCGCGCAATCCACCTGGTCAGTCGCGCGCAAGACGTTCGCCGGGCTCTCTCATCTTGAGGGGCAGATGGTAGGCATTCTGGCCGACGGGAATGTTGAGCCGCAGCAGGTGGTTTCTGGCGGAGAAGTAACGATAGAAAATCATGCCTCTGTAGTGCATATCGGATTACCAGTAGCCGCAATTCTCGAAACGCTTGATGTGAATGTCGCTGGCCAGTCAACGCTGTTGGATAAGACCAAGCTCATCAATCAACTTTGCGTGATGCTGAACAACGGCCGCTCAGTGTGGGCCGGGACAGACGAGGAGCACCTGCTGGAGTATACGCAACGCGAGTGGGAATTCTACGATGATCCTGTAGGGCTGAAAACCGGCATCATTGATATGAATCTCGACGCAAACTGGGAACGAAACGGGCGCGTCGTTATCCGTCATGATGATCCGCTTCCTCTTGGCATTCTTGCCATCATCCCGCGTGTAACGGTAGGGGGGTGACATGCGCAAGGTTGAGATACTCCGCGTTACTGACGAGCATATCAGCGCCATCCTTCCCCATGTCCGCCAGGCTGATCATGATGAGTTTATGGCTGCAGCCGGTATGACTCCGGCGGAAGTCATCTCTCGCGCCATGAAAAGCGCCTCGGTCGCCGCAGCCGGGCTTATTAACGGACAGGTGGTAACCATCTTCGGTATATCTCCGGCATCGATCATCACCGGGCGCGGTATTCCGTGGCTGGTTAGCACCGACTTGATGGAGCAGCAACCGCTGACATTCCTCCGCCATTGCCGCCCGGTATTGCGTGACATGTCACGCGGATATCGCGTGCTTGAAAATTACGTCGATGCCCGCAACCACGCAGCAAAATCATGGCTTCACTGGATGGGGTTCACCCTGGCAGATCCTGAGCCATACGGATTGATGAGAATGCCTTTCCACCATTTCATTAAGGAAATAGCCCATGTGTGAACCAGCTACCGCAGCACTAGCCGTAACCGCAGTTGCTGGCGGTCTCAGCGCTTACAGTCAGATTCAGACAGGCCGCGCTAATGCCGCGCTGGCGAACGCTAACGCCGACGCTCAGGAGCAGGCCGCCCGCGACACTATCAATACAGCCAATGACCAGGCATACCAGCAGCGACAGCAGGCCCGGCGGGTTGCCGGTCAACAGACTACCGCTCTGGCGGCTAACGGCGCCGACCTGACAAGCGGTAACGCATTGGACCTGACAACTGAAACCATGCAGCAGGGCGCTCTCGATGCGCTGACCACCATCAATAACGGCCAGCGGCAGGCGGCGGGACTCCAGTTTCAGGCCGATACCAGCCGCGCGCAGGGGAAAATGGAGAAGCAGGCCGGGGTTATGGGAGCAGGTGCGACGCTGCTTAACTCTGCGCTAACCGGCGCCAGTGCCTATAAAACGTTGGGTGGAACCAGCCTGAGCGGCTCGCTGATGAAGAAATCGACCTCTACCGGTGGATTCGGTTCTGCCTGGAATAACTATCTCACCGGTTCGCTGTAAGGAGACAAACGATGCCAACAGTACCGCAGTATCAACGCCAGAGCCAGACGCAGACCGCGCCGGTGATGACCAGCAATCTTCGTGTCCCGGAGAATCCGCTGGTGCAGGGCATCCAGCAGGCCGCCGACACGTCGATCAACATGATGGCCGATGCTAAGCGCAAGGCCGACGTCGCACTCAGCCAGGACGCTCTGCTGCAGTTTAATCAGTTCGGTGATGACCAGTTCAACAATCCTGACAATGGTCTGATAACGAAGCAGGGAAAGGCTGCGCTCGGGCAAAGCGACGTCGTCATGCAGAACATGCAGCAGAAAGCGCAGGACCTGCTGGGGACGGTTCCGGATGGCGAGGCCCGCCAGCAGTTATCTTTTCAGTTGCAGCAGTCGATGCAGTCCTACCACAACCAGGCCCGCCGGTATGAAGTAGGGCAGTTCCAGCAGTTTCAGGATCAGGCGTTTACTTCTGGGAACTCCCTGGCCGTAACTCAGTCCACCGGTCTTTATAACGATAACCCGGCCTTCGTGGTTCTTGCCAAACAGCGTTTTGATGCCATTGATCAGTATGCTGATGCTCATGGCATGCCTGATGAATGGCGCGTGCAGCAGAAAACGCAGCTGAAGGAGCAGATGGGGCAATCGGCCTGGGTCGGAAATATTGCTCAAAAATACAGCGAACTACTTCAAACAAACGGCGAACCAGGCGATCTTGATGGTGTTGGCCGCGTTGTGGCTCACGATAACTCTGGCGCAGCCAGGGGCCTGAGGAATAACAACCCCGGTAATATTGAAGCAGGTTCAAACCCCTGGGAGGGGCAGACGGGGAGTGATGGCCGTTTTGCTACTTTTGCGACGCCCGAGCATGGGATCCGCGCGCTGGGGAAAAACCTGCTGTCGTACCAGCGCCAGGGATACGACACCGTGAGCGAGATCGTTAATCGATATGCTCCTTCCAGCGATGGCAATAACACCGAAGCTTATATCAAGGCGCTGTGCAGCGCTCTTGGTGTGGGAGCTAATGACCCGCTTGATGTGTCCAACCCTAAAACCCTTGCAGCTTTGTGTGCCGGTATTGTTAAGCATGAAAATGGCAGTGTCCCATACAGTGCTGACCAGCTTGAAACTGGCGTGTCGGCTGCGCTCGGGTTAACTAACCTTAAGTCGCCAAAGCGCTATACGGGCAATGCTGCCTTTGACGCTATGAGTCCTCAGATGCAAATGCAGGCATTGAGGCAGGCTAACGAGCTGAATAACCAGTATCGGCAGCAGTATGCGCAACAGCTTAGCTCTGTAGTGAAGGACGCGTATTCCGCTTTAGATGAAGGATTAAGTCCGGCACAGCTACCGTCTGAGGCTGACTTTATCCGGGCGAATGGACCGCGTGTCGGCGCCATGAAATGGCAAGATATGCAGGCTCAGATACAATATGGCGGCGTCATTGGTGCCGCAAAAGACCTCACCCCAGAAGGCCGGCAAGACATTCTTGAGCGACTTCGCCCTCAGGATCCAAACGCTCCTGGCTTTGCATCTAACCAGCAGCGCTGGGAGAAAATGGAGGGCAAATTTAAGCAAATGGATACAGAGTGGCAGGCGCAGCAGGGACGCAACCGCTTAGTTTCATCCATGCAAAATAACTTCCCACTGGACCCGAACGACAAAAATAATCAGGCAGCGGTAGACCGTTACTTTGCTAAGGATGTTGCGCCGTCGTTTTCGATATCTGATCCACAGAGCATCAATGCGCTGGCCACCGTCACAACTAAAAGCGGCATGATACCAACGCAGGTTAAAACCATGCTTAACAGCGGAGCAACCTCAAGAGATCCCGCGCTGGTTGTCCCGATGGCAAAATTCTACGGCCAGTTGTTCGATAATAACCCGGCGGCCGCGGCAACCCTTGATAAGGGGACGATGGCATTTTACGGCAAGGTTTACGATTATTCCCGTGCGGGCGTGCCGGAGGATAAGGCTGTGGACATGGCATTTAGCCAGGTATTCCAGCAGGATGACCGGATGAAACAGATGCTTTCCACTGCCATGCGAGACAAAAAATATGTCGCAGCACGGACAACCGCTGCACAAAATAACGCCAGCAGCCTGACCTCCTTTGGTTCGTGGTCTCCGGATATTACCGATCCCGGAAAATCAAATGCGGCCTATCAGCGTGATTACCAGACAATTTACGATGCAAACTTTGCACAGACTGGCGGCGATGCAGACCAGGCTGAGAAAATGACCAACGCCATGATCAGAACCACATGGGGCGTTTCTACTATTAATGGTAGTGCAGAGGTTATGAAATATGCCCCAGAAGCGCTTTATGGGGTGAACAGTGGATCCGGTAACTGGATAGAAGGTCAATGGTATCAGGAGAAAAACGAGCTTAAAGCTAAAGCTTTTGGTGGTGCTCGTAGCGATACTGATTTGGTTATCGTTCCTGATGGTGTCACGCCAAGAGATAAAAGCTATGCGGTCATGGTGAGACAGAAAAATCAGGACGGTTACGATGATGTCCATCCATATTACGGTGAAAATGGTCTCCCAGTTCGTTTTAAACCAGATCAGCAGACTTCACCGATGTACAAACAGACCATGCAGTATCAGCAGCAGAGAGTCGATGAGGCCAGAGAGAAGAGAGAAGGCAACCCGTTGCCACAGTTCAGCAACAACGAAGGGTATACGCCGCCAGATCTGACTAAGCCCTTTGGCTATGGTTCAGCTAATAACCTTCCAAGCAATATTTACGCAGGGGGCAAATAATGCCGACGTATGAACAGGATCCGAAAGAGTTGCTTGGCGAGAATATTCAGCAGATAGCAGCGCCAGACGACAGCAATTTCTATATGGAAACGCCTTCTTTGCTTTCCGCCGTAAACCCCTTTACCAGCGATCAGCGCGTTCAGCAATCCAGGCAAGCGGCTTTCCGCATAGATAACTCCTTGGGTAGTTTTATCGCCAGCGCGCCATTCAGCCAGTTTGACAGGGTTGAGGGGTATAACCCATACGATAACGATGCGGCAGATATTAAAGGCTATGAGGACTTTGCTGATTCGTTTATCAACGCTGGATCACCAGAAGAAACGCTTGCAATTAAGCATCGAATCGACCAGCAAATAAGTGACAGGGAATATCTATCTGAAGTTGGTGGGGCCGGGACTATATCGAGCCTTGCTATGGGCATGATAGATCCGGTGAACGTGGCGGCCATGTTCATTCCTGCGGGGGCGGTAGCGCGTGGCGGAAGTATTGCGGAGACGGCTGGGCGCTTTGCTCTGGCTAATGCGGCCGGCGGCGTTGCCTCAGAGGCGTCACTGCAGGCCACTCAGGAGACGCGCTCACCGATGGAGAGTGTGTCCAACGTCGCTGTTGATGCTCTCGTTGGCGGTATTCTTGGCGCTGGCGCGCAGGTTCTCGCCGGGCCCGGGCGGCGCGCTGCCGTGGTTAACGCCGTCGGTGAAAATTTGCGGGGTATGGATGCCCCTCAAAGCATTGGTGCCGCTAAGGTTTTTAATACTACGCTTGATCAGGAACAACTGGCCGGACTCGGCCTTGCTAACAAAACTCTCAGTGTTACCCCGGCCGGTCGCCTTGCACAATCACCATCTCTTGTCTCCCGCCAGATTAACCAGCAACTGGCGGAGAACAACTATTTCTTCGCTAAAAATGATGTGGGGCTGGCTACGTTTACGGCAGCCGAGACGAAGATTAAGCAGTACGACGCCATGCTCTACAAGCAGATGGAAACTACCCGCGACGCTTATCAGCAGTACAGCAAATCTGTCAGCGCCAGCGGCGCGAAGCGGATAAACTTTGTTGATTTTAATGAAGCTGTGGGTATGGCGATGCGCCGCGGCGATCAAAGCGATATTCCTGAAGTAGCACAGGCTGCAGCCAGAATACGCCCTATCTTCGAGACAACAAAAGTCCGCATGCAGGAGCTTGGGATCCTGCCTGAGGATGTCGATGTCGTGACAGCGCAAAGTTATCTGCCCCGTATTTATAAATTCGACAAAATCCTTTCCGACAGAACGGAGTTCAGGTCGAAAATTGCTAACTGGATGCAGAGTATTAGCGCTAAGGCCGCCGGGAAGGCCGAAGAGCGCATCGAAAAGATAAATGCAGGTCTGAAGGCCGCAGAGGAATCAGCGCCACGCGCAGAGGCCCTGGCTGGAGAAATTGCCGAAGCCGAGAAGTGGTCGGGCAAAAAAATACTCCTGATGGAAGAGCTTGATAAGCGCAATAAAGCGATCGCCTCGGAAGCGGAAACGCAGGCGCGCCTTGACAGGATGGAAAGAGAGCTTACGCGCACTACATCCGAAATGATCCAGGCCAGAATGATGAAAGAGAGTTCTGACCTTAAAACTCGCCTTGACGAGATAGCGCAGGCGAAACAGGAACTTCCTGCCTATCAGCGCCACATGGAGTTGCTGGATAATCCACGGAAATATCGCTCGGAGCTTCGCCGGCTGCAAAAGCGGGCAAATTCAACCACAAGGCTAAATGCCAGCCGCGAGCGGGCATTGAAGGAGATGGAGCCGCTTTCCAGAGAAGAGGCAGAGGACGCCGCCGACGAGATCGTGAATAAAATAGTCGGTGCTCCATCCGGCCTTGTTCCTTCTGACATCATACCAGAAAGGCTCGTTGGGCGTGCTGGCTTCACAAAAAGCCGAACGCTGCTTATTCCTGATGAGCGCATAGAAGATTTTCTGGAGTCAGATGTTAACCACATCATGGAAAGCTACCTCAGGCAGGTGGCGCCGGAAATCGAGCTGACTGCGCAGTTTGGCCGCAAGGATATGGGGGATCAGGTACGTCAGGTTAGCGAAGAATATACGCGGCTAATCAAAGAGGCGAAAACTCCTAAGCAGCGTGCTGCGCTCGAAAAACAACGTGAAGCAGATATCAGGGATATAACTGCAATGCGCGACCGCCTTCTCGGTACCTACGGCGCCCCGCAGGATCCTCGCAGTTTCTTCGTTCGGGCCGGGCGGGTTGCCAGGAATGTTAACTTCCTTCGCCTGCTTGGCGGCATGACCGTCGCCGCGGCAACTGACCTGATGCGACCGATGATGCAGCATGGCCTGCGTAAGTCTCTCGCGCCAATGGCCAGCATGCTCAGAAATATGGATGCCGTAAAGATAGCCACAAAGGACCTGCGTGAAATGTCGGTAGGCCTCGAGTACGTTCTTTCTACGAGAACCAAAGCCATTGCCGACCTCACCGATCCCTACAGCCGGAGAACTGCAGCTGAACGAGGCCTGAACTGGATGACGCAGAAATTCGGCAACTGGACGCTGATGAACCAGTGGAATAGCGCGCTTAAATCCTGGTCAGGGATGATAGTGCAATCCCGGATCCTTGACGCTTCTCGTCAGGTTTCTGCCGGCGGCACGCTTGCTAAAGATGAAATGCGTAAGATGGCCCAGGTCGGTATCAATGAGGATATGCTGCGCCGCATCGGTGAGCAGTTCGGTAAGCACGGCGAGGATATGGATGGACTTCTAACCGGCCACAGCCACTTGTGGGACGATCGTCACGTTAGGGAGATATTCCAGGCCGCGGTGCTGAAGGATGTCGATTCGGTGATTGTAACCCCTGGCGTGGGCGATACGCCGCTGTTCTTCAGTAAAGAGGGGTGGAAACTGATCACCCAGTTCAAAACGTTTATCTTTGCTCAGCATAACAGGGTTCTGGTATCTGGTATTCAGCAGGGCGATGCTTCATTCTATCTTGGTGCTCTTGGCACTGTTGCGCTGGGCTCAATGGTCTATATGATGAAGCAAAAGCTTAGCGGTCGCGACATCGATTACAGCTGGAATAACCTTGTGAAAGAGGGGATCGACAGGGGCGGCATGCTGGGATGGCTGTCAGAGCCGCTGAACACCCTTGAAAATGTAAGCGGCGGCAGGTTTGGTCTTGGCGCGATGTTTGGGGCGCCGCCGGTATCCAGGTTCCAGAGCCGTAATGCTATTGGCGCTTTGCTCGGGCCAACGTTCGATCTGGGCGGTGATGCTGCTACGGTGGCGAATGGCGTTCTTAATGGGGAGTTTGACAGTACACAGGTGCACGCAGCACGAAAAATGCTAATGTATCAGAACCTGTGGGCTATCGCCCCATTACTTAACGAAGTCGAAGAGCAGATGAAATAGAATGGAAAAAATAAAACTGTTTTTTGGTATTGTGCTTTCAATGGTTGCTGTAAATGTTACTGCTGCCAGCTCATCACAATGCAACAAAAATAACTTTGATATGTGCAAAAATTGCGAGCAATTATCAAGGGCTATCGACTTAAAAAATCCTAACCACGGTGAATATTATCGAGGAGCTTTATGGAATGGTCTTTATGCCTCCTACGTAATTAACTGCCCTTCTGTCGCTGAAAAGTTGTTGAGTCATGGTGCTATCCCATCCTATGGTGGATACATGGGTGCAATGGGTCCAGTGCTTACGGGGAAATGGCCACATAATAATGAGGCTATAAATCTCTCATGGGCTGATTTGCTTATAAAACATGGTATTGATGTTAATCAGCATACAGGGGATTATAAATCAGCTACTGAAGTATGGGCTTTAAATGAAAAACAAATCGAATATAAGTCAGTGTTTGACCGGCTAATACAATCCAGTGAGGTAAAGCCACTCGATCCTTCAAGAAATTTAGAATGGTGTGCATCTGAAGGGTATAGATCAGTTGTCGTTTATTCCCTTAATTTATGCATAAAAAACTCCATAAAACGCTTGGATGATGGCGTTTCTTCAGCGTCGGATATTTCTTCCGCAGCCCTAACCTCATGTGCTAGTGAAGTAGAAAATTTCAAGAAACATGTTGCATGTAAATCAGCTGTTAAAGAGACTTCGGATAAGGAGAGAAGCGACGTTTACCATCTATTGACCAGTGATAGTCAAATGAACAAAAATGTTATTGATATGTTGAAAGAAAGAAATATTGAAAAAGTTCTTGAGTTCAGAGCTGAAAATAGGTCAACGAAAAACTCACAGTGATAAATAGGCCGCTTTCGCGGCCTTAATTATCAATGACCGCCGGGACGGGAGTCAGCAGAACGGCCGCCACAACGTGAGCCGTCAGCTGCAGTATCGCTATCATGCTGGCAGTTTCCAGCGAAAGCTTGTGTAGCTGAACCCAGAGACAACAGAACAAACAGCACTGCTAATGCTTTTTTCATTTTCACTTACCATGTGTAGACCACTGAACGTGGCCCGAACATTGTAGACCTGAGCTCAGAATTCAGCCATTAAAAAAGGCCGCTTTCGCGGCCTGCTGCTAAACAAGGAATTCAGGATCCCAAAGGTTAGCATCGCGGGGCATCGATTCCAGTTTCTTAAGGCGTAAGATACGATCGCATTCATCTATGATTTTTATCATTTCTGCGTCCATATCAGCCTTCTTGTGGGCGGGCTCGTCCCAATAATCAATGAGGAATGCGTGACGTTCCGACGTCACAAGGTAGACAACATAGACATCGCTGGTAGGCGTCTTCTTACGCTTACCCGTGGTCTTGTCTTTTTTGCCTGATGCCCAATTGGTCCAGCATTCCTTAGTTCCGCTTTCGCCGAATTTTTCAGTGTAGTTACCGATATCAAGATGGACATGGCGCAGATGATATTTAAGCGCATCTTCGGGATCCAAAAACAGGACGTCTTTACCGAATTGCTTGTGATGCCCATATCGCCAGTGGTCTATGAAAGCATCTTTGATGGGGATTAAGTCAGGGTCCTTCCTGAAGATACCAGGGTGAACCAATCCCTGGTATCTATTCTGCATCGTCGTAGAGTTCCTGAGCCATGTCTTCGGCGGTACGGGCAAACATCCTGCGAGACAGGGCGTGAGACTGCTCTATCGACATCTTCGGGACTTCTCGCATAAACATAGTCGCTTGATGGGCAGGTTCACGCTGGTATTCAACAGACTCCAGTATCTTTAAACTGTAAGGAGCCATTTTTCTTATTTCCTCTTCAAGCGAAGAGGTCGCTGTGTAATCTCCAAGATTATAAATTACATGGCATTTATGAATGCCGTTATAATCATGCATAGCCATCGGGGCGTGAGAAATGTAACGTCTTTTTAATGCCTCTACTTTATCTTCACTCGCTACACCGCTATGAATAATGATGTAAGTCCCATTATTAGTGACATGGGTCTGAAGCGGAACATTAGTCTTAAAGTACTTAACTGGCATAAATTTAGGGCCAGCTTTTTTTGTTTGATGCATGGCTCCTCCATTACATTACAACAACACATCTGGACTAACAGTGTACCTAAATTGTAGTTGAGTTGGCAAAAAAACAATCAAAAACATGGTGTTATGGTAATTTATATTAATATTTGATTTTATTTGTTGAATTTAATGGTTTTATTATTACCATTTTGGTAAATTTACATCGCATAAACCTTGTGCCATAGTGATTGGGCATCGGCAAAATCCGGTGCCGGGATTGGCGTCCCGGATTGCTAAACGGCGCACAACACGCGCATTGCGTGTTTTTTTGTGCACGCGCTTTGTCGCACCTATCAATGGTGGGCTGGGCGGGGGTCCGAAAGGACGCCGGTATCCGTTTAGGCCGGTACGCCAACTCCGTTCAGTTCACCACCAGTAATTGGCGTTGCGGTGGTGATAACTCTACTAAGCGGGGTATCACAATGAACACCAAACCTTCCATTTTCAACTTCGAATCCGATTCAGCTATTCGCGCCATTATGATTGACGGCAGCCCTTGGTTTTTCGCCTCCGATGTATGCCGAGCAATAGGCATCGCAAACCATCGTGATGCAGTTCGTAAACTTGATGACGACGAGAAGGGAGTCGGCTCAACCGACACCCTTGGCGGCGAGCAGGAATCAGTAATCATTTCCGAGTCTGGCCTCTACACCCTTATCCTCCGCTGCCGCGATGCGGTGACGCCTGGTACCATCCCTTACCGCTTCCGCAAATGGGTAACCAGCGAGGTGCTGCCGCAGATCCGCAAGACCGGGCGCTACGTTCGCGAAGAACTATCCCCGGCGGATAAAGCGCGCATGCTGGCGCAGGAGATGACCAGCAATATGATGCCGGCCATCATGGATGCGCTGCAGATTGAGCAGAAGCACTATAACTACCCGCTGAAGTCAACCTATCGCGATCATATCCATTCACCAGAAGGCGTGATGGGACTGACGCAGAACTCAATGCTGATGAAGCTACTGCGGCAACTGGACGCTGACGGGCATGACGTATCAGGTGCGGCGGCAGAGGTGACTACCATGTTTAGTTATATTGTCGGTGTCGGTACTTGTCTGCGAGATATCGAGACGCACGCGCAGTATGTGATGACGAGAGCGAAGGGTTTCTGACAGGCCGGCGCAGGGAAGCGCCCATTAAAAAGCCCGCTGCGCGGGCTTTATTTTAGAAAACTTGTTAGGTATTTTTTGCTGAGGAGAAACTAGCATTCGCGGTAAGGTTTTGAGGTGAAGATGTTTTTTTATCAAAACGTCGCTGATTTGCAAGAACTCTCAATTTTTTCATGTGGTTAGCTAATGTCATAGGAAAAATTCCTCATTGTTTTATTAATCAATTATTGTTAAGTTTTTTATCGAAGTAAAGCTTTCTTTTAATCCATACAAAACCATCGGTTTTTGAAATTATAGCTACATCTATAGGCCCGCCGACGGTCTCATAAGAATCTGATATTTTTAACTTAAATGCACTAAGATTTACTAAAGACTCTGCCATGTATGAGAGGTCTTTTTTTGATAATGAAGTCAACATGTTAGTGACTTTTTGGGTAAAGTTTTCATCACAATATTTTTGTACGCGGTCTATAATATCATCTTTTAAAGTATTTAATTTCTGTTCAGATATCGCATCGTTTGTTCCTTTTTCTCTAAGATTTTCAAGAATAACGTTCGATAATTGAGACACGGTATTCCCCATGAAATTAATTATTGAGTTATTAAATCCTCTAACAAAAGTAAAAACCTCGTCCTCTGATGCGAACGGAATGATTGCTGAGTTATCTGGGTCAGACGCTGAACATTTCCCATGTACTATTTTGTACATTATTTTGTTGTTGAAGCTACCATATATTTGTATAGTAACGATGGAAGCATAGTACTCATCAGCACCAAACCCAGCAAAAACAAGGCCACTATACATTGATGTTACATTCTCTTTGCAAATTATATATGCAAAGAACTCTAATAACTGGTATTTTAGAGCATCTGGTAAATCACCTTTGTTGGGCAAGATATCGATTGCGATTTGAAGATAATGAATATTCGCAAATGCTCTTGCATCGATTAAATCTGATGATTCAAAACCCTCGAAGAATAAATTGCTTTCCAAAGCTTCATTTTCTGATAAATAATAATCAGTTAATCTTTGATGTATAACTGCAAGAGCTACGTCATCTGATTCCGGTAAATTAAGGTGAAGTGTTTTTTGGCTTAAGTCATCATAAGTATTTTTAACATATCTTCTAAACATTTCCTTAAGTCGCGCCTCTCTTTTATCGAGAGATGTAATATTATAAGCAGAGCTCAAGAAATTAAGAAAAGATGTTAAATACTCTTTGATTGTGCCGTGTTCTTCATGCCCATGAAGTTTTCTAAAACTTCTAATCGAAAGCTCCCATGGTGTGCCGCAAAAGTCTGCATTGTTATAAACCATCAAACCAACTGGGTAATTTTTTGATAATTGATAGATTTTTTCTGCATTATTAAATATTTTTACAGTGCCACTATTGCCACCTGTCATAGTCATTGCCGAGTCTGCAGCTAATGCGCAAGCTACAGGATTTTTTACTATGATCTCTGCAGTCATTCAGTTCTCCCCATCGTTCAAAAAATAGTTCTTAAATTTAATAATTAACGGTTGCCCAGCTTTGCTCTGAGGAATCCCCAGTAATGGGCGGGTGAAAAAAGACAGGCATAGAGTTTTGTGA